>Ga0213868_10003896_pt1 | contig 13785 bp, 6 predicted proteins | sample PICome_9_FD_160087 | JGI IMG/M metagenome (GOLD analysis project Ga0213868, IMG submission 160087) | Coastal seawater microbial communities near Pivers Island, North Carolina, United States - PICO127 | ecosystem: Environmental > Aquatic > Marine > Coastal | place: USA: North Carolina | collected...
TGCAAACAAAAAATTCCCATTATTAGTCAAAAGAATACCTAATAAAGCGAAAACCTCGTTTGGTACACTTTGCAGAAGAATACACACAAACTCTCTCACTTTCCTCGCAATAATAATAAATACAACATCATCATCATCAGCGAGAGAGATGAAGAGAGATGAAGAGAGACGTTCGTAAACGCTCCTCGCGATGAGACTATCATCATCGCGAGAGAATAACGAGGAGCAAAAATGAAGAGAGAGATTTGAAAAAATTCGAAAGACATCATCATGGCGTCGTCTGATTCTGATTCTGATTCTGATTCTTCTTCGCGAAGAAGACTGCCACCTCCGTCGCCGCCGGTGATGGAACCCAACGAAGATAACGATGATGATACGTATGATTCGTCCAAGACCTCTCCCGTGGTAAACCTTTCCGTGAAGGAACGAATTCAAATGATGCAACGAATGACCGATGCGAAGAAACCGTCGCCACCGTTGATGACGAGCGGAATGGTGCAACAACAACAACAACAACAACAGACGTCGCTGACGTCGAAAGTAGGCGCGATGGAAACGACGCCGAGACAGTTAACGCCGAGCTTTGAATCTGCGGAGGAGGATGATGCGAAGACAAAGAAGACAAAGGTGAAGAAGGTGGTCGCGACGCCGTTGCCAAAGTACACGCCGTATCGCAAAGAACGAGAAGAAGAAGAAGAGAAGAAGGAAGAGTTTCAAACGGCATCGGCGTTGATTCGACAACGGTCTGCACCGCAATCGGTGACGACGACGACGCCCGCATTTTTGTCCAATATTCCTCGGTCGCCGCAAAGGTCGCCTCGATCGCCCACGTTCAGAGATCGAACGCAAATGTTTGAACAACAACCGGTAGCGTCGGTTTCGCAACGACAGGCGCAGATGTTAAAAAACTTACGGTTGAAAATACAAGCGAACATCGAGAAATCCGAGGAGATTGCGCTTCGAAGGAAGAAAATGAACGACGCGTTCGTGAATTTGCGGAAAGTAAAGTCCAAGTTGGAACAGAAATACGCGTACGGTGGCGGCGAAGGTTTTGGTAACAAAACGACGATTCAGACGACGACGCAGTTTCGAAAGAAGATCATCTCAAAACTCGTCGAGACGGAATTTGAAGTCGAAACGAAAGCGATTATGTTCAACGCGTGGAAAATACGGACAGAGAAAGAAAAAGAAAAGAGGGAAGTAGTGACGACAAAACTCGACGCGATACGTGCCGTCGCTTTGCGGCGAAGTTTTGATCACTGGCGCGATGTTTCCGCGTCTTTACAACCGAGAAGAGTAGCTTTGGAAGCTTTGGAATTGAACGCGAAGCAACGACACGTGCGCGACATTTTCAATCGTTGGCGTAAATTCGCTAAACTTTCAAACCGAGCGATGCACGTGGCGACGATGAAAACGATAGATGCGGATAAGAAAACGCTATCAATCGCGTTCGCGCGTTGGGAGTTGGCGCTGGCGAAAAGCGCAAAGAGTAAAGCGGAGAAGAAACTCGTTCGGGCGTTTGTTTTGAAAAAGGCATTCGTCGCGTGGCGAATGGCGAGAGATGAGTCCGCGTTCAAAGTCGAAGTTGCGAGACGGAAGTTGCGTGGCGATGACGAAAGTGAACTCGTCGCTTTCGTGGACGCTCGAAAAAGTAAAGCTGAAAGTGAACGAATGTCTCTGTATTTTCGCAGCGAAGGATCCGCGGCGAGGAAAAAGTTGGAGCGATTGAAAGGTCAATACTACGCAGCGACGAATTACGTAACAACTTTATTACCGTTGGCTACGTTACACTCGCCCTGGGATACGTTTGCAGCATCGCCGACCAATATCGACGAGGCCGCCGCCGACGACGACGAAAGGACGATATCAAAGAACGTAAAAAAAGTCGTCGAAGAGTCCAAGGTTGAGGCGTTACTTCGAGAAGCGAAAGAATCGATTCAAAGAGCCGACGAACTGAGAGAAGAGTGCGAGTTTGCCCGAAATGTCGCCGAAGACGCGGAAAACGCGTCTGATTTTCTTCTCGTGATGTTTCAACAAGGTAAAAATGTCAGTCAGACTCACTTATCGAACGCTTTGATACACGCGGAGAAGATGTACGGAAAATTTACGCTCTTATCGGTCGAGTGCGAGAAGGCTTCGGCAGAAGCGGTGAGAAAAGTGAGAAAAGCTAAAGAGGCGGAAAAAATGGCGGAGAAGTACGAGCGCGTTCGTTTGATACGTAGCACCGATGGTTATATCCCGCCGACCGATGGTGGTGAGCTAGAAAAAAACCAGCCTCGAACGAAGACGACTTCGCGGGAAATCGCGGTGGTTTTCGCCAACAGGAACGTCGCCAAACGCTTTTTAGAGAAATGGCAAAGCGCGATTGAGATTCTCCAGCGCGATAGACTCGATTTATTCTTCACCTCCTGGCGAGAACAAACTCGAAAAGGGTTGATAACACGCGCCGATCGCGAGATTCAAATCGAAAATTTCATTGAAAAGAGAACGGTAACGATGAAAGCGAAAGTCTTCTCGGCTTTGTACTGGCACAGGAAGTGGAGACAAGATCGAAAGAAAGTTCTCGAAATCTCCGTGAAACCCATCGCGAGAGACTCTTTGTACTTTGCATTGAAACGGTGGAAAATCAAAGTATACAACAAAAAACTATTATTCCGCGTGTTCACCAACTGCGAACGCGCCTGGGACGAGAAACGAAACGAACCGTACGACGCGGAAAACATCCAAACGAAACGAGACGTTTTACGCGTTTGGCTGAAAAACGCCAAAGAGGCAAAAAAAATGCGCGACGAGTACGTCCAAGCCACGCAGTTCCGCGACGTGTCTCTCAAACTCAACGCATTCCTCGCCTGGAAATTGAAAACCTCTTCATCCAAGCGAGACGAGCTCGAAAACGCTCGCGAACGTGAAATCAACGAGCAAATAGCCGATACTTTTCGCCGAGTCTCTCTCTCGCAAAAAGTCCTCTCGGCGTGGCGCGTTCGAGTGTTCAACTCGTGGAGAGAGCGGTTAGCCACCGAAATGGGCTACCGCACGATAGCGAGGAGAGTTTTAAGAGGGTGGCATCAACGAGTCGTCGTCGCGTGTTAGATACTAGTCATCAGTGCGTTGATTCAGAGAGTAGTAATAATAGCAGTAGGACAGACCCAAAACGTAAACGTTCCTCCTCTCGTCTTTCAAGTTTTGTTTCAAATTCCTCATAACTGCTGCGTGTTCTATTCAATACAATCATCCCACATAGTAATCATCATCCGTCATGGGCGTGCAAGTGCCGGAATTGAAACAGTGCGTACTGCAGTCGTTTCATTTCATCGTTCTCTCTTCTTCTTCTTTGTCTTCTTTACTCGTCCTGCTTTTATTTAGGGAAATTCTTCTTTCGTTGGCGCCGTCGAAGATGCGATTCGGCTTCGCGATGACGATCTCTCTCCCTCGTTTCTCTCTACTTTTCCTCGCTCCCAACGAAACACCATCTGACGAAGCAAAACGCTCTTCTCATCATCATCATCATCATCATCATCATCTTTTAAATAACAGATACATGGACAAAAAACTGAAACTGAAACTGAACGGGAACAGAGGCGTGATTGGTATTTTACGCGGGTTCGATCAGTTTTTAAATTTAGTCTTGGACGAGTGCGTGAACGACTCGACGGCGGAGAAAACGCCGCTCGGGATGGTCGTCGTGAGAGGCGCGAGCGTTTTATCGATGGAAGCGTTGGAGCACATCGCGCCCGTGCAAAGGAAGTCTGTAATGTAATCACCACCGTTTGTAATATAGTACTAACTCATTTCTATTTATTTCTGGTATACAACGTTTTCTATCTATTTATTTGTTGCGAGGCTTCGCGCGAGCAGTCGGTTCAGCCTCCAAAGGGTTCTCTGGCCAATAGTGTCTTGGGTAGCGGCCTTTCAACTCTTTCCTTACGTTTTCGTATTCACCTTCCCAGAAGGACTTCAAATCAGTGGTCACTTGTACCGGTCGACTCGCCGGCGAGAGTAAGTGCAACTCGGCTTTTTTACCGGCTATGGTAGGCGTGTCGGGTAACCCGAACAGCTCTTGCAATCGACACTCGATGACTGGGGCGTTGTTGTCGCTTACGTTTTCGTAATTAATTTTCTTTTGGGTCCCTGAAGGTAAACGAATTGATTCGGGAACACTTTTGTCCAGTACTCGTTTGTCCTCGTGCGAGAGCATGGTAGTTTCCAGAATCTGTCTCAAGTTTGTTTTTTTCAAGATGTCTTGTTTCGAGGCGCATCCGACGACCCATTGCGGAAGCCACTCGAAGACAGTTTTAGTTAACGACGTATCGCGAAAGTCCGGGAACGATTCAGGATTGCAACTGTGCGCGAACACGCATCGCTTTATCCACGCGTTGAGATTTTTATCCCCGCTCACGTTAAAGAATGTAAACACGCCAACCTTTTTCGCTCTTTCGACGATAGCATCCGCCATTTCGCTTTCTGTCGCTTCGATTACTTTCTCGTCCAAAACAACGTCACCAATCCTCGTAACTTCTCTCGAGACAACTTTGCTCGAGCTTTCCGCCCACGTAATTTCGCGCTTTGTGGATACGTTCAAACAAAATTTCAGGTTTTCATCCGTCGCCGCGGCAGTCGCGAGAATACCTTTCGTTAAAGGCGACGCGAGTTTGATGATATCGTTCTTACCGCCGTTCCCGTCGTTTCCTCCAAACATTTCACAAATAACTAACGCTTCGGCTTTTGCAATCGGGTCGTCCCTGTTGTCGGCGGAAATAGAAGCTGCGCCTCCGCCGCTCAGTTTGAACGTGTTCGAACCTTTACCGCTGGATTTCATAGCGATTCGATCTGGGAAAGCAGCCGCGAGCAAAATGGACGCTTCGAACTGCTTCGCACCGCAAAAGATTTCTTCGTATACTGGTTCGTTCGCGTTTAATCCATCCGAATCGATATCCGTTGAAACCGACTTTGCAATTCTAAGAATATCCGCGGCCGGCGCGTCGTTGGCGAGACTCCGAATGTTCCTCGCCAACTGTTGCGACGATTTTCGCGCCTCGGAAACCGCAAACGGATCGACATCAAAGTCCAAATACGAAGAATTGCTACCGGTACCTGCACCACCACTGCTCTCACTGTTGTACGATTTCGAAAGCGCGTCGATGATTGCAGATTTTGCGCTCGTTTTTTTGCCTTTTGGTGCCTTTTTCATATTCTTCGAGCGTTTGCTCGAGCTCGGCAGTTTCGCGTCTACCGGAACGCGTATAACATCAATCCCACGTTCACCGACTTTCTTGCCCAGCTTTTTACGGTACTCATCATCGCTGTTGTCATCGTCACTATTCATCGAGCTACTACTACTACCAATATCAGCTATGATGACATCTCGTCCTTGAATCGCTCTGGCGTAACTTCTCGCGTCCAGCGGCGCGTCTCTACCTCGCAAAAGACTCTTATCACTATCGACACCCGCCGCGAGCTGACACGCTAAACGCGTACTCGCCGCACCTCTTTGACTCGCGAATAATAACATCGCACCTATGCGAGGATGACACGGTAAACCGTTCATCGCTTTACCTTTCTCGGAAACAAAGTACGTGACGTTCGAGGACTCCCGGTCTTCTTCGACGACTTCAATCGCGCGGAGTTTTTCGAGAAGTTTGAGCGCGTTTTTGCCCGGTCCAGCCGGCGGTGGATCTAAAAAAGCCAACGCTGGTGACGAGGACGATGAAGTCGAACCCTCTCTTACTTCTTTCTCGGAAGAAGATGAAGATGGCGATGAAAAAATATCCTTGGTCGACAATTCTCCTCCGAGCGCGTTGGCGATGGTCAACATGCAACTCGTCAAATCGGCGGTCAAAATCTCCGGCGTCGTTTCTTTCTGGAAAGATGTCGCCATACTGTTTTCGTTCCACATTCGGTAACACATTCCTTCCGCTATGCGACCGGCTCGACCTCGTCTCTGGTCCGCGCTCGAAATCGAAACTCGTTCAGTCGTTAATCGAGTCATGCCTTTACTGTGGTCGTACTTGGGCGCTCTTCGTAATCCCGAGTCGACGACGATGGTCACTCCGGGAACCGTCAGAGAAGACTCCGCTATCGGCGTCGAGACGACGACTCTTCGTTTCGCGGGCGTATTTGAAGGTGTCAACGCGTAATTCTGCTCGTTCGTCGGCAACGCTCCGTACAAAGGCAAAATCTCATAATGTGAATCCCCTAATCGATCTTTCAGAGACTTCACGACCCTTCGAATCTCAGCCGCGCCGGGGAGGAAGACTAAAATATTCCCACCGTTTGGCGTATCGCTGAGAGCTTTTTGAACGGTTTTTACGGCGACTTCTTCTGTGTCGTAATACGCACCATTTATCCCTCCGCCTCCCACGTATATCGTTTCCACCGAGAACGATTTGCCTTCCGATTGCACGATTGGCGCGTCGTAATAAAAATACTCTTCTTCGTCTTCTTTTCTTCGTAACGTCTTCCTCATCAACTCTTGGCACCTGACCGCCACGTCCCCTAACGTCGCCGACATCACGCACACCTTCAAGTCCTTCCCTCTCCCAAACTTACTCTTCGCTCTCAAAACTAACGCTAAACTCAAATCCGCATCTAAATTCCTCTCGTGAAACTCGTCGAACACGACGCACGAAACGCCCTTCAGACTCGGATCTTTCGCCAATCTATTCTTCAACACGCCTTCCGTAACCACCTCAATTCGTGTCTTTGACGATACCAGTCTTTCAAATCGTACTTGATACCCAACCGTCTCCCCAACTTTTTCGTTTAAAATCGACGCCATGCGTGTGGCAGCCGCGCGCGCCGCAACCCGTCTCGGTTCTAAAACTAAAATTTTCCCTCCTTCTGAAGCAGACGAAAACCAACGTTTCCCGCGTCGAGAACACATCATCGCTAAAGGGAGTGCAGTCGTCTTCCCAGCACCCGGTGGGGCTTGTAAAATCAAATCGTTGTCGTTTTCAAAAAGAACTCGCAAGCAGTCTTCGATGACGTCTTTAATCGGTAACTCGGATATTTGTTCTCGCACTCGTTCGTTCTCCAAGTCGTTCACTTCGTTCTCGCATTTTCCAATTGGGGGTTCCGGTGTGGTAAAACGACTACTGTTACTACTACTCCTCGTCGAACGCGTTACAAAGCGCCTTTTCCTCCTCCTCCGACGCGTCTTTCCGCTCGCAGAAAAAGCCACGCTCTGTCTTCTAAAGTCTTTTCTGATATTGCTGGTAAAAAGGCTTTCGGAAACGTGATATCGATGAGAAGTCATCTTTTTCTCTGGGGAATTTGCTTCAGAAAAATTGACTTTTACTCCCTCTTAAAGAAAAGCTTTGAACACACAACACAGAATTACTAATAAACACAACGAAATGAAGCAAAAGATCGGCCGATATTCCGTCTCTCGCACGTTGGGTGAAGGCGCGTACGGGAAAGTGAAATTCGCGACCATGAAACAAGCGAAAGACCCGTACGCGATTAAAATCTTAAACCGGCAGATGTTGCAAAGAGTGGACGAGAAAGAAATGCTCTTACAAGAAATAAAAACCATGGCGGAAGTTTTCCACCCGTACGTCGTGAACTTATTCGAAGTTTTATCGGGACAAGAGGAGGTGTATTTAGTTTTGGAGTTTTTAAGCGGCGGAGAACTGTACGATTTGGTGAAGCAAAGAGGCAAGTTGGAGGAAGATTGCGCGCGAGTCTATTTTCAACAGATTTGTCAAGGAGTAAGGTTTTGCCACTCCAGAGGGGTGTTCCACAGAGACTTGAAACCGGAGAATATATTCTTAGATCACGAGAAGAAGACGTGTAAAGTCGGAGATTTCGGCTTAGCGGCGCAAAAAGTAAACACGGATGGGTCTTTACGAACTATTTGCGGGACGCCGAATTACGCGGCGCCGGAAGTCATGGCGGGGTCGAGACGGTTGAAAAAGGTGAAAGCGTTCGAGGATGAATACACGAAAGCGAAAGCGGAAGGATACGATGGGAAAATCGCGGATATTTGGTCGTGCGGGTGCATTTTGTATTTCATGTTAACTGGAGATTGTCCGTTTTACGGCGCGAACTTTGTCGAGTTACAAACGCAAGTGCAAAAAGTTGAGCCGTATTATAACGCGGAAGTTATCGCGAGAAAAGCCATCAAGGTGCTCGAGATTATCTTGGTCAAAGACCCGAAGAAACGAGCGACTTGGCCGCAAATTTTCAAGAAATCTTGGTTTCGACAAAACGGGTTCAAACCGGTGAAGATTAAAAAGTTACAAACCAGTTCGCGGTCGGTGGTGGATATTTCCTTGGAAAAAGGCGTCTCCGATTCCGTCGTGGAACGAGAATTGAACAACCAAAGCGACGGGTCGGACTTTTCTGATTTTAGCAACGAAGGCGACGACGTCTGGGACGAAGACAACGATACCGATCACACGCTCTCGAGAGAGAATTCGCAAAATCCCACCGCCGGGTCTCCCAAAGGAGGAGGAGGAGGAAAGAGAGGCATATTCTCTTCTTTACAACGCCAACAGTCGACGATGTCCAACTTCGACCGAGGCTCGAGCCAAGAAGTTATCCGGAAAATCAACGCGTTCGAACTCATGAATTTAACCACGTTCGACTGCACGCACATGTTCGACGACTACTCCAACGTTTCCAACTCCACGACTCGATTCATCTCGTCCTCGAGCGTCACAGAAATCGAAAAAGCTGTCGTTTCTACCGCGAAAAAAGCCGGATGCGAAGTCAAAGCCACGCCCGGGAAACCTATTCGATTACGACACAACGCCTCCGCAGTCCAAATCGTCGTCGAAAAATACGAAATCGTCCCCGGAATATACATGGTCAACTTCAATCGATTGAGTGGGAACCGAGACGCGTATTACGAACTCTATTACGACATGAAGAAAAACAGCTCGATCAAGAAGTTAGCGCTGAGCCAATCCGGCAAAAACTCGGCTTCGGCTGCCGGCGGCGAATAGGCAAATAATAATAATAATAATAATAATAATAATCGCTGCTCTACATTTTGCGAACGACGAGTGGATGAAAAGTGGTCGTGAAAAATGCCACCACGCTCTCTCCTTTTCGCGAGGTGATGATGGAAGAAGAAGAAGTTTCCTCCGCGTTGTACTATAGTTCTAATATTTTATATTTCTGCTGAACGAAAATTCTCCACAATAATGAAGAGGTGCCTACTCTCAAATTACGTCATAAGCGAGTACACAAAATGCTTCCAATCCTCTCGATCAAAGACGCGTGCGTCGGCTTACTCTCCTTAAACTTGGCGTCTAAAATGTGGATGACTATTAAATGGAGAGTGCTTCACACGAACAAAAAATTGGGTAAACCTGTCTCCGCGTGCGTCTCTTCTTATTAAACTCTTCTTCGTTACTGCCGCCTTTGATTCATTGAATTGGAGGTGGACACATTTGTATTCCAATTCATTTTCATGTTCATCATCTCACTCACACACACACACTCTCTCTCACACACACACAAAACACAGCGTGGCGGATTGGAAACTCGTTCCAGAACTCGTGAACAACACCAACGAGGCGTACGCTCGCGAACACGGAACGCAACTGAATGAAAGTGAATACACTCCAGTATTCGTTGCTATGCTTGGGTTGATGCACGCCGTGAACGCGGACCCGGGGCAAGCGCCGGGGATGATGTTGTATTCATCTCTCGCGTATACGGCCGCGTCTGCGTTTGCTGGGTTTCCGTTCTATGTGCCCGCGGCGATCTGGAGATACGGCGCGTTCGCTCTCGGGTTGAAGAAAATTTTCGAGGCGAAGAACTTTTAAAACAACGCGAAGAAGGAAAGCGAGATGAAGGGTCTTCTTACGACTCCGGACGATCGTCGGCGTAAAATCTTCAGAGTTGGTTGTCCATAAATTTAAATCTCATTCGCAATAATGGCCATAATCTTTCTTGTTACACGTGTATACATAAAACTCTTTCTCTTCTTTTTCTTTTTCTTTCTATCCTTCTCGCAGCAAGCCGCAAAACTCCTCTTTACCAATCAGCTTCATCCTGTAATCGTGTTTCGCCACTTGTCGCTCGTCTTCGGTGTTATACCCCCAATCCACGAAAAACAAGTCCCATTTGCTTAATCGTTTATCGTTTGCGACTTTAATGAGAGTCGATAACTTATCTTCCACGAAAATCATCCTCGACGCGCCGTCCTTGTTAAACGTTTCCTCCAACCGCACCAACACGTCCGCTTTCGGTTCTCCGCTCACCGTCGTGCTAATCAAATCCTCCTCGGGAATCTTCACTCCACCCATATCGACCAAAATAGCGTCCGCGAACCGAGCTTGTTTCGTCGTCACAATCGTTACTTTTGCGTCTCTTCTCTCCGTGCAAAATCTCAACGCTTCCGGTACGTCTTCGTACAGCGCGTTCGGTTGCAACCAAGATTTAAAATCCGTTCGGATCCAATCGTCTCGTATTTTACCAAACTCCAACACCATCGTTTTCCGATCTAACTGCCATTTTTGCATCAGCGTTTCGCTCAATATAGGCCAGTCTTTCAAGATAGATTCCACGTCGTACCCGTCGAGATTTTCCAGAAGCGCTCTCGCTAAAATCGTGTTCTCGTATCCCGTTTCCACGACTGGTCGTACCGCTCGCAGTTTATCTAAAACTTCATCCTTTTTCTCATTCGCTCGTTCGCACTCGAACAACTCCGGCCACAATTCAACGCCGTGTTTCCACGCGGATAGCGAGGATTCCCCGACCGAGTCGCAGACGACGCCGTCAAAGTCGAGCGCGAATAATGTTGAAGTCGAGGACGCGGCAGAAACGTCCATCGTCTGCTTCTTCTTCTTCACCGACGAAGATGATTTTGAGGATGAAGATGATTCCAACGAAGTCTTTCCCCGTCGGCGGAGAAGATGACGAGAACAAAAAACAGAAGATGAAGATGAAGATAGCTTTTGGGAGGATGATATCGCAGCAAAAGCGGTGGGTGACATTATTATATATCTTTTATACTACTACTAGGTACTAATAAATAAGCACAAACAGCAAATGTGGATATATTTTGTGATGCATTTTCTCTTACACGCATCAAGAAAGAACAACTCTAACAACACTCTATCTGCGCTCCTATTAACAACATCTCTTCTTATCCATGACAACGGAGGACTTTCTCTGCTGCCTTTCTCTGATGCTGACTTCACCACCTCTCTTCTTTGGCGCGTGCCGACGCAACAGCTCGTCTAAAGGCGTGTTCGGGTCGTGGATTTTATTATTGTCTTTGTCGTCGTCGTCGTTCATCGTCAGCTTTGCTTCTCTGACTGCGTTTTCGTCGTTTACGTCCGATGCAGTTGGAGCGAGTGGTCGTTCTTCGTTCCCTCCTGAAGAAGTATCGTCGTCTGAATCGAAAACGTCGCTCCTTTTTTGCGTTTGCTGTGCCCAAGATTTCGCGTATCGACCGTTTTCGATGGAGAGTAACTCGTCGTGCGAACCGTATTCGACAATTTTACCGTTGTGAATGACGGCGATGTTATCGCATCGTCGCGCGGTGGATAATCTGTGCGCGACGACGACGGTGGTTTTGCCTTTGGTTAGAAAGTCAATCTCGCGGACGATTTCGCGTTCGGTGTACGCGTCTAACGCGGACGTGGCTTCGTCGAGAAGTACAATTGGACTGTTTTTAAGAAGCGCGCGCGCGATCGCGACGCGTTGCTTTTCGCCTCCGGAGAGTTTCAACCCTCGTTCGCCGACTTGAGTGCTGAAACCTTTCGGCAAACTCGCGACGGTTTCCGTGAGTCGAGCGCGACGAACAACTTCGCGAATTTCCGCATCCGTCGCGAGTTCTTCCCCAAGCGATTGGTGCTCACTATCAACAAATCTTTGCGATTTACCGTACGCGATGTTGTATCGCAACGTGTCGTTGAATAACACGACATCTTGCGGGACAATGGCGATATTTTCTCGAAGCGAATCGAGCTTCAAATCCTTCACGTTTTTACCGTCGATGTATACGCCGCACTGCGTGCTGTCGTGATTGTTGTGTTCGCAGTTATAGTTCACGTCGTATAAGCGATACAACAGGCGCAAAATGGTCGATTTACCACTCCCGGAAGCGCCAACGATGGCTAAGGATTTTCCGGCTTCAATTTTAAAACTCAAATCGTCCACAATCAACGCGTTGTTGTTACCCGGGGCCGAACTCGACGACTCCTCCGCCGCACCTCCCTCACTAGTAATAGTATCAAACTCGTTTTCTTCGCCAGTTTGATCGTATCCGAACGACACGTTTCTGAATTCTACGCTAAATCCTTTCTCCAACGCCTCTTTACTCGTCGGCAACTCTAAACCATTCACCGCCTCTCGCACTTGCGATTGCTCTTCTAATAATTTAAACATCGTCGTCATATCCACCATCGATTGTTTCGCTTCACGATATACGGTACCTAAAAAGTTCAAAGGGACGGAGAGTTGAAAGAGTAAGCCGTTTACCATGACTAAATCACCGACGGTTAATTCTCCAGTCGTGACTTTACTCGCCGCTAATAACATCGCCGTGGACAACGCGGCTGAGAAAATAGCGTTTTGTCCAAAGTTCAATCCGGCTAAACTCGTGGCAATCTTCAAGTTGGCTTGTTCCACGCCTTTTAAACTTTCGTCGAATCTATTCACCTCGTGTTTCTCCTTGTTGAAATATTTCACGGTTTCGTAGTTTAACAAAGAATCGACTGCTTTGTTGTTGCCTTCGTTTTCCAACGCGTTCATTTTTTTGCGGAACTTTGTTCTCCATTTCGTCACGCCAAACGTGAACGCCGTGTACGCACCAATCGTGCCCGTCGACAACAACGCAAACTCGGGCCCGCATTTGGAATATAAAATCGCGGAAACTAAACCAATTTCCAACGCCGTCGGGAACACGTTGAAGACCATCGAGTTGCATAAAAACGAAATTCCGCGTTGGCCTCGATCGATTGCTCGATTCAACGCCCCCGTTTGTCGATTCAAGTGAAACGTCAAATCTAAATCGTGCAAGTGTTTGAACACGTCTCTAGCTAAAGATCGAATCGCGCCTTGCGATACTTTTGCAAACGTCGCGTTCCGAAGTTCGCTCGCTAAGCTCGCCGTCGCTCGAGCGACGCCATACCCGACCAACATCGTCGCCGGCGTCCCGAGACCAATAGCGGCTAAATCTATCGTCGAAAGCGCAGTCGCTCCGGTAATCGCGCCGTCCGCGCTCGTCGAAGCCGCTAACCCATCGATCGCGTGTTTAAACATAAACGGTACCGAAACGTTGGCTAACTTTGAAAGGACTAAAAAGGATACCGCGGTGACCACTCTCGCCTTGTTCTCCACGGAATCCGCCGGCCATAAGTGACTGCCTAACGTTTTCAGGATTTTCAAATCGATTTCAGAATCTGTTTTTTGTTGTCCTTCTTTTTTCTTTGTCTTCTTCGTTATTACCGCGTTGTTCTCGTCGTCGATGATAGTTTTGATTGCTGTTGCTGTTGCTGTTGATGATGATGAAGAAGAAGAACTGTAGTACCTCTTTCGTCTCTCATCAAACAGCGTGTCGTTCCTGGAAGATGATGATGATGATGAAAATGAACAACTTTCGCGCATAAACCGACGAACGAGCGCCGAGGAGGCATCCTTCGAAGAAGAAGAACTGCTCGCAAATCCTCCTCTGTTGCTGTTACTAGTATCACGATCATCATCCCCGACCATCGCCGAAGCAGCAAAAAGATGATGTCGTCTAACACTTTGTCGCGCCGTCGATGATGCTGTTCTTTGACGACAGAAGATCCGCCTCCCGACGACAGAGGAGGACGATGTCGAGAC
>Ga0213868_10003899_pt1 | contig 13778 bp, 16 predicted proteins | sample PICome_9_FD_160087 | JGI IMG/M metagenome (GOLD analysis project Ga0213868, IMG submission 160087) | Coastal seawater microbial communities near Pivers Island, North Carolina, United States - PICO127 | ecosystem: Environmental > Aquatic > Marine > Coastal | place: USA: North Carolina...
TGAGCACTGTACAGAAGATAAAACTTATAATATTAATATTTTAAAAACAGTTAATGGCGTCTCATCAGAATTAGATCCTCTCAACAAGCATTTTTTCAGCTCAGATTCATATAGAGACTTGGTAAACCTAAACTTACAAAATTATGCTGACTCTAATTTCAAATATACTCTCATTGATTCTGATGACGAGTCACAAGTTCTTAAATTTAAAGATTGTTTAAATTCTCTTATAGACTTAAGTAAAAGGTCAATGACTCTTCAAAGATATAAAGGCCTTGGTGAAATGAATCCGTCTCAGCTGGAAGAAACCACTATGAATAGTAAATCACGAACTCTTTTAAAAGTCTTGCCATTAGAAGACCTTAATCAAGTTGTTGTTGAGTTAATGGGAGATGATGTAGAGCCAAGAAGAGAATTCATAAAACAAAAATATTCTTCTGTTAAAAATCTCGACATATGATAATTTCTACATGGAATGTTAATTCTATCAAAGTTCGTATTCACGCTGTTTTGCAGTATCTAGAAGAATTTAGTCCTGACATTCTTGTTCTACAAGAAACAAAGTCAACTGATGATAACTTCCCTGTCGACACTATTGCTGAAGCTGGATATCATGCTACTTTCTATGGTCAAAAAACATATAACGGTGTTGCTATAATTTCTAAATCTAAACCTAGTTATATTGAATTTAATCCTGTGAAAACTGATAAAAATGAAGCTAGATCTTTGCTTGTCACTATTGATGATATCATGATACTTAATCTTTACGTAGTAAATGGCCAAGACATTAATTCTGATAAGTATGATTATAAAATGTCTTGGTTCAAGCAACTTCATCAATATACAAAAAAAATTCTTTCACAAAATGACAAAGTTGTTCTTCTTGGTGACTTTAATATTGCGCCAACTGACAATGATGTTTTTGATGTTGAAAAAACCACTGGCCAAATTCTTTGTTCTGACAAAGAAAGATCTGCGCTAAAGAGACTATTGGGCCTTGGTTTACATGATGTTTTTAATGATTTCAATTTTCCAACAGATACATTCACGTGGTGGGATTATAGGTCTGGTGCATTCCAACGTAATATTGGTTATAGAATTGATTTAATCCTTGTTACTGACATGATAAGGACAAAATGTTCTGGTTACTTTATAGACAAAGAAACCCGACATAAGTCTTGGTGTTTGGCAGAGCCAAGAACATCTGACCATGCCCCGGTTAGAATTATATTGGAGTAATTTTATTGGTAGTTTATCATCCACTTTGATATCATAAATTATTACTTGGAGACAAACCATGAAATCTATTATGGTAATCAATTCTAAAGGTGGTTCAGGAAAGACCACTATTGCTGTCAACCTTGCAGCTTATTGTGCACAAAAAGGATATGAAACTCATTTAGTTGATTTAGACCCTCAGGGCTCTAGTACTCAATGGCTAAAAGAAAGACCTTTAAATAAGTCAAAGATTAGAGGATCTACTAAATTTCAAAAGCCGCTCAAAAAAAATAAAAACACTGTAGTGATTTATGATGTACCTGCGGCCGTCTATGGGTCTAAACTTGACACATACATTAAAAAAGCAGATATGATTATTGTACCAGTAATGCCATCGCCAATTGATATGAAGGCAGCTGGTGATTTTCTTGTTTCACTTCGTTCAATGGGGCCTGTGATTCGAAATAAAATCAAAGTAGGATTAGTTGCAAACAGGGCAAGAGCCCATACTAACATCTTCCTAGAGCTGGATACTTATCTAGTAAAAGAAAAAGGTCTTAAATATGTTACTGCTTTTAGAGATAATACTAATTATATTAAATCTGCAAGAACAGGTCTTGGTGTTTTTGAAATGGGAGAGAGCGCTACCGCTCAAGATCGTGAAGAGTGGAAACCCTTAATAAGATGGTTGGGTTTATAAGCTTTTCTTTATACCATCTTCAAGTTTTTCATATTTGATGCAATCAGGAAATAATTCCTTCATTTTAGTAACATCTAATACCCTAGATTCTTTTAAAAAGCTCGCTCTTTTTTCGTCATACATACTCATAGCCTGTTCGTAGCTGATATACTCTGGCAACTTTATGTTTAATGCTTTATAAATTATTTCATAATACTTGGTAGTTTTTATTGCCTTTCCATCGCTCACATTTATTATTTCAGTTTCTTTATTTGATAGTTCAAATGCTTTTATTACAAGTCTAGTTAAATCACTAACATGTATTAAATTAGTTGTTCGGCTTTCTTCAATCTTTATTAGTGGGTCACGACCCATCACCCTTTTTATTGGTAGCCTATTACGCCCATAAATACCAGGCACTCTAAAAATAATGCCACCAATGTTATTTCTCTTACAGTATGATTTAATTTGAGATTCTGCATTTGCTCTTCTCTTGGCTCTATCAGTTAATGGGTTTATCTGATTTTCTTCATTTACAATTTGCCCGTTACAATTACCATAGACACCGCTTGTACTAATATAAATTAATTTTTTTATTCTATAATAACTGATTTTGTTCAAAAACTTATTTAGCCTCGTATCTTTTAAACTCTCAGCATTTGGCGGCGCCATGTACACAACTACGGAGCCTTCAATGTATTTCATGTCATCTGTGATATTGTCAAAATCAATTTGTATTGATTTTACTCCAGGCTTATGAGTTTTTATGCTTCTACAAAGCTCTATAATATTAAATGTATTCTTGATAATTTTATATTCAGCAATTATTGATTCACCTAAGTATCCACTACCAGCTAATATTAAATTACTCTTATTCATTATGCTCTTGGATCTTTTCTATATATGTCATCGCATTATTATTATTCGCAATAATCATTACATCATCAAAAAGATTATTTTGAACACCTTCAATCACCCGCTTGTTTGGCACTACTAGTATTATCTTTTTGTAAGCTGATAACTTGTTGACGAACTTGATAAATACATTTAAAGCAGTCTTGCTAGAAACTAAAATATAGTTACTTTCTTTATCAGATAAATCATTTTCGCTTATGAATGCTTTTATTTCATCTCTCCTATAAACATTTAGTTCATCAACTACCTTCCCTAGTTTAAGTAATTGCTCTCTTATATAGCACCTGCCACTCCTACCTTTTACTATGATATATGTAGTGTTGTCTTTTTTTTCTTTACTTATCATGTTTACTAATTTTTCGCTCGAATAGTTTTCGCTTGGGTGGATAATCTCATTCATGAATAATTTACTTAACTCTGATTTAGTATATTTGCCTAAACAATAGATCCTTGCTTTACTATTCTTGGCTATATCTTTGTGTATATCTATAGAATATTTAACAGCGTTCTTACTTTGAAATATAATATTTTGTACATGTGTTATAGGGTTTTTATAAATCTTATTTTCATATGAAAGCTTCTGTATGGATAGAGCTATTCTTTTTTCTATAAATATATTTTTGTTATGACATAATTTCACCAGGTCATTATATATAGTCATTTCAGAAGTAACTATTATTTTCATATTATCTGCTTAATAGTTTTCTTGCACCCTGTTGTATAAAGATATCTGCAAGTTTTTTCCCAGCATTTATATCTTCTTCAGAAGTGTCTTCGTATTTAGTTTTAATATTATTTCTACCATCAATATCTGACACATACGCGTATACTTCAATTTTGTCTTTCTTGAATCTCGCGTGTACTCCAATTGGAGACATACAATCACCATCTAAGGCTTTTATAAAATTTCTTTCTATATCAGCACATGTTTGGACTTTTTCAATCGTATGTTTTGATAATATTTTTTCAATTTCGTTGTTTGATTTCAGATATTCAATGCACAGTATTCCCTGTCCAGCTGACGGAACGAAATCATCTAGCGGAAGATATTGTTTAATTTTATCCTTTAAACCCATTCGAAGCAGCCCCGCCGCAGCAAGAATTAGTCCATCAATATTCTCATCTTTCATTTTTTTTAGTCTAGTCTGAATATTACCTCTAATTTCAACAATTTTAAAATCACTCGAATATTTTTTTAGCATTGAGATTCTTCTAGGACTAGAAGTGCCAATGACTGCGTTCTTTGGCAATTCTTCTATACAATTATAGTTTTCAGAGACCAGAGCATCTGCGCTGTCTTCCCTTTTAGAAATTGATACAATTTTGAATTTCTTGTTTAATGCTGCTGGAACATCTTTTAGTGAATGAACGGCAATATCACATTTTTTGCTAAGTAAAGACTCTTCTAACTCTTTAAGGAACAGGCCTTTACCACCATGTTGTTTAAAAGCCTTTTGTGAAACCGTGTCACCAGATGATGTCATCGGCATAATCTTAATGTCAAAGTTCTTAGACATAAGCTGTTTAACCATATCCGCCTGTTTTAACGCCAGCGGGCTATTTCTTGTTGCAAGTTTAATTATATTTTTCATATTTATAATTTTTTGTTTTTATTTATACTATACTTACTTATAAACAATGTAATTAAAAAATAACAAATATAATGAAAAATGTAACTTGGTCTAGTAGATTCACCAAACAAATGGATGCAGATGTTCTTGAATTCAGCCAAAGTCTTAATATAGATATCGTGCTATTCAGTTCGGACATCAACGTAACAATAGCTCATGTGGACATGCTCGAGAGTTGTGGACATATTACATCTTCAGAAAAGAAGAAAATTACCAATGGTTTAAAAAAGGTCCTTACACTAGCTGAAAATGGCAAACTTAAGTGGTCTGTTGATTTTGAAGATGTACACATGAACATTGAAAATGCATTGGTATCGATCATTGGGGATGTAGGCAAAAAAATTCATCTTGGGAGGTCAAGAAATGATCTGGTTGCAACAGACCTGCGTTTATATTTAAGAGATTTTATTGATCTGTATATAGATCAACTTAGAGACATACAATTTGTTCTGGCCAATGTTGCCATGAAACACTCTGATTCATTATTTCCAGGTTTCACACATATGCAGGTGGCACAACCTGTTACATTTGGTCATCATTTGCTTGCCTGGTGTGAAATGATTCATAGAGATGAAATTCGGTTAATAAATAATAGGGAATCTATCAATATTATGCCATTAGGCTCAGCGGCGTTATCTGGGACATCCCTGAAGCTAAACAGATCCATGGTTGCGAAAGCGCTAGGTTTTAAATCAGTAACTAAGAATTCTATGGATGCAGTTAGTGATAGGGACTTTGTATGTGACTTCGCTTATGTTAACTCTATGATCATGATGCATTTATCAAGAATATGTGAAGAACTTGTGTTGTGGATGAACCCACAATTTGGTTTAGTAGAATTAGACGAGGGATTTTGTACAGGGTCATCTATCATGCCACAAAAGAAAAACCCCGACGTCCCTGAACTAATTAGAGGCAAGACAGGCGGGGTATATGGTAGTCTTGTTGGCATCCTAACACTAATGAAAGGTCTTCCTTTAACTTATAATAGAGATATGCAGGAAGATAAAAGCATATTGTTTGAATCAATTGATACCACAATGAGTTGTTTGAGCTTAATGCCAAAAATGTTATCTACTATGTCGCTTAATAAAGATAATGCAACTTCAATAGCATCAAGCTCTTTTTCTACTGCTACAGATTTAGCGGAATACTTATCAAAAAAAGGCATGCCTTTTAGAACATCGCACCATGTTGTAGGAGACATTGTTAAGTTTTGTGAGAAGAAATCTATCCAGCTGAAAGACCTTTCATTAAAGGATTTAAGAAGCTTTTCAGACTTAATAGAAACTGATATACACAAAGTTCTTGATCCTCTAACATCAATAAAGTCTAGAAATGGAGTTGGTGAAACAGCACCGCAATCTGTTAAAAGGGAATCAGCAGCTATTATAAAACGTCTTAAAAAAATCGGTTTCAAGTAATGTATAGGTTCGTAATATTGTTTCTTGCAATATCATATAGCATAGCAAGTCATAGTTCTGCTCCTACAATTGATGATTACAGAGATAGACCGACGCCCGATATTTATGATCAATATATTTATGGTCTCGAAGGAGGGCTTGAGTGGGCACAGGAATATACATTTACCAGGCACTCTTTAGACTTTTTCTGTAAACCAAATGATCTAATACTATCAGCTGTTAAACTACGGAGCATGATAGATATGGAGATCGAAGAGAATATTTCTTTTTATTCAAAGTATGGGGATGCCCCATTGGTTGGTTTAGCTCTCAGGAATGCATATATATCTGAATTTCCTTGTAATTGAGCCATAAAGTCAAATTTCTCTTATGTAGATTATATATTTTTGAGTATATTTTCACTATAATATCTATTAACGATTAATAAGGAGGAATAATCATGGCAGATCATCCAATACCTAATGGTGACGATATTATATTGCCTGATGGCACAGTGGTTGGTTCGTGGAATGGTGAAGACGTGAAGGATCTTCAGGTTGAAGTTCAACGAATTATTGCTGAGCAAAAAGCAAGTGGCGCTGACCGAAATAATCTTTTAATAAGATTCGGCATCCCACATTTTGACCAAACACCTGACCATCTGAAACCTTTTATAGCATATGCTCTTTGGGGCGTTGATAAAAAAGGAAACTGCTTAACTCATAGACGAGCTGATCATTTTGAAACAGTAGAAAAAATCAATGAGAAATATGGCAGTGAAACAGCAATGGCAGCAGCCCAAAGACATAGAGACTAGCGGCTATTATAGTATGAGCCCTATCATAGGGCTCATATTAATTACTTAACCATTTAGAAACTTCCTGGCTTACCTCCTTAGTCACTGTATGGCCAAAATCTCCGGTATGACTAACAATTTCTTTAGTTTTGGAGCTTAAGAACTTATGTGTTTTTTCATAATCAGCAAAACTAATAGCCTGGTCCGAAAAACCATGTGCTATAAATATTTTGCAGTTCATAATATTTGAATCTCTATAAAATTCGGCGCTTGGCATATAACCAGATAATGCAATGCACCCATAAAATTTATGGTTAGTATTGAACAACATGCTGAGTGACAATGCTGCACCTTGTGAGAACCCGCCAATTATAGAAACCTGCTCTGTTTTTAGCGAGAAGTTATTTATGAATCTGCTTATCTCTAATTTACTCTGTTCTAGGCCTTCATGATCTTCTTGTATAGAGCCATCTTCTGCTGTTTTTGGTAGTGGATACCATGATCTCTTATCATTCACTAAAGGAGCATTTGGTAATACTATACAAATTTCATTATTCATCTGCATATTGATCATTTTCATAATTGGTTCAAACGACCAATTATTAGATCCATAGCCATGAAACCAGAATATTACTTTCGAAGCTATTTTTATGTCACCTATTATTATTACATCATCATTATTTAAATTCATTATGAGCCTAGTAGCCAATCAATATTATGATTATAATGTATCATATGATAAATAAAATTAAATATTCTCGTGTTAGTCTTGCTCAACTATTATTATTATTCATTGTTTCGCTTCTTCTTGTATCATGTGGAAACAAGGGGCCATTAACTGTTCCAGACCAAAATCTACCTGAAATCAATTCTGAACAACCGTCACTTGACGATACAGAGTATTAGATGACAATTGATTATAAACAAGACATTTTGCACTTTGATAATAATGATATTTTAGAAATTGCTAAATCCCGTCAGACTCCTTTTTATCTATATTCTGAGAGTATTATCAAAAACAATTATAATTCTTATAGTGAAAGTTTTGGCGACCATAGTCATAATATTTGTTATTCAGTTAAAGCGAATTCAAACCTTTCTATACTATCACTTCTAGCCAAACTTGGATCTGGTTTTGATATTGTTTCAGGCGGGGAGCTCACTAGAGTTCTAACGGCAGGTGGAGATCCGAGCAAGATTGTTTTTTCTGGTGTTGGGAAAACTCAAGAAGAAATTATTCAAGCTCTTGATAATAACATTATGTGTTTCAACGTAGAATCAAAAGATGAGCTAAATACGATAAATAAAATTGCCAAACAGAAAAACAAAAAAGCCAATATATCGTTTAGAGTAAATCCTGCTATTAATGTCAATACCCATCCCTATATTACAACTGGTATGAGAGATAATAAATTTGGAATTGATCAATCAGATATTTTGTCGCTTTATAAAGATGCATCTATGCTGGATGGGATTTCGATTGCTGGAATTGATTTTCATATAGGTTCTCAAATAATGGAGCTTGAGCCTTATTTAGAATCTCTTGTAAAAATAATTGCTATCGTTGATGATCTTGATGCATGCGGTATTCCTTTGAAGCATATTGATATAGGCGGTGGCCTGGGTATCTCTTATGAAGGTGAACCTATTGTCGATAAAAGTCTTTATATTTCGGAAATTATTAAAATAATAGGCAATAGAAAACTTTCGCTAGTTATTGAGCCTGGCAGGTCTATTGTAGGAGAAGCAGGTTTATTGATCACTAAGATAATTAATATAAAGGAGTCGTCTACGAAAAGTTTTGTAATTACTGACGCAGGCATGAATGACTTGTTGCGCCCACCTTTATATGAAGCATTTCACTCTATTATAGAGGTAGTAAACACAAGTACTCCTAAAACATCATATGATGTAGTTGGCCCAATTTGTGAAACAGCAGATTTTCTTGGTAAAGACAGAAAGTTATCAGTATCACAAGGAGACTTCCTTGCAGTTGAAAATGTAGGGGCATATGGGTTTGTTCTAGCATCAAATTATAATACAAGACCAAAGATTGACGAATACATTATTTCAAACAACAAAGTAAATAAAATTCGTAAGAGAGATACTATTGATCAGATCTTAGAAAACGAGATAAAATTTTTATAGAACTAGAATAGAAATGATATGAAGGTGAATTTTGTCAAGATGAATAGCCAGGGCAATGATTTTATTATCATTGATAACACTATCTCGCGTCATAATCTTACAACTTCTCAGGTAAAGAAAATTTCTTCAAGAGATAGTATTGGCTGTGATCAGTTATTGTTATTAAATATAATGAACGCCAACAATGTCCTATGCCAGATCTTTAACCAGGATGGATCAGAAGCGTATCAGTGCGGGAATGGCATGCGCGCCATCATGTCTTTCCTTTATAAATATTATAATTACAAAAAATCATCGATAGCTGTCAAAGGCGTAAAATATCATGCGTCATATCTAAACGAGAATCACATAAAAATCACCATGGGCAAGCCTACTTTCCTTAAACAAGATCTCATGCAAACACCAACGAAATCAACTCTGAAAGATGAAGATTTTTACTTTAATGTTAATTTGGATAATAATGCTGATACATCTTTTTCATTTTCACCTATTATGCTTGGAAATTTTCATTGTATTGTTTTTTCAAGTGGTTGCTATGATAACAAAGATTCTATTATAAAATACTTGCATGAACTTTATTCCCCAGTGCCAAATATTTCTTTTATACTAAATTTTGATAGATTTATTAATACTAAAGACAATTATATTAAGCTCAAGGTAAATGAAAGAGGCGCTGGATGGACAAGCTCATGTGGTAGCGGTGCATCTGCAACAGCTGCATTTGCTTTTAAATACTCCAATATTTTGCATAATAAGCTTGACCAAGTTTATGTAGAACAAGCCGGGGGTATTCTTGAAATTAACTGTGAAGATGAAACTTTATATTTATCAGGGCCTACCGCCTTTGAGTATGAAGGAACATGGAATGACTGACTTAAATAGTTACATAAAGACCTTTAGCTCTTATCTTAAATATGAAAAGCGATATAGCAATGACACTCTTAAAAACTATTCTCTAGACCTAGATAAATTTTTTACTTATCTGTCTAGCAATAAGATAGTTAAGGTTTCAGAAGTAACTACCGGTCTTATTCAAAAATATATTAATTCTCTCAACAGGTCCGGGTTTCTTGCAACTAGCATTTCTAGAAAAGCGTCTTCTATCAGATCTTTTTTTTCTTTTTTATATAAAAAAAAATTAATTTCAATAAATCCTTCGAAAAAGATTATTGTTCCTAAACGGTTACAAAAGTTACCACTCATACTATCAACAACTCAGATAGATGAGTTATGCGATATTCCTGACACTAGCTTTGCTTCAATAAGAGATAAAGCCATGATTGAGTTGATGTATAGTTCTGGATTAAGATTAAGTGAAATCACATCGTTAAATATCTCATCATTAAGCATAGAAGATGGAACTCTATCTGTTATAGGAAAGGGCAACAAACAAAGATACTTGCCGATTGGATCACAGGCTTTAGCTGCTATAAAAAAATGGTTAGATAAAAGAAACTCTATATCTATGACTAATGATGCAGTATTTTTAAACAAGTTTGGCAATAGACTCTCTAATAGATCTGTGCAAATAAGGCTAAATTATTGGGCTAAGTTCAAGGGTATCAACTGTAAAATTAGCCCTCATACACTTCGCCATTCCTGTGCGACACACCTGCTTGAATCCTCTGGAGATTTAAGGGCTGTTCAGGAATTTCTTGGACATGAAGATATTAGCACGACGCAAATTTATACTAATGTTGATTTCGAGCATCTAAAAAAGGTCTATACAAGCTCACACCCAAGGGCAGCTAGTAAAAATAAGAATAGTCGGTGAAATTTCTTGAATATAAATATATACTTAATTAATGATTAAGCCCACTGAAATTAGATATATTAAAAAAACAAATACGCTTTCACTTACATTTGAAGATGGTCTAAATGCTGATTTAACTTCTGAGTATCTAAGATGCTTTTCGCCATCAGCTGAAGTCAAAGGTCATGGCCCAGGACAAGAAGTCTTGCAGAAGGGTAAAGAAAACGTTGGAATTGATCAAATTGAGCCCATAGGAAACTATGCGGTTAAAATTGTTTTTGATGATGGCCATAACACTGGGTTATATTCGTGGGAATATTTACATGAACTTGCTAAGAACTATAAAGAATATTGGCATGATTATTTGGAAAAACTTAATAACGATGGGTATGTGAGAACAAAACCATGATAAAATTAAAAGCTATTCAAACAAAAAATGCTCCGTCAGCTATTGGAGCATATTCTCAGGCAGTTAAAGCTGGAGGGTTTATGTATGTCTCTGGCCAAATACCACTTGTTCCCCAAACGATGGAAATAGTCTCTGAAGACTTTAATATACAGGTTAAGCAGGTTTTAGAAAATCTAAAGGCAATTATTGTTGATTCAGATAGTAAACTTTGCGACGTTGTAAAATTAAACGTGTATCTAACGGACTTGACTAACTTTCAGTCTGTAAATGATGCAATTTCCACAGTTTTTGATGAACCTTACCCAGCTAGGGCAGCTGTTGAAGTTAGTCGTCTGCCAAAAGATGTTTTAGTAGAAATTGATGCCGTTGTTTACATCGGTGACTAATACAAATGACGATAAAAAATAGTTTGGACGATAATAACCTCGAGGATTTACCGTCTGTAGGGCCTTCTACGAAATTAAAACTTCACTCTATAGGAATAAAAAGAATAAGTGATTTAATTCTTTTTTTACCAAGCTTTTTAATAGATAAAACTCAACTAACGAATATTTCTGACATAGAGAATGCCTCTCCATGCTTATTTATAGGTGATATACAAAAAGCCTTTAAAACCAAAGGGTCAAAGCCAAATTTAATATTAAGCGTTGATGTTGAAGGCACAAGCATCCAAATTCGTTTCATCCATAAAATAATTATCTATTCGAATTTAAAACCAGGTCTTAAAATACGATTCTCTGGAATAGCCAGATTTAGGGGTAGACTTATTGAATTCATACATCCTGATTTAGAAATAATAACTGGCAAAGATATAATTGAAAAAGTCATTCCTTACTATAAAACAAAGAAAATGATTTCTCAGAATAAAATAAGAAAGCTCATTAGATTTATATATGAATATTTATTGAAGAAGAACAATGCTGATATATTTAGCATCAGTTTGTTAAAAAAATTTAAATTACCACATTACTTAGATGCGTTAAAATACTGTCATTTTCCAGAATCTCATGATTTCGATGAATCAAACTCGCAATTTGAGATAGGCAGACAGAGATTCATCTTAGAAGAGCTATTAGCATATAAACTTATGTTAATTAATGCAAAAAAGAAACACCAGACTAACAAGAGCCACAAGTTTATTATAGATGATAGTGCATCAAATGCTTTTATAGAATCACTTCCATTTAAATTAACACAATCTCAACAAGATGCTATAGCTGACATTAGACATAGTCTAAAAAATACATACCCTACAAAAAGACTTATTCAGGGTGATGTTGGCTCAGGCAAGACAATCATAGCAGCTGTGGCAACTCATTATGCCACAATGTCTAATTTACAAGTTGCTATTCTTGTACCAACTGAAATACTAGCAGACCAACACCACAAAACATTTAAACAAATATTTTCAGATTTACCAGTAAAAATATCATGTATCAAAAGTAATATTAAAGGCAAAGCTAAAATGTCTTTATTAGATTCAATTTCCAATGGAGAATCTCACATTGTCATAGGAACTCATGCATTAATTGAAGATAATGTTATTTTTAAAAACTTAGGGCTTGTCATAATAGACGAGCAGCATAAGTTTGGTATTAAACAAAGAGTTAAAATATCATCTAACTATTCTAAAGATATTTATCCGCATGAAATATATCTGTCAGCCACACCAATTCCTAGATCTCTATCGCTTGTATTATATGAAGGTCTAGATTATACAGTAGTTGATCAGATGCCTCATGGTCGAAAAACTATAATTACTAATATTTTATCCTCATCTAACAAGCACAAACTCTATGAACATATCTCAAATACGTTATCATCCAATGAGCAAGTTTATTGGGTATGCTCTTGTATTGATTTTACTGAATCCTTAGAGTTAGAATATATTGCGGGGATCTTTGATACACTTAATGAGAAGTTCCCTTCATATAATATAGCTGTTCTCCATGGTAGAAATGATACAAGAGAAAATAATAAAAGCATGTCTGAATTTATCAATGGTAAAATTGATATACTTGTTTGTACAACAATGATAGAGGTTGGAATAGATGTACCTAATGCAACATGCATTGTTATTGAAGATTCAAACAGATTTGGGTTATCCCAATTACATCAACTTAGGGGCCGTGTCGGAAGAAGTAGCAAACAAAGTTATTGTTATTTGATATGCAAAGATGAAGTTAATGATAATGCTATGAGAAGACTTGCTGCATTAGAAAAACATAGTAACGGATTCAATATCGCCGAAGAAGATCTTCGATTGAGAGGCCAAGGTGACTATCTGGGTATAAAACAATCAGGGTCTCATCATAATTTTAAACTAGCAACGCCTGATGATGCAATCACCAATTATGATATAGTTAAGGACGCTATGACAATCCTTGAAGATCTGAATACTGAAAATAAGCGTAAGTTAGTTAAGAGATGGGGGAAAGATCGTTCAGAAAGTATAGAGCTATGAGTTATAAATACCTAAAAAACTGGAAAAACGAGAGAATCCTTAATACTCTAAAAAAGAAAACCAGACTAAGTATTATAGATAATAATCCGTTGACAAACAGGTTAATGAGCAAGATAGGCCATAATTTCAGGGTTAAAGTTCTAAAACAAGCATCCGTATATCATAAATCTTTATCAGAAATAGGCATACTTAACATAAATGAGATAGGCACATACAGGAGTGTCATGCTAATGACAGATCACTATCCTAGTATTTATGCGCATACTTTTATGCCTGATAAATACATTTCTGGGAAAGAAAGGTTTTTAAAAATACTTGGATCAAGATCGTTGGGCACTTATGTTTTGAGACCCAAAAGATTC
>Ga0213868_10003902_pt1 | contig 13775 bp, 21 predicted proteins | sample PICome_9_FD_160087 | JGI IMG/M metagenome (GOLD analysis project Ga0213868, IMG submission 160087) | Coastal seawater microbial communities near Pivers Island, North Carolina, United States - PICO127 | ecosystem: Environmental > Aquatic > Marine > Coastal | place: USA: North Carolina...
GTTAGCAATTTTTTGAGTTTTTAACTCATCTAAAGTTTGTGTCCAAGTTTTATCTGTTTTTGGGTATGTAAACTGCGTATTTGCAGAATCCCAAAAGATTTCTCCTAGGTCGTGTATTTGTGAATCATAGTCCTCAGGCATTACCACATCAAATAAACCTGCAGCTCTTAGCTGCGCATCAGTCATTGCTGGAGCATTTAAATAAGTTCCAGATGAAGCATGCAAAGTTTTAGGTACACCTTGATAAACTTTAATTGTTCCGTTTTTGTTTATTGCTTTTGTTCCCATGATTATACCGCTTGTTGACTTATAGATGCCCACTGTTCAGTTGCACCGTTGGTTGATACTATTTGAATTAGGTTTGATACTGTCCCGTCATACGTTCCAGATATAACTTTAACTGACGCTGGTAGTGTTAAAGCGAAGTCCCCTGTGATAACAAGGTCTTTAACCATTCCAGTTGATACGTTTGAAAACGTCAATGTATCCGCAGCTGATAGTGTTTTTGTAAATACTTGGGCTGTACTAAAATCAACAGCACTAGCAGATATAGTTGCTGCTGTTGTAAATTCAGCTCCAAGCTTGTCATATGATACGGCATCGTCATTTAATACCGCTGATGTTACTTTAGTTAGTGCCATTTTTTTATTTTAAGTTATTAAATCCCATTGTTGTTGTTCTTCATTCCACTCATAACGCTCTCCGTCAGTAGGATATGCTATAGGAGCCTCCCATAAACAGCTTGTTTCATTTAATGTCCAGCTATCATAAGGTTTTGGTGGAATAAAAGCATCTCGGCTATGATCATAGGTATAACCTATGCCAGCATAGTTTTTTCTAAATGCTTTTGACTGATCCTCTGCAGGTTCTCCTATTGCAGGGTCGTAATATACCCCGCCCCTTGTATTATAAGAAGTACGCTTACAAACTTGCTCTCTGAAGTTACCATAGTGCATCTCCCAGTTTGTTGGTCCATCTGTTTCGTCTTTACCTACTATTACTTCAGTAACTACATTTTGCATATTTAAAAAAGCGTAGTGTGCCATAGTTAACTAAATGATATATTTCCTGTTCCAGCTGTGAATGTTGTTACTTTATCACTTCCATCTGTAGCGGTTGAGCCTGTTAGTCCAGATCCTATTGTAACTGTGTATGCATCTGGATAACGGATTATTACTACTCCAGAGCCTCCATTACCACCATCTCTTGATCCACCACCACCCGAGCGTTTAGCAGCTCCACCGCCACCTCCTGTGTTAGCAGTTCCAGCATCACCATTTCCATTGGATCCGCCAGGACAATCACCACCTCCACCAGTACCTCCAGGGATTGATGAAGTTGAACCAAAATATCCTCCTGCTCCACCACCAGCATAAGTGACAGCAGACCCTGTTACTGAAACTGCTAATCCGTCACCACCGTGTCCTTGTCCATCGGCATTACCAGCTTCACTAGCTCCTCCACCACCACCACCTCTTCTACCTGACGAAGTGGTTGATGAACCTCCAGCATAGCCTTGAATTGGGTTACTTATCGCTGCAGCTGATGGTCTTGCAGCAGCAGATAATCCCGTACCAGACCCTCCAGCTGAACCTCCTATTCTTCCTGTGTCTTCTGCAGTTGTTCCTTCTGAAGTTCCACCACCACCACCACCTGTTGAGGTTATCGTGTTAAACATAGAATCTCCTCCATCTCCACCAGGACTACGACCGACTCCACCACTTCCTCCAGAACCAACAGTAACCGTATAATTTGTGCTTTTAACAAGAGATAAACTATTTTCTGATGATTGTCCACCTCCACTTGTATCACCATAAGAAGTTCTTAAACCTCCTGCACCACCTCCTCCAGGAGCATCAGAAGTAGTTCCACCACCACCGCCACCTCCAGCGACTACTAAATAATCAACTGTAATCACAGATGGCTGTAAAGCTGTAGCAGTTTCATTAGTAGCATTATAAGCTATCCAACCTTGAGTAGCATCCACATAAACCATAGATACTCCGCCTCTTTCGTAATCTATTTCAACATCATTAGATGAGCCATTAATATTATCATTCGATGTTATTACAATATTGTTAGTGTCAGCAGTGCCAGCATAGTCAACTATAGAAACCTCATCCCCAGCGCTAGGTGAACTTGGAAGTGTAACTGTAATTGCAGCACTTGTAGTGTTAACAAAATAACCCTCTCCAGCTACAGCTGTAAAGTCTGCTGTTTTTGGAGTGGCTTGCCAGTCTGTTCCACCACTTACCGTTACGTCTCCTGTTAATCCATTTACACTATTTACTGGACTTGATGTAACATTAGCTACAACGCCAGACGTTATAACTTCTATTGTATACCCACTAAGCGGTGCGGTTGTAAATGTTAATGTTGTACCAGATATGCTATACGTACTCTTTTCTTGATAAACACCTTGAATAAATACAAATGAGCTATCTTCATTTACTTCTTGTGTTAAAGTAAAGTCTGTTTGCGATCCTGTTCCTGTAAACTGATTTGATGCTAATGACGTATATTCTGCCGCATCAAAATGTACAACCTCTATTGCAGTTCCATTTGGCGGAGCTGTAGAAAATGTTATAGTAGTTCCAGAAGTCGTATAATTGTCTTTAGATTGATAAACTCCATCAACAGATACTTGCGTCTCATTTTCATCTGAAACGTCCTTAGAAGTCGTGTATGCAACCGTAGAGCCATTACCAGTAAACGTATCTGTATATATTTTTGAATAAACAGCTATAAAGTGTACAACTTCAACCTCTGATCCTAAAGGAACTCCTGTTGAAAATGTAACTACTGATCCACTTGTTGTGTAATTACTTTTAGCTTGATATACCCCATCAATATATACTTGTGTATTACTTGATGCTGTTATATCAGATGATATTGTAAATGCTGTTTGGTTTGCTGTAGCAGTAAATACATTTCTTTCGATAGAAAGCTCTGCTCCACCACCCCCTGATGCTGTTGAAGCAATTGTTACTTCTTGTGCATTATTTCTTGTAAGAGTTATATTAGCCCCTGCTGTAAGTTGTACAGTAGAATCTGTTCCCGAACCAGCATCTAATAATATATCAACATTATCTCCATCTTGCGATGCGCTTAATGTATATGTGTCACCCTGTGATCCTGTGCCAAACTTAACATAGCTACCCATAAGTGAGTGAGCACTACACTGGTAAAACAGTATAGGGGGTGTTGATATTGTAGGTATTATTTGTGTATATGCTCCAGAAGTTCCTGGAGTACCATTAGTTGTTATACCGGTTGTATACGCTGTTGTTTTTGCAGCGTCTTCATAAAACCTAAATGGATGACCTGAGTTAGAAGAATCAGATTGGTCAAATCTATACGTATTGCCTGGGGTTAATTCAATATATGCCCCTTCAACATTATTTATAGCATAACCATTAGAACTACCATTACCATATTCTGGGTGTGCAGCTGTTTTTGAAACAACCGTAACCGTTAATGTTTGAGCTGCATTATTATGCGCTATTGTTCTATGCGCCGAAAGCTCTAATGGCGATTGGAATTTAATGCCCATGCTTATTAATCTATTTTAGTAACTAATACTCTAATATCACCTGATGCAGGTGCTGCGGCAAAAGAAATTGTTGCTGTATCTACAGTGGTTCTTACAACATCTGCAAATACTGTGTCATATGAACTATTATCATATAATTGTATTATAACATCCCTTGAATTTAAATTATGTGTAACTGTTATTGAGGTTGATGAACCATCACCTATTGAAGTGTTAAAACTCCTTGCAGCTAAACCAGCTGGTGTTACAACCTTAGAAGTATCGGTACCCGCTAAAGCTTCAGCTGTTGTTGCTAATTCAACAACTCCTTTATTACTATCAGTAGCATCTTCTGCATCTATTGTTATTGTTCCTGCTGCATTTGTAATATCAATACCTTCTCCTGCTGTTATTGTAGCAAGTTGCATATCCCCATTTGCTGTATTGCCAATAAGTATTTGACCATCAGTTGGGGCAGCACCATCTATAGTTGTTATAGAACCGGATAAACTAATATTATTTATATCAAGGTTGCCTTTGGTTCCTGAAAATACTTCAGATGTATTTGTAGCAGATGTTAAAAATGTAAAATTACCAGTTGAATCGTCAAATCCAAAAAAGCCTAATAATGCAGATGAACCGTTGTGATATCTAAATTCAATACCTCTATCTTTATTATCATCTGATGCGGGTGCTGTATCACCCCCTAAAGTAAAAACGGGATCATCTACAGTAATTGTGGTTGAATTTACCGTTGTAGTTGTCCCATTTACAGTTAAATCACCTGTAACTTCTAAATCACCTGAAGTTGTTACAGTAACATCACTTGCATCTCCTATAGTTACATTTTCTGTAATTGCAGCAAGTGCAGCTATAGTCGTTGCTGAATCAGTAACAAAATCATATATTTGATCTCCTGTAGCTAAAGCTGTACTTCCGTTTGTTACAGCTGCAGTTATAGTTGCAATACTAGGATTTGGTCCGCCTGAATCTGTTATTGATAATGTTGTAGATGTTGATGTAACTACACTTTTAATATCTCCTGATGCATCTACAAAAGATGTACCATCATAAAAATATAATTTATTATCTGTAGAGTTATAATATATTTGACCTTCTTGTGGAGATGAAGGGGCTGTGGCTAATACATGTACTTTTGCATTCTGCAGCTCATTCTTATTAAGATCAATATTAGATAAATAATTTATTGCCATTTTTTATTAGTTTAAATATGCTTTACCTGAAAACGCAGAAGCAAATGTTAATGTTATTGAACTATTACTATTATATACTATTTCACCTACTACAACGTTATTAGAACTATCAACAACGGTAACCGAAGGAAACTTTTCCATTGTGTGAGTAACATTCCATGTTGACGCAGCACTATCTTGTGAGAAAGTTGTTGTTGAAGCGTTAAATGTTGCGTTACTTTGTATATACCCTAACAATGAATTTAAAGGATAATTTCTTGTAGCGTTTCCATTTGCATCAGTACCTATTAGCTGATCATTATCAGTTAATACCGTATCTTTTGTGTAGGATGATATTCTAGCCATTTTTTTTTATTTATGTTTATTATTACCAAATACCTTCTCCACACCGCGAGAACCAAAATATCCTCCGATTACAATAGTAAGAAGACCGGTAATACTATCTAAGGGGTAACCCATATACCAACCGGCTATATAGCTTACTGTCAAAAACACTAAAGTTAAAGGGCGTACATTAGCCGCTAACCAAGAACCTGATCTTGCATCTGCAACCCATCTACGAGTTGTGCCATCAATTTCAGCTCTTTCTAATTCTAATTTTTTTAATGCTATTTGTTTATCGCTATCACTCATATCACTTCCTCCTATGATAGCTTGTATAACTGACCCTACAGGAGTGTCACCTGCAATAGCACCTACAACATTAGGTATTTTATTTAAAAGAAATTGGCCAACCTGGGTGTCTTTAAATTTCTTTTTACTTTGAGACATTACTTAGATATTTTATCCTTTAACTCTTTTATTTCGTTTTTAAGATCAGCAACAGTATCTTCAATAATATCTGCAATACCATCATTGTCACGGTCTCCTAAAATGCCTTTATAAGACAATACAGCCGTAACAACAGCAGCTAATAATAAAATAGACAAAATAATTACTATAGTTTCCATATTATATGATTTTAAATTAACAATTCCAACGGCGTCTTGCCGCTCTTCCTCTTTCGCTTGTCCAACTTTTTGAACGAGCACAAAATGATTTTCTTCTTTTTGCAGCTCTACTTCCTGGTTTTAATTTGCTAGGGGGAGTTGTTACAGCTGTTTTTAATTTACTTCCAGGATTATCTGCTCTATATTTAGCAACCCCTTTACGCGACATACCCCCACCTGCGGCTGCACCCGTTCCAGTAGGCTTTGCTTCATTATAATAACCTAAGCTTTTCTTCTTTGATGGAGCTGGTGGCTTGTTAGATTTTCTTTCCGCTCTTTTTGATTGCCTATCAGCTTTTCTAGCAGATCTGGCAGCTTGTCTTTCAGCTTTTGTTTTTTTTGCTAAAGGTGAGGTTATAATATTATAATTCATAAAATGCGTATTTTGTTTTTCCGTTTTCTTTTATGGCTCGAAATATATTGCCGCGATTACTACCACTAGCATAACTACAATGAACCCAATCTGGATTATTATCATTTCCAAACTCCCAAATTAATTGATCAAATTCTAAATTGTCTTTTATATAATTAAAAAAATCAGCATTAGAAGCTTTGCTATACACATCATCTATATCTATTGCTTGACCTTTACAATGCTGTGAATTTGCCGACCCGCCAATTGCGGTGTTTAATTCAGGACTACGGTAAAATGATGATATATAAATAGGTTCATTAAAATAATTTCTAAGAGGCTCAAATACATACTTTGCGGTTTCCTGCATTGTGACTAAAGTTTTATTATCAGGCATATTGTCTATACCTAATCTTTTAGCTGTATTTGAACGTAAAGCTTCTTTTAAGCTTATATGCTCAGAAATATTCATTTTTAATTATTTTTTATTTTTTTTACCACCTCTTATCATACATCCGCATCCTTTTCCAATTGGTTGCAAACAAGTCGGGCATATGGGAGTAGGGGCTTTTTTTTGTGCGTGAACTTTTTTAGTAATAGGTAAATCCATGGTTATTTTTTTATTTGTTTTTTATATGCTTCAGCCTCCCATTCTAATTTAGGAAAACCTTCTTTCATGCTTTTTCTTGGGTATTTTTCACCTTTCCAATAAATATTATCGTCATCATAGCTTAAGTCTTTTCTAAGTATTTGATCTCTATGCACTCTTTCATGACTCAAAGCTATTTTTTGTTGCACCGGAGATAAATTTTTATTAATAGCAATACTGCCATCATTATAGGTAACTCCGTGTACGCCGGGTGGTAAATCCTTTTTTTCAACAAGCCCGCTTTCCATTATTATTTGGCCAACCGACTTTTTCATTTTATAACCCATTATCTTTGTGTGTCTTTGTTCATTTTATCTATTGCGGCTGCGTATACTTTATCAGTATATGTTTTACCTTTTTCAAATACACTTCTTCTTGAATATGGTAAATCTTCTTTACCTAATAATACTCTGTATATTCTAGCAATGAGATATTTGCATTTTGTTGAAACTTTGTATACATTATACTTTATAGTAGTATGGTTTCTTTTAGCATATACTTCTATCCATTTGTTACGCCGCAATTTTTCCCAACGGTGTTTATCCCACGAATATATATATGTACCCTCTAAATAATCATTACGCGTAAATGTACCTAAGCAATCAAAATAAATTAATAATTCTAATTCAGCATCAGTTAAATTATAAGTCTTACAAGCCCATTTTCTAACAAGCCTGTAATACTTAAATAATCCTATTTCACGTATATCATCAGGATCTAACCTCATAATACGACTACAACATCTTGCTCTTTAATTACAAGATAATAACCTTTTTCAAATTCAATGCCATATCCTGCGTGCTTATCGTAATATATTGTATCCCCTTCATTTAAACCTGATACGTTTGTTCCTACGGATACCACTTTTGCTTTCTTATATCTAATGTCGTTTTGATGCTTTTCAGTAAGTATAAGACCAGATTCTGCTGGTTTTACTTCTTCTTTTATTGCATCAATAATTACAAAATTATTTACTGCTTTCATTGCTCGCGTACATTAGATATTACACAATCAGCAGACATTATTGTTGAAGCAACAGAAGCTGCATTTTTTAATGCTGTTTTAGTAACTAATACAGGATCTATAATACCCGCTTCTACTAAATTTACCGCATCACCCGTAACAACATCAATTCCCCAACCTTCTTCCATATAAGGCCCGTAATTAATACTTGCATTTTTTAATATGGTTTTGTATGGTGCTTTTATTGCTTCTAAAAATAATTCTTCATTAGAATCACCAAGCTCAACTTTATCAGAAGCATTATGCAATGCAATTCCTGCACCTGGAACAATACCTTCTTTTAAAGCAGCTTTTACGGCATATATAGCGTCTTCAACTCTATCTTTCTTTTCTTTAAGCTCAACTTTACTATTTGCACCTACAAATATTACGCCTACAGAACCAGATAACATTGCTTTTCTATCTTGTAACTTTTTAAGCAAATAAGGATTTTTTTCTTCTTTAATTTGTTTTTCAATTATTGTTATTCTTTCTTCTGTTTCTTTATTAATACCATCAGTGGTTATAATAGTATCTTTTTCATCAGTTACAACTTTTAAAGCTTCACCCAATACAGAAGGATCAATAAGATCTAAGTCATCGCCTAAATCCTCATTTATAACTTTAGCCCCTGTAACAACAGCTAAATCTTCTAGCATTTCTCTTCTTAAATTAGAAAAACCAGGGGGATCAATAACATTTACTTTTATATTGCCCTTTGCTTTATTCATTATTAAAGCAGATAAAGGCTGTTGAGCTACTGGCCCTATAATAAGAATTGATCTTTTATTTTTTATAGCGTATTCAAGTACCGATTGGATTTTGCGGATCGTTTCAATTTCAGTGTCCACAAGTAAAATAAGGGGGTTATCAAGAATAACTTTATTTTTCTCCTTATCAGTAATGAAATACTGTGATTTAATTCCTGAATCAAATTTAACGCCATCTACTATTTCTATATATGTTTTATCATCATCAGATTCTTCCATAAGTACAACGCCTTCTTTACCAACTTTATTGTACGCATCGGCTATGGTTTTACCAAGCTCAGAATCGTTATTAGTAGAGATATTGGCAACATGCTCCAGCATTTTTCCCTCTACTGGTAAAGCTATCTTGTCTAAGTACTCAATTACTTTTTTTACCCCACTATTTATACCCTCTTTAATATTTCTAAGGTTATCTATTTTAGACTCATTATATTTTTCAATAATGGAGTGGGCGAGAACGGTAGATGTAGTCGTACCGTCCCCGGCCTCTTTCACTGTTTTTTGAGCTGCCTCTTTAATGAGGGTTGCACCGATATTTTCGGCAGGGTCCATAAGGATTACGCTATTAGCAACAGTTACTCCATCTTTAGTTACTATTGGACGACCGGTGCCGTCTTCATATATAACACATTTTCCTGATGCACCTAAGGTAGATGAAACTGCATTATTCAGTTTGTCTACTCCGGCCATAATTTTACTTTTAGCGGTATCGCCAAAGTTTAAATCTTTAACAATATCACTAGGGTGATTAAATTCCATTAAATTAAATTTTAAATATTAGTTAAAAGTTTTTACTACAACAGGTCCTTCTGTTAATTTAAGTTTTCTTTTGTAGTGATCAATAGAAGAGTCAATTGCTTTTTCAGCTCCTTCTACAGTTTCGCGTCTTGTAACTCCTTGCCAGTTGTCATCTTTATTAAATTCAGTTTGATAATAACCATTTGGCAATTGCGTAATACGCCAGTTACTTTTTTCAGCATAGCTTGCCCAAAGCTCTTTGGTTTCTTTGGATACTTGCGGTTCATTAGACCATGTATTGGTCTTATAATAAAAATACGTCATAGGTATTTGGTTTTAAGGTTAATAAATAGTTGTTTGGTTTTTTATTATATTACATTATTTTAAAATATTATAAATCCATAATAAATAAAAGTGGAGTTACTGTACCACTTAGTGAATTATCAAAAGCACTCACATACGCTTTAGTACCTATTCTGGTTATATATAATGGTATTATTGTTGTATATCCTTGTCCTTGTAATTCTGAATTAGTTGAAACATTAAAATCATATTCTACTGTTACTTCAGGATAAGTTGATGAAAATTCAGAAGTTGGTAAACTATAAAATCTTTTGCCAGGTGTATAACCGTTTGAAGTGTTAGAATTTAAAAAGTAAAATTTATTATTATAATAAAAAGAACTTCCTGTATCAGCAGCTTCTCTAACAATATCGTTAGGATAGCTGCCTCCGGATTCTATCATATATTTATTGGTCCAGTTAACGCCATTGTCTGTTGAAATTCTAAATTGATTGCTACCACCAAATCTAACCCAATTATTACTTCCGTCTGTTAATAATTGTACATTAGTTGCATTAGCAAATCCAAATATATCTGTTGATGTTGAAAATCCATCGGTACTTCTTACTAATTTACTTCCGTTGTCATAAATTTCTGCACCATTACCTTCTTCTATCCATTTGCTAGCTGTACCTGTACCTACTGAAGTCCATCCTGTATTTAAAGCACTAGACGTAGTGTAATATGTAGCATTGCCACCACTAAGGTTTTCAGACACATAATATTTTGATCCTAACTTTCTTATATAAACTAATGTATTACCATTAATCCAATTTATATTTGATACATTATTAACACCATCAAAAGTTACAATATCAAGTGAATTATCAGCAAACACTAATCTGTTTGATTCTGTAACAATACTGTAAGTATGTGCATTGTGCAAACTAGTAGTTACTGCTGTAAAATTACTCCAGGTAGTTCCGCTATTTGTAGACTCATATATATTAGTATCAGCAGACGGACTATATAATTTACTGTTAAGTTCAGCTATATGACCCAGTGTTGCAGGTACAGAATTTATATCTGTAGAAGAACCACTGCCACTACTTTGATTATATGTACCTTGTAGTATGCTAGTTGGAAACATTATGCTTGTGATATAGTGTAAATAAATTCAGATGCACCTAAGCAAGTTACTTGTATGTAATTTACTGTAGCATTTGTTTGGTCTAGTGTTCCTGACAATTTTGTACCTGTTATAGTAGGTGTACCAGAACCACCCGATCCAGTTATTTTTATAACTTTAGTCATTCCAATAACTTGATTAGAATAATTAATAGTTGTATTAGTTGCGTCAGATGGTAATGTAATTTGAAACACTGCCGCTGCTGTAAAGTCTAAAGTTGCTGTTGCTGATCCAGAACTAAGTGTTACAGCGCTAGCCACAGTTTTAAACTGATTAGCAAGCTGAGTAAATGTTACTGAGTCATTAGCAACACCGGTTGCAGAGGCATAACTAAATGTACCATCACCGTCTGTTTGTATAAGTTGACCCGCTGATCCATTATTTGCAATACCATTAAGATTTATAGGTGTTATAGACCCAGCCCCTGAACTTGATTTATCTGTCCATTCAAGATCACCATTACTATCAACTCCTAATATTTTACCTACAGAACCAGAATTGGTTGTAGTTATATCTGTTTTCCCAACAGCAAGTGCTGCAAATTCAACAGCGGTTGCGCCAGAGTTTACTTTTAAATATTGTCCACCCGTTCCTGAAAAAGATGAAGGCGTATTAGGTAAGGATAAAAAGTCTACGCTTGTAGTATTTATTGTAGCCCATGCTAAATTACCACCTGTTATAGTTAGGAACTGACCATTAGAACCTACAGATGGCGATAATTTATTTATAGTTACCGCACTGTTTGTTATTTCACTTGTACCTACTGCATCTAGTGTTGCTAATGTACCTGCATTTGTTATAGCAGACATATCATGCACGTGATTACCTGCGGCTACATCTCCAGATGTTGTACCTGTTGATTTAAACGCGGCATCACCAAATGTATATGTAGGCCAGCTACTAGAAGCAAGACCGCCTGCAATTTCAAATGTTAATGTATTTGTAGACTTAGTAATTGCGTTTACATAATAGTTAGCACCTGAATTAGCTACCCAAGTCATACCTGTAGCACCGTCTGATGCTAATACATAACCAGATACCGCAGAATTTGAAACACTAAGCTTAGGTTCTGTTATTGCACCGTCTTGTATTTTACCGGTTGATACCGCTTCATTATTTATATTACCACCACCTATACTATCAAGTGTAGCCAAAGTGCCTAAACTAGGTAAGTCTGCTACGGTTATAGCGGTTTTAACTTGATTGGTAATATCTGTTATAGATAAAAATGCACCCTCACCAAACGTATAAGTTTGATTGGATGCACCATTGACACTGAATGTAAGTGTTTCTCCAGACTTTGTTATTCCGTCTAAATAAAAATTTGTATCTCCAGGATTAGTAATTGTAGTCCAGCTAAAGCTGCCATCACCATCAGATACTAAATATTGTCCTGATGTACCGTTACCGTCTACATTTAATTGTGTTGAGGTAATGCTATTAGTACCTACAACATCGCCTAAAACGTGTGAGTGGTTGGCTGTTGCAAAATCAGTTGTTGCAGCAAATGCAGCAGAGCCAAAAGTAAATGTTTGGTTGTCCGCACCGTTTACAGAGAATGTTAGTACATTACCTGATTGTGTTATACCATCTAAATAGAAGTTTGTATTACCACCTGAACCGGTGTTAAAATAATCTGATAGTTCACCTAATGTATATGTAGCGCTTCCGCTGGTCGCCGAGTCTATGCCTAATAACTTATCGTCATCAGAAAAAGACGGATCCCCGGGATATGTATTTATTCTAGCCATTATGTTGTGTTGTTTATTTTAGTTCCTTTACCAAACCCAGATCGGTTTCGTTTTGAAGATACAAAAGAACGTGTGGTATGATCATAATCCATACCATCAATGTTTTTACCGTTTTTCTTTGCAGCTCTACGCTTACGTTGGTTTTCCGCTTTCATAGCTCTACGCCGCGAAGTCATTGCGTATTTTTTATCTCGCTCTGCTTTACGGCGTTTTGCTTTAGGTGATAAATGCTGGGGCATTATTTTTTGTCCTTACCGTACATTTTCATAGGTGACTTACCGTATCCACCCATCATCGCAGCATAATCTTTTTTCATAAGCATTGCGCCGTCTACATCTTGAGTGTAGCCCATATTCTTAACAGCTTGCTTACCCTTTTCAGATTTAGCCATCTTTTGCAATCCTTTATCAGATTCTTTAATTTGCTTTAAAAGTGCTGACATAGGCTCAGACTTACCTTCCATTTTAAATAACGCAGCCATTGGCTTCGCTTTAGGTCCTTTCATTCCCATAACTAATTAGTTTTTATATTGTTTAACATGCATGTATATATAAGAGATATATTACATTCTATCTATTATATTTAAGTTCCCTCATTTTATTATATAAATGCTGTGCTAAAACCACTTCTTTAGGGTTTTTACAATCTACGTCTTTAGTTAATTCTCTATACTCAGTCATCATTGTGTTTTGACTTGCGCAACTTCCTAGAGTTACCACAAGTGCAGTAGTTATCATTGTTCTCATGTTTGTTTGTTTGTGCGATATGTATTTCAATAAGCGCGTTGGTTAGTTTATCGATACCCTTACGTATCTCTTTCAATTCATTTCTAATTCCATTAGATTTAATTGAAATTGTTTCTTTTGACATTTTATTTAATTTTAGCTTCTAATAAACCTCTCTCGTATTCTAATTGTTTTTCTATTTCAAGTATACGCGTTTCAAGACGATCTATAATAATAACTTTTTCATCTAGCCGATTATGCACTAAATGTATTTCATCTTTAAGTGATGTAAATTCAGAAAATATACCACCTGCTGTAAATACAGCGGCTACAAATGATATAACTATAGATAAGTTACTCTTTATAAATGAATCTTGCATGCTTATATACATTACATGCTTATTATAAATCTCACAAAGAAAGTGCGACGTTAGCTCCCTACATTATATATATTAAGTACCTATTGTCACAGTTTTGAGGTATATCAAAGCAGCCCCACCCGGTTACTAAAAAACTAGTTAGATATATATAGGTTTTGTATAACGCGTAACATATTGGTAACCAGACACTTAAATAAAACCC
>Ga0213868_10003904_pt1 | contig 13771 bp, 9 predicted proteins | sample PICome_9_FD_160087 | JGI IMG/M metagenome (GOLD analysis project Ga0213868, IMG submission 160087) | Coastal seawater microbial communities near Pivers Island, North Carolina, United States - PICO127 | ecosystem: Environmental > Aquatic > Marine > Coastal | place: USA: North Carolina | collected...
TCAAATATCCGTCTTGAAACAGGATCTTCAAACCAATGTCATTGGTACCAACACAGTCCTTTTCTCAGATCATGAACTATCATCACCGTATACCATGGAGTACAACGGATCGTTGATACTACCATATGATTTAAGTAAAAGGTATGGCATCCTTTCTACATCCATTCAACCATCCGAAGCAGGTTTTGTAGATTGGGCTATGATGTTCAGTTGTGTATTGTCTCATCCTACAGTCATGTTTCGAAAAAGTTTCATTCTCAACAATGGTGGATACACCGAAGAACCTTGTTTTACTGAAGATTATGAGTTATGGTTACGATTACAACAACATCACGCAAAATGTATGAAATCATTACCCATGATTGGTTTGTGCCACCGTAAACATAAAAGTCGATCAAATAGTGATGTGAGAAAAGTTCAACAACGGAATGAATCCATACAACTTTCTTATTCTGCAATAATGGAATATATAGGTTGTTCAACGAATAAACATTCAATACGTCATGTTCAAGTTTTGAAATTCCCTCATGAAATGACAGATCTAGATACCTTGAATGGCTCTGTCGAAATGTTGGTAGACCTTGAGATGTCATTTCTTCAAAAACACCAAGATATATTGACCACTAATGAAATATCACTCATACGTCATGATTGCACGGAAAGAATTGGAGAATTGGTGACCCTTGGCATTGAGAAATTTGGTCGTGATGTCTCGAAAGGTTTTGCTTGGTATGTGTGGTCCGAACGAGATCCCAATCGTCAATTGGAACGAGTGACTCTTTTGCTATCTTGTACTTAAAAACTATTGCCCATTTTGCCCTTTTTTCAATTGGTACAAACGTTTCTTCCATTTATATTGTTGCATGAGTTTTAGGATCCAATAAATCATCCATATCATCATCGTCACTGCTACTACTGTCATTTCCCATCAAAGCTGCTTGAAGATTCTTAACAATGTCTTCTTCACGTTCACGTCTTTGTCTGTCAAGCTTTTCTCTTGCTGTTTCTGACATATCTTTTAACGCATTCCGAAGAAGGATTTCATCTTGTTCAAGTTGACGGAGTTCTTGAAGTATCTTGGTCTCAGAATTCGATAATTCCATGTACTCTTTGTTCAGTCTATCCATTTCTTCCACTTTATCATTTTCCGATAAAGTTATATTTGGTCTTTCTTCCATTGTTGTAAGTTGTACTTTGACTTGAGAGAGTTTGTGTATCTAAGTAAGTACTGGTATTTACTTTTACTTATAGATATTCACTCTACTTGTAATGATACTCTTTATTTGGCTAAATTAGACTAATGCGTGTCATTCATCTACTTACTTAGCTTGAATTTTTACATGTGGTTGGTTTGTGTTGTTTTTTGTTCCTCCTTTCACTCTCTTCACTGTATTCATTCCCCTGTGAACCTTACACACACGCACACAAACATCCATCATAAGAAGAAATGGTTCATATTCGAGGAGGCTTTGAACCTGATGTTTTTGTTCTTGATGATTCCACAACAAGAATATCAGCAGAACAAGAGCAGCCATCTGCGGTATTAGAATCCACGAACTTAACTTCATCATCGTCGTCATCCCCATTACTTGCTACCGAGATGAGTCCTTCCAATCATCATTTAGAAATACAACGATCCATACAAATACGTCTTCCTTCATTTCAGGGACTACCAGCGATAAAGGATATAATATCCATGTTTGCCCTGCCTTTCATATGTTTCCTTCGAACGTTTGAACAAGCTCTGCCTACTCGAGAACTTTATACAATCAGTATTGTACTTTTATGTTGTCATCAAATGTTACAATTGCTATGGCGAAAGTTACCTCTCTTATTGCTCAATATATTTATATATCTGGGAGTGGATAAGAGTTATATTGACATCTATACGATGGAACTCATGTCTCGTCAAACGAGTACCACTGATCTCATAGGAACCACGACAACCACATTTTCTTGGGCATTGGCAGACTTGGAGGCATTGGATCGAATCGTACAATCCATACTCCACGACGTATACATACACATGAACTCATCGGTTCAAAACTTTCAGCAAGCCAACAAAGTGGCAGCCTTTTTCCACGTGCCCATTACTGCCATCATGATACCAACGACTATTTTGTCATTTTTCTTATTGTTGACCATGACAACATACCTCATCTTCCATCTGTTATTTCACAGTGTGATACATCTTACGAGAAGTGAGGATGGGTTCATGTCACATTCACCTGTTGTCATGGCTTGTATCACTCTTATATTACTTATGGAATACCTATTGCCGTGGATATTCTTTTGTACTGGATTAAATTTGAGTATCTATGTGGGTGGATCGAATTGGGGGTATTTCACAACATTGATGTACTTTGCATGGATGGGTCTACGATTGTTTCGATGAAGACCAGCATGGTGTGTTTGAAAAAAAATTACGATCCGACACGCGGAATCGTTCGAAATATATATAGACAGATGTATAGATATACATCATTCACATGGTGGGTTTGACTCGTTTGTATGTTATTATTTTCTTGACACCCTTTCGAATATCATTTGGTTGGAATCGATGGAATTATAAAAGCTATGTCACAAAGGAATGGATCATGACATGGGGATTTGGAAATGGACCCAGAGGTCGGAAAGGTCATTCATTGGTGGTTTGGAACGAAACGAAAATTGTCATGTTTGGTGGTCGAGATAATGACGTACATAGACATCACGTTCCAAAGACATTTGAATTGGTCAACGATGATGAAGTCTTGACGTTTGCATCCTATGATGGTAAACCTCTGTTAGAGGAATATGATCCCACGTGTCAACCGCAAGTGGAATGTTTCGCTGTGGAAAATCAAACGAATGGTCAAAATGAAACATGCTCTTATTCTTGGGATCACATGTTAAAGGATGTACCACTGAATGAGAGACAAAAGGTAGAAGAAACATGTGGATTTACGACAACAGGTTTATTCTATAATGACATATGGGTGTATGATATGGCATGCACTCGATTCTCAGATGAACCTTGTCTTGAAGACGGCTGGAAAGTATTGCATCCCGGAATGAGATTTGGAGGATGTCAAACGGAGCCAAATGACGATAGAGTGTGTGAAATCCCATCGGAAAGGTGGAATCATGGTGCAGCTATGATAGATGATTCTACTATGGTTGTATATGGTGGGTACAGTCATGAATGCCACGATTATTGTGATGATGTTTGGGCATTCGATTTCGATATGCTCACATGGACTAGAATCAATATCGATTCGATTTACTATCCAGGTAAACGATGGAAATCAAGCATGATTTCAGTTGAATCGATGAATGAGACAGAGTCTTCTGTTGTTATATTTGGTGGACATCGACTCTGGCATGGCTTTGCGCCTGACAATTCCGAAGAAAACAAATGGAACAGCACAGTCACCTTTCCAGCGGGAGGCTTTTTAAATGATATGTGGTCCTTGAAGAAAGTTGTGGATTTAAATGATGAAAATAACACTGAAATATCTTGGATGTGGTTACATCATGAGCCCAAAGAATCGTGTTTTCGATCACCAGGAATAGGATGGGAGGAAAGAAATAGAATTGAATGTGAGATTTTATGGCCAAGGGTTCGATCAGGTCATGCTGCTGTTTATGATAAGAAACGACATGGAATGTGGGTGCACGGTGGTTATGCTGTACATTATCCCTACCCATCCAGTTCGTCTCCTGGAAGTGATTGGGGTGTGAAAGGTCGACATGAAAGAGGCTTCATTCCTTTTGGGACACAATCATACTTTTTAGATGACCTTTGGTTCTTTGATTTTTCATCGGGTCTGTGGAGTGAAATCATACCCGCTGACTCTAGATTTCCTCGAAAAAGAATGGAACATATCATCGTAGCTCATGAAGATACATTGATACTTCATGGTGGATTTTCAGACAACGTCCATTTCAATGACACCTGGTACTTCAACATAGAAGATAAAACTTGGCTTGAGAAGACATCGTACGTCCATGCATTCTTTCCCTTAGAGTGCACAGATGATTTAGAACAAATACTCAATGACAAGACATGTGTCCAATTAGAATGGCCTAAACCCTTACGAAGAACGAATGAGAGTGAATTGGGACAAGAGTACAGCACAGTTCTACCTTTTTCTCAGCAAGATGGATACACTCCTGCCGCTGAAAATCCGCTGTACTTTGGAATCGTTGATGATGCAGAGATGTTTATTTCGTATCTTCAGAAAACTTACATTGAAAATGTGACATTTGATGAACAGGGGAATCAAAAATGGCTCGTATCAACTGTTCCTGATGGTACACCTATTGCGCCATATGCGGCGACCGGTCCAAGACAATATGCCAAACTGATATCAATTCCATTCAATGAAACTCTTCAACTTGATATATGGGAGTGGTGTGTTTCTGTGAAAGGTGAACCGACTCGTCACATAAATCACATTCAGGGAGAAAAAGTCCTGATTCCCCAACCAAGACGACAAACTGTTGGATGGGATGGGTGCCGTGAACTGCGTTGGGTGTACCCGACTTCTCGATCAGGCCATAAGGCCGCTTTTGTGGAAAAGTATGGGAAAATTGTCATGTACGGAGGCATGTCATACTCAGAGGCTGATCATGAGTCCGGAGTGCATCCGAATACCTTTGAAAATGATCAAACATATGAGACACAAATTTTGAATGATATGTGGACATATGGCATTGATATTTGTCCCCGAAACTGCAGTAACCATGGCGACTGTCGGAATGGCTTTTGCACATGTGATCCTGGTTATTATGGCATCGATTGCTCAAACATAACTTGTCCAGGAACTTCATGTTACTATGACGATGATCATGTTCAGCACTGCTCTCACTGTTGCTACGATGGATTTATTCATACGGATGATAATAGTCAGTACATGACAGGAGTACATAAGATTCCATGCCGTTCAACAGATGATGGTGGCTTCACAGGGGTTTCAAATGGAATCTGCGATGGTTTTGGTTCCTGCCAATGTGCTCCTCCCTTTATCGGTGAAGATTGCAGTGTACGTGACTGTCCTCATGATTGTTATGGCAATGGCCTATGTAGCATTGAATTTCCCAATGCAAGATGCATATGCAATCCTGGCTTCAAGGGCGAATACTGTCAGTTTAAAGAATGTCTGCATAATTGCTCATTCCCAAATGGAGAATGCGATCATACAAAAGGAGTTTGTAGATGCAATAAACTCAAGATCTCTTCATCGCCAGATAAACCGGAGTTTGAAACACGGTGGACTGGTAATGACTGCTCGTATATCTTCAGCTCTTGTTCTATGAAGTGTATTAGATGGGCGTTCATCACACCATTTCTTTTGATTTTCGCCAGAATTGTATAATTACATAGTAAAAATATATATATGTATATATTGTTTTGTGAAGCATAGTATCCATGATCCTGATTCCCACCATGATTCATGATTCCAATCAAGCAATGCGAGATCATTGGTCATTGGACCTGCGTTTCTATCCGTATCAAGCAGGTATTTCTTGGTGACCGCATTTTCATCTTGTGACTGCACATGCGTCTTTTATGTCTATCTTATTTCACTCAATCAAACAGTACACATAAATACAAAACCACATTGCACGAAGATTTCACGTATATTCTTTGTTTACTTTTCAAAATAAACCATGACATCGAACGTGTACACCTACGAGCCAAGTGCATTCGTAAAAGATTATCTGAGTTACATGAAGACATTGGCAGATCTTCCACCAGTTTCTCTTCCCGCTCCTATCGAAACTGTCGTTCGATCAGATAAAATGAAAGTTGCGGCTGTTCAATTGGAGACTCCTCCCTGTGGTGCGATTGAGTTTTTGATTCGAGTCGAAGAGGGTATTGTGAAAGCTGTATATGAACATGGAGCAAACCTTGTTCTGATTCAGGAGCTTTTCTTAGGGCCTTATTTTTGTCAGAGTCAGAATGCTCTTTTGTTTTCTCTCGCAGAAGCGGATATTCTAGAAGATAATGCTTTTATCAAACGTATGCAAGAGTTGGCAAAGAGACTGGGAATTGTACTACCTGTTTCAATCTTTGAGAGGAAGAATAATGCTTATTACAATTCAGTAGTCATGATTGATGCCGATGGGTCCATTCTTGGAAAATATCGCAAGACACATATCCCTGATGGAACTGGTTATCAAGAAAAATTCTACTTTACTCCAGGTGACACAGGGTACAAAGTTTGGAACACCAAGGTAGGAGTTGTTGGAGTTGGCATATGTTGGGATCAATGGCATCCAGAATGTGCAAGATCCATGGCATTAATGGGAGCAGATGTTATTTTATACCCCACTGCCATTGGAAGTGAACCTCAAGATCCTACCATTAACTCTGCCAAGCATTGGCAACGAACCATGCAAGGTCATGCTGCAGCTAATATGGTACCTGTAGTTGCATCCAATCGCATTGGTACTGAAGTTCTTCTAAATCCAGATGGTACTGAGAGACAGCGCATCACCTTCTACGGATGTTCTTTCATTACAGATAATACTGGTGCTTTAATTCATGAAGCAAAGGATGGAAATGATATAATTTCCGCTGAAATTGATATTCATGAAAACAGAGCTATTCGTGCTGCGTGGGGATTGTTTCGAGATAGGCGTCCTGAAATGTATGGAACTCTTTTGACCAAGGATGGTCAATTGTCTCAATCCAAATGAAAGAGAGAGAGACAGAGAGAGATGGATAAGGTGCTACTACTAAGTAAGTAAGTGAGAGAGTAAGAGTACCTTATACAAGTAATTGCAACGTTTTTTAAAGTTTGGATCTAGGTCTAGACTCATTGGTAATGTATTCCTTGGCTTGTTCAAATGTCGTTCCATCATGAACTGCTTCTAAATAATGTGCCATACCAAGTGCTCTCTCATGTACAAGACCTCTACCTAAATCTAACATGGAACCTCCCTCAAGGGCACGTTTGTACCGTTGTACCATCTTCAAATCTTGTTGTCCAATGGTATCTGCAATCTCTAATGCTTTCTTCAGAGACAATCCCACTGGAACAAGTTCATCGATCAATCCCCATGAGAATGCCTCCTTCGCATCGATTGGCCTAGCAGAATAGGAAATAAGTTTGGCACGACCAGGTCCAATTCGCTTAGACAACTTTTGAGACAGTCCCCAACATGGAGCCAAACCAAATTTCACATGTGTATCTCTAAATTTCACAGTAGTATCTCCGATAAGTATATCGCATGCAAGTGCCAATTCGAATCCTCCTGTGATACAATACCCTTGAATAGCACCAATGATAGGAATAGATATTTGACTCATTTGATACACTGGATTTCTGAAAAGAGCTTCCGGTAAATCAGAGCTTTGTTCCAAGGGGTTAGGAGGATCGGAAAGATCAGCGCCGGCACAAAACGTGGTTCCTTTTCCAGTGAAAATGACAGCTGCAAGAGCATCATCATCTTGGCAGTTCTTGTAATTATGATGATTGGCAATTTGATGAAAGATATTCGCAAGTGAATAAACTACTTTTGTATTGAAACAATTTTGTTTATGTGGTCTATTGATGGTCACAATCATTGCCCTTTTTCCTGATTTGGGTAAGGTTATTGTTTCAGTTTCAACTACATTTTCTTCCGATGCATTCATGCTTTAGTTAGTGTTGTGTGTGTGGATATGTATCAATGTTCTATGTTGTATGTTGTATGTACGAGTACATATGATTGACTGATGACTGATATCTGATATTCGATTCTTAGAATTTTTGAAATAATCAGTAACAATAATTACCTTCAGTTCTCAAAACACGTATTTTTTCGCGTCATCGTTCTCGCATCACAGATCAAAGTTAGTAGTAGATAGGAAATAAAACACAAACTTGTACAAACAAGTTCATATTACAAAACGCAAACATGAAACTATCATCCTCCATTCTTATCCTTTCATCCATGTTTCAAAGTGTCAATGGATTCAGTTTGAATCCACAAACACAGGTTTCACGTAGAGACGCATTTACAAACGGGGCATCGGGTATCTTAGGAAGTATGATTGGATTATCTACTGTTCTTCCCAATGTTGCCGTTGCATATCCTGCTGAAGAGACTCCTCGAGTTGTCAATCGTATGGGAGGACTTCTTGTAAGTGAAGGAATAAATTCACCTTTTGTAGAGTGACCTTAATGTTGTTTATGTTCATCTTCTCATCATGACTCTTTCCAACATACTAAATGATACATAGGAAAAATTTGCAGACAGTGGAAGAGGAGTATCCATTCTTGCTCCTGCTGGATGGAATAAATTTGAAGGAGAGGTTGGAGCATATGATTTGAAATGGCAAGATCTTGTTGATCGCAATGAAAATATTAAGATTTCCAGTACACCCGTCAAGTCCACAACCACCAGTATGTAAGTACCTTTGACTCATTTATTTTGTTTTGATTTGAAAAACAATATACTAGATACATTGTTATATATTCTTTTAATCTAATTCACATCATACTGTATAGCTCTGCACTTGGAGAAGACGTTCAAAGCCTTGGAGAAAAACTTGCAGCGAAGCGTGATGCAAAACTGGTCAATGCCGAAGAACGATTGACGGATGGTATTCTTTTTTATGTCTTTGAATTTGCAATCAATGATGGGACACATCAGATACTTAGTTTAAGTGTAAACAAGGGTAAGATTTGGTCCTTGGATTTGAGTACTTCGGAGAAGAGATGGCCAAAGCGTAAAGAACTGTATTACAACATTGTTGGAAGTTTCTTGCCGAAACTAGTATAAGAAGACGAAGAAGAGGCAAATGTCAAAGGCTACAAAGTATAGAATACTATAAATTCTCAAGTCTTGCAAATGATGTATTGATGTAATTAGGAACAACAATACTTTCGTCTCATGATAACGTCTTGAGCTTGTTGTCAATCTCTTCTACATAACTGTTCAGAATGACCACTAAGGTTTACTCCTCCAACAATCTTGCTCTCAATGAATGAATCGCCGCTCTCATTGGATCTTGGTAAAGGGATTATTATTATTTCCACATCGTTTGCTTTGAGCTGGGTGTTCTGGATCTTCAGGACTTTCACACGACGTCGTTTGGTCACCTATTCCTTTTTCGTATCGATTCATTGATTGATTCTTGTTTCGTGATCATCTTACAAATGACGAACACTTTCCAGTTTTCTCTCTTCGTGCTCACTTGACCATCATCGTCTAATTCAATCCTTTCATAATTGACAATGTTATCCCAAACACAAGGTATCTTAGAGGGTTCTATGGCATCCACGCCATTGAATCTAGATAAAAAGTTGGATATCCTCAATGATTCGATGGGACCTAAATCTGTACCGACCAAACATTCATAAGAAACAATCAATCGTTTGTCTGCGAGTATACTTCCAAGTTTAGTTGACCGTCTCCGTAGTTTGGCGAACGACTGGGTAGGAACAACTGGTGCAAATGAAAAGTAAGATATGATTGTGTTATGATGCTCATGTATTTCATATGACTAGCGATACCCACATAGTTCACTTTGTTTCTTTTTTCATGTCTGCTTTCATGAATTTCAATATATACAATCAAATCATTACTCAAGGAACAACATCGATTCAAGTATTCGCATCTTCAAGTTGTGCAGTTGCATATGTTTTAGGAAAATTGAAATGTATTGAGCACGGACGACAACTCAAATGGTGGTTTATCAACAACCGGCCTAATATATATGTTCGTTACGATGTCGTCGGGTCGACTGTTGCGAGTTTTTCCCGCATGATGAATGCAAAAGTTCTCATTTGCCCACCCGGTATAATACAATGTCTCTTACCAGCTTTAGGGAAACAAGCTGGTAAGAAGGCTTTCATAGCTGAGGATTCTTCCCATGCTGGGACATATCATTGGTTTGAAGAAAATGTCTTGAAGGAACGGAAAAGGATTGGCTTTCAAGATCCGGGATTTGTTGCCACATCTGATGAAGACTTTCTTGATATCATCAGTGATGTGTGATGTGGATGGACCTATCGTCTTTGAAAGTGATCAAAATTGGTATCATACTCAAGAATTTTCAAAACCTCAGGGTGGAAGCGAGACTGGTGTTTCTGAAACAAATTGACTTCTATAACATTGAATAAGGCACTTTTCTTTATAAAAAATCATAAACATATATATTGTTATTCAAACTTTAAAGGAATACAACAACTGAAAATACAACAACCATGGAGATGCAAAGAGACCAGAATGAATTTTTTATGGTACCTGAAGACGTTGAAGTTACTGCACTGAAGCGTTGACTCTCCATAGCCGATAATGATGGGCAAGTGCAATTACAATCACATGTAATATCACAATCGACGGCGAGGGTTAGGTTTTCCCAATTTATCGCACAAACACTATCTGGAACACTACCGGTAAGGTAATTTCCAAATAATAGGACTTCTGTAATTTCAGGCCAATCAACACCCGGTGTGATATTTGGAATATTACCAGTCAATTGATTATTATTGAGATATAAATCAGCAAGGGCTTTGGCATTTCCATAGTTTTCAGGGATTGGCCCAGAAAGCTCATTATCATTGAGATAAACAAGTTCCAACGATGTCAATTCGAACAGATCATTTGGAATTGTTCCATTAAAGAAATTAAAACTCAAGTCTATTTTCACCAGTTGCGTACTTATCCCCATGTTTGGCATCTGACCGGTAAATTCATTTCGATCAAGAAGGATCTCTATTAGGCTAGTCATATTCTTATACTCAGGAGGTACTGTTCCTCTGAGCATATTGTTGGACAGTTCAAATTGTTCGAGCTTATCAAGTTGACTGAATGATAGTGGCAGTGTTCCTGTCAATGAATTGTTAAAAAGTTCCAGAACTATCAGGTTCGTCGCGTTACCAAGAGAAGCCGGTATAGTCGCGTTCAGACTATTCCCGCCAAGTTGTATACGTCTCAAGGTCATCAGAGAAGCGGTCATTTCAGGCACTGGCCCAGATAACTTATTATCCTGAGCTACAAAACTCCTTAGATTCCTTAGGCTGTTTATTTCACTCGGTATAGTACCTTTAACATTTGAGTCTTCTACCCATAATCGCACGAGCGAAGGAAATTCGTTCAAAAACGTCGGCAGCTCGTATTCAGCGAAAGGATTATGACTCAACTTTAAATCCTGTAATGTTTCTTTGGCGCCGAAGTCATTTGGATTAGATGGTAATGGTTGACCAGTGAAAAGGTTTGTTTCTACATCCAACTCAACCAAAGGCAACTTGAAAATTTCAAAAGGGATCGTTCCACTCAAAGCGTTATTGTACACATTCAAAACTCCTAGGGAATCGAGAGCAACAAGCTCTTTTGGTAATGTGCCCTGCAAATTGTTACTATATAAAGTAATATCAAAGACACCATCATCACATGTAACTTGATGCCAATCACAATGATTTTCATTGGGGTCAAGCCATTTTGTATTGATCGACCAGTTGACTCCACCAGTAGAGTAATAAAATACTGCGAGCGCATAACGCTCTCTAATAGCCCGCTCATCGCACCCATCCTTAATAAAGTCATCATCAAAAAGAAGAAATTGTAAAGTCTTGTTGACGGCCTCGTTATCAGTGATACCAGAATATGTGATCGAAGTGTTCCTAATAGCATTCTCGCGCCCTGCTACACTGGAACACTCTGTGGTAGGTACAGAGCTTGGATTGAAAGATGGTGACAGGCTGGGATTGTAAGATGGTGACATGCTTGGATTGTAAGATGGTAACAGGCTTGGATTGTAAGATGGTAATAGGCTAGGTTCATTTGATGGTAACAGGCTTGGTTTATTTAATGGTAAAACACTTGGTCCATTTGACAGTGATGGAGATGGCGAAAACGTTGGTCCATGCGACGGATGAAAGGATGATTTCGTCGAGGGGGGCTCAGAACAATACTTATAAATTTTGGAAGACTTACTACTCTTGAAAGACTTGGAGCTCTTGAAAGACTTGGAGCTTTTGAAAGACTTGGAGCTCTTCAAACACTTACTACTCTTGAAAGACTTGGCGCTCTTGGTGGACTTTGCTGATTTTCCGCTTTTCGGTGACTTGGGTAGTACCCAGTTCTTGAACGAATTCTTTTTAGAATGTTCTGAGCTCTTTGAAGACTTTAGATGTCTAGTTACGAGTACATCGCGTCTATCCGATGAATACGATAATTCGTTTCGGTAGTATAGTTTTGTTGAACTCGAACCATTCACTAAAGAAAAGAAAGCTGTGATGAGGAATGGGACAAACACGGCTTTCATACCGGAATGTATAGCTTTTGGAAACAGTGAAACGATAAAGCACTCAAAAGGTTGATTTTATTGTATTGTTTGGAGAATATGAACTGGTGTGGGCACACCTTGATGAATGAATGCACTGTGAACGTTGTCAGTAGAAAAGTTAGAACGCTAGAAGCGACAGGTGCGCACCAGAAACCGATGAGCTAAACATAATTATTTCGAGTCATTTAGCTCATTTTTATTTTTAGAAACATAAAATGTTTTTTACCACCAACGGGAGAAAAAACGCATCATAGAAACACATACACAGATAAACACACAATTGTGGCCAATACAAAATATGACTTGTGAACTGTCATAGTTGCAGATGATTTTGTTGCGCCTTCAGAAGTATCAATGTTCTTCATCCTTTTAGTTGCTTCGAAAGCTGCAGCAGTTGAAACAGGTGCTTTCGAAATCGAAGGCGCTTGAGACACGGTAGGATCCTGAGAAGGCATCATTGAAGGAAGCTGTGAGGGTACCATTGAAGGGTGCTCAGATTTAACAATTGAAGGGAAAGGAGATGGTACCATAGAGGGTTTCTCAGAGGATGACTTAGATGGTATCATCGAAGGTTCCCCAGACGGTTTCGTAGTTGGAGACTTAGATGGTCCTGTCGATGGATCGATTGATGGAGAAACGCTAGGTTCCTCACTTGTGGCCACAGTTGGAAAAGAGCTTGGCGCAAGTGTTGGTACTTCTGTCAAAGCTAAGGAAGGAGCATCTGTCAAAGCTAAGGAAGGAGCATCTGTCAAAGCTGTGGAGGGCGGATCAGAGCAATAATAATCACCTTCGAGGTACCTTCCACTCTTGGAGGACTTGCTGGCTTTGCTCGTCTTTGACGAGGTCTTTCCACTCTTGAGTGATTTTGCGGATTTCACACTGTCGGATGTTTTTGCGGATTTCGCACTCTTTTGTGATTTTGCGGATTTCGCACTCTTTTGTGATTTAGGCAACCATTCTTTGCACATTTTAATGGATTTTGCACTCTTGGGTGAGCTCTTGGTAGTTTTCATTGTTTGAACATATTCTGGGTAATGGATTCTCGTCTTTTCGATAGCAGCTATTGCGTGTGCGTTGACCATCTTTCGCTGCAAACCAGATAGCTGCAACGCCTCATCTCCAGTGACATACGATGTGAGGCATTTGAGCAAAACGATTAAGCATAACGAACGCATGCTACACATAGTAATTGCACAAGATTCCCTCTCTGTAAACTACTGCTATGTGCGATGTTCTCAAATGTATATTCAGATCTTGTAATGAGTAATCGCGCACCTCCTCTGGAGTTCTCGGTTCAGTTTAGAAGTTAGAACAATGATGCCAGGAACGTACTTTGCCTGGATTCTGTGTTCTGTGTTCTGTGATACTGTGATCCTGGATCCAGCAGGGTAGTTAGTTTCATGTCAGATGTAAAGCATAGGCAATTAATTCTATAAGACTACCTTGAATTGTCTAGAGAGATTAACTGAGAGTGATTTACTGTATGATGACAAGTACTAAAGA
>Ga0213868_10003905_pt1 | contig 13769 bp, 10 predicted proteins | sample PICome_9_FD_160087 | JGI IMG/M metagenome (GOLD analysis project Ga0213868, IMG submission 160087) | Coastal seawater microbial communities near Pivers Island, North Carolina, United States - PICO127 | ecosystem: Environmental > Aquatic > Marine > Coastal | place: USA: North Carolina...
TTTCAATCTGGACGATTATTCCCAGATTTAACGGTCACCGAAAATATTGTTTTGGGAGCAATTGGATCTGGATGCTCCACCAAGAAAGCCAATGGACGTGCCGCCGCAGCCATGGAGATGTTGGGTCTGACGGGTGTACAGAGGGAATCGGCGGCTGGACTTTCACACGGCCTCTCCAGACTCGTTGGTTTGGCTCGTGCTGTCACCTCTGAACCTGATTATTTGATCATGGATGAACCCGCCGCCGGCCTCAATGATCATGAGACACCAGCGTTATTGGCAGCGCTGGACAATATTCGCCGTGAATCTGGGTGCGGCATGCTCCTCATTGAGCACAATGTCGGGCTCGTGGCTGCGGCTTGTTCTCGAGTTTTCGTCTTGGCATCGGGTGAACTACTTTTTGAGGGTAATCCTCAAGACGCCCTCGTCGATGAAGGTGTCCTATCCGCCTATTTGGGTGATGCCACCATGGGTCTTCATGGAGGGCGAGCATGACTCTGCTCAGCGTTCGGGATCTCCAGGCTGGCTATGGCAAAGTTCAGGTCTTGTTCAACGGTCATATTGATGTGGAACCGGGTGAACTTGTGGGGATCGTTGGACCCAATGGTGCAGGAAAGTCAACCTTTTTGGGCACGCTAGCCGGCTCAGTTCGAGCCAGCAGTGGGTCCATTGAATTTGATGGCGCATCAATTAAGGGAAGAAACCCAGAAGACATTGTGCGACTTGGGTTAGCCATGGTGCCTGAAGGCCGAGCGATTTTTACCGACTTGACCGTAAATGAAAATTTACGCCTTGGACTAACTGGTAGACGCGAGAAGTCTGGCGCACAACAAGCAGTCGATGAAGTTATGGACCTTTTCCCAGTACTCACCACGCACAAGAATCATCAGGCGGGACTTTTGAGCGGAGGTCAGCAGCAGCAGTTGGCCATCGCCCGAGCACTAGTCTCGGAACCCAAACTCTTGTTATTAGATGAACCAAGTTTGGGACTTTCGCCCACTGTGATTCAGGATGTCTTCGGAGTGCTCGCGCGGATCCAAGAACGCGGCACCGCAATTATCGTTGTTGAACAGCGAGCGCATCTAGTCATGAGTATTGCCGTACGCACGTTAGTTATGCGGGAAGGGCACATACGAGCGACATTGTCGCAGTCAGACGCGCAGGACGAAGCCAAGCTTGCCGCGGCGTACTTCGGGACCGGAGAGGATCGCGAATGATTCAAACAATTCTTGATGCATTGAGTTATGGTGGACTCTACGGTCTTGCAGCTCTGGGCATAGGTCTCGTTTTTGGTGTGATGCGACTCGTAAACTTCGCACACGGTGAACTCATAGCAATCGGTGCGTACCTCTTCATTGTCACAATTGATCTGGGTCTGCCATTGAGTATTTTGATTGCAGTTACCGGTACGGCGATCTTGGCGTTGTTGATGGAATTTAGTGTCTTTAAACGATTGCGCCTTGCAGGCCCAGCAGTGCTTTTGATTGCGTCATTTGGTGTCAGTGTTTTCCTGCAACGGTTTTATGAGATCATTTTCGGTGCATTGCCTCTGTCCGGGCAAATTGCACCATGGATGACAGGTGTAATGGAATTCGGAGACACCACAATTACCCGCGGCAGCATTGTCACCATCATTCTTGCCCTCATCCTCCTTGGCGGAATGTGGTTCTTCATTGAGAAGACCACATTGGGTTTACAAATTCGAGCCGCATCAAGTGATTTTCAAACGGCACGCCTATTGGGTGTTCGCTCCAATCGTGTCATCGGAGCAGCCTTTGTTTTCAGTGGTGTATTGGCCGCGGCAGTGGCCTTCGTATTGGTGACACAACGTGGCTCTGTGGATCCATTATTCGGCGTAAACATCACGATTCTTGCGCTCGTGGGAACAGTCATTGGCGGGCTGGGAAGCTTACAAGGAGCAGCCTTGGGTGGATTCGCGGTCGGCGCAACGATTAGCCTGCTGAACTCGTTCCTGGGCAATTACCGTGTCTATACATACACGTGGCTGTTCATTCTTGTGATCATCGTCTTGTTGGTGCGCCCTGGCGGACTGATATCAAATAAGGCCGTCAAGGAGCGTGTGTAGTGTCTGATGACCTCTTGCGCTCAAGTCAATTGCCGGGTGTAACTCGCTTTCAATGGCAGCAATTACTTGGTCCCATAGTTGTAATCGTAGTTTTGTCCTACGTGATCAGCAGCATCTCAATTACATTCACATTCCTCACCGAAGGGACCTTGGCTCTCCTTGTCATGGTTTTAGGCTTACAAGTTTTCATCGGCAACAGTGGTGTCCTTTCCTTTGGCCAGGCAGCGTTTGCCATGGTTGGTGGTTTTGCCACAGGTTTATTGACTGTGCCGGTCAAGATCAAAGAAAACGTTCTTGATGAACTTTGGGAGCCGCTCAAGGCAATAAATATGGGAATCTGGCCAAGCCTGGTTATTGCCGTGGCTATCGGTGCATTTTTTGCCTTCCTCACTGGGCTTTTCCTCATGCGATTGAGTGGTTTGGCGGCTGGAATCGCGACATTCGCACTTCTCATGGTTGCCGACAACGTGTTTTTCAATTGGCGCCTTATCGGTCCAGGTCCTCAAGTTATGCCACAGGTTCCCAAATTTGGATTTGTCGATGAATCAATCATCTTGGCCGTGGTGGTCATGGTGGTCGTTTATCTCATTGGAATTTCTCGGCGAGGGCGCCTCTTGCGCGCAACACGCGAAGACCCATTGGCCGCGCGAGCGCTAGGCGCGAGTGTGTGGCGCTTACGCGTGCTGTTCTTTACAGTGTCTGGCGGAATCGCAGCACTGAGCGGCGCCATGTATGCCCACCATTCCGGTGCTGTGAGCGCGCGTGACTTCTATCTTGGATTCACGTTTACCACGTTGGCAATGTTGGTGATCGGTGGTGCTACCAGCATGTGGGGCGCGGTGGTCGGAACAATTGCGGTAACAGCCATCGGACAAGTCTTGCTGGAGTTTGAAAGTGGTGTAACAGTTGGCGGTATTGACTTCACATTGCCCAACGGGGCCCGCGGAGTTGTCATAGCGGCGGCTTTGGTGGCCATTCTCATTTGGCGACCCAAAGGAATAACTGGAGGCAGAGAATTTGCGCTTCGCCTCCCATTCCTCAACCGGCCATAAACCTTCCACCATTGACATCGAGTACAACTCCGGTGATGTAAGACGAAGCATCGCTTGCCAGGAATAGGACAGGTTCAACACATTCGTTGATATCTGGCATGCGGTGCAAAGGAATCGAATCTAGAACTTCATTCCGATCCTTGTCGCTCATCGCATCAAACATGCCTTGTAATCTGCCGGTGAGAAATAGTCCCGGTGCAATGGCATTCACGCGAATGTTGTCAGGCCCAACTTCACGCGCTAATCGTCGGGTTAAACCAAGAATGCCAGCTTTTGCCGCTGCATAGGGAATACCTGTGACGGGACTCGTACTTCGGCCTCCAATGGAACTAAATGTGACGATTGATCCACCACCTTGAGTTCGCATGTATGGAACGACGGCAGCACTGCAGTGGTAGGTACCTTTGATGTTGACGTCAATAACGAGATCTAGGTCTTCGGGGGAAATGTCTTCCAAGTCGCGGGGTGTTCCCAAGCTGCCTCCGGCAGCGGCGATAAGGGAATCTATTCGGCCAAAGCGCTCGGCCACCCGTGCCATTGCTTCCTGCACCTGGCGGGAATCCCGAACATCGACGCATTCGCCGTATGCCGATAAACCCATGGCATCCAGACTTTGGGTCCCAGTAGTGACGGCTTCGGGATTCGCATCAAAGAGCGCAACGCGCCCACCCCCGTTGCAAAAGGCCTCCGCTATTGCCAGGCCAAGACCACCTGCCCCGCCCGTGATAACCGCAACCTGGCCAGTAAATCGTTGCGGTGCGGTCTCAGGGCTGGGCTTGTCTGACATAGGGGCATCCTTGCCTAAATTGAGTTGGATTTCGGGAAAAAGGTTGCTCAATGATGGATATACCGTACTATTGGCGATAGTCAAAAAGACGCAAGAGGTGCGGGTGTCGGGAAATCCAGAAGGGAAGTTCATCCGGTGAAAATCGCAGTGGTTGGCGCGGGCCCAGGAGGTTTGTACTTCTCTTCACTCATCAAGCAGATTGATCCTAATGCTGAAATCACGGTGTGGGAACGAAATGCCCCCGATGACACTTTTGGTTTTGGTGTTGTTTTTTCGGACCAAACATTGAGTGGGATCAAGGCATCAGACCAGTCTGTCTTTGAGGACATGGGCCGCTCATTTGCTTACTGGGATGACGTAGACGTAGACATTGATGGTTCCAAATTCACCATCGGGGGCAATGGATTCGCGGCAATGAGCCGCAAGGAACTGCTCCATGTGCTGCAACGGCGAGCCAAAGCTCATGGTGTTCCCATTCACTTTAATTCGGAAGCACCTCCTGTTGAAGAACTCATGGCGAACTACGACCTCGTGTTGGCAAGTGATGGCATCAACAGCGGGATCCGATCTACATACGAATCTGACTTTGGAACAACGATCGATCCACGACAATGTAAGTTCATGTGGCTTGGCACCGATCTTGTTTTTGAAGCATTCGAATTCTTCATTCGTAACACCCCATATGGGGTCATGCAGATTCACGCCTACCCCATGGATGACAAGGGCAGCACATTCATCATTGAAATGCACGAGGACGTGTGGCGCAATGCTGGGTTCGATCAATTTGAGTCAGAGGAATTGCCGCCTGGTGTGAGTGACATGAAGAGCGTGGAGAAAGTAGCTGAACTTTTTGCAGATGTGCTCGATGGTCACGAATTGATCGTAAACAACAGCAAGTGGGTAACCTTCCGAACGATACGAAATCGCACATTGGTAAAAGACAACCTTGTGCTCCTTGGAGATTCAGCACACACGGCACACTTCAGCATTGGTTCGGGCACAAAACTTGCCATGGAAGACGCTTTAAGTTTAGCCGCATGTTTGCAAGAGCAACCGACCATTGAGAGTGCACTGAAGGCATATGACGAAGAGCGTCTTCCTGTTGTGAAGAGCACTCAGCGCTCCGCCCAAGCAAGCATGGAATGGTTTGAGGAAATCAATCAGTACGCTGATCAAGAGCCTGTTCAGTTTGCATTCAATCTGATGACACGCAGCCGAAGAATCACCTATGACAATCTCCTCGAACGCGATCCAGCATTTGTTCGAGAAGTTGATTCATGGCTCTTGCGGGACCAAATAGCGAGTGGTCGTGTTCCAGCTGGAACTACACCACGCCCCCCAATGTTCCTGCCGTTCAAATTGCGCGACTTGGAGTTGCCCAACCGTGTTGTTGTCTCACCCATGGATATGTACTGTTCCATCGACGGCATACCGGGTGATTTCCACATGGTGCATTTAGGCTCGCGTGCCTTGGGTGGGGCAGGCCTAGTCATGACGGAGATGGTGTGCACTTCACCGCAGGGCAGGATCACACCCGGATGCGGTGGAATTTGGAATGACGAACAAGTCACTGCATGGAAGAAAATTGTTGATTTTGTACACACGACTGAGTCCAAAATTGGTTTGCAATTAGGACACTCGGGCCGCAAGGGTTCCACAAAACTCATGTGGGAGGGCATCGATCAACCACTTCCCGATGGCAATTGGGAGATAATCGCCCCCTCACCTATTCCGTATTTGGACAACAGCCAAGTGCCGCGGGAAATGACACGAGCCGATATGGACGCGGTCCTTGAAGAATTTGTCACTGGCGCCCGCAATGCTGATGCAGCAGGATTCGATCTGTTGGAATACCACTGCGCCCACGGTTACCTTATGTCGAGTTTCTTGACTCCCGTGAGTAATCAACGTAGCGACGAATATGGCGGAAGCCTTGAAAATCGAATGCGTTTCCCACTCGAAGTATTTGATGCTATTCGCGCCGTGTGGCCCGCGGGCAAGCCAATTAGTGTGCGTATCTCCGCCTCTGACTGGGTCCCCGATGGTCTATCCGTTGAGGAATCGGTGGAGATGGCCCGAGTATTTGCTGAGCACGGGGTAGATATTGTCGATGTTTCAACGGGCCAAACAACACCAAAGGCCAAGCCAGCTTACGGCCGTTCGTATCAAACTCCATTTGCGGATCGAATCCGAAACCTTACCGGAGTTGCCACCATGGCTGTTGGTTCAATCAGTAGTTGGGACGATGTAAACACGATTATTGCTGCGGGCAGGGCAGATCTCTGTGCCCTTGGCAGGCCACATCTTTATGACCCAGCCTGGACCCTGCATGCAGCAACGGAGCAGGAATACCGAGTTCCATGGCCGAATCAATACGCGGCTGGAAGCCGTAAGCCCCCTGCAGGACGCAATGAAGATCCAAAACCGCGTCTTGAATTGCGAGCGCCAGAGAAACTGACAGATAGGCCAAAACGCTGGCGGCCAGGGCAGTAAAACCGACACAATGTACTCACACTGAAAACTGGAAGGATCAACGTTATGACAGATCTCAATTCATTAGCAGCCTCGATTGTTGATGGCTCCGTTCAAGTAATTGACTTGACTTCACCGCTTCACTCTGGGACACCAGTATTGGCTCTCCCACCGGAATTTGGTCAGACCGCTGTTTTCGAGCTTGAAGAGATCAGTCGATATGACGATCGTGGTCCCGCGTGGTACTGGAATAACGTTCACACGGGTGAGCACACAGGAACACATGTTGACGCTCCGATTCACTGGGTGACGGGCCAAGACAAGGACGATGTCAGCCAGATTCCAGCGCAACGTCTAGTCGGCCCCGCCATAATCATTGACAAAACAGCTGAGGTTGCGGCGAACCCTGACTACTGCCTTACCTTGGAAGATGTGAAAGCTTGGGAAGCAGAGAATGGTCCCATCCCTCCACATTCATGGTTCCTGTTCCGCACCGGCTGGTCCAAGTACGGTGACGATCCAGTGGCATTTGCAAATGCCGACGAAAATGGTCCGCACACACCAGGTGTAACACCAGAAGCCGCCAAGTACCTCTCTGAAAGCGAGATTCTTGGATGGGGTGTGGAAACTGTTGGAACAGATGCGGGTGGTGCCATGGTATTTGACCCACCATTTCCTTGCCACAACATGTTTATGGGTGCAAATAAGTGTGGCGTGACGCAATTACGCAACCTTGACAAGCTTCCCATCACGGGCGCAGTAGTGGTTGTAGCGCCGCTTCCCATTGTTAAGGGCTCAGGCAGCCCATGTCGAGTTTTAGCTTTGGTTCAAAAATAGGCAGACGCTGAGAAGTAGCTAAATTGGGTCCCAGTCGCTTTCTGACTGGGGCCCAATTATTTTGCAAGAGCACGTGAGAGACTCAGGTCCCTATGAGCATCACCGGTAAAGCCCCGATATCACTGAGGGGCTATCTCGTATTGGGTGCGCTCACCATGATTACTCCTTTGGCTACAAATCTATTTGTCCCAGCTTTGCCCGCCATTGCATTGGCATTTGACTCGTCAACCTCCGCGACCCAATTAACTGTTTCTGCGGCTCTCATTGGAATAGCGATAGGGCAATTGGTTATTGGTTCTCTGAGTGATCATGTGGGTCGACGAATGCCGGCACTCATTGGCACCGGACTATTCGTGGCCCTAAGTGTTCTTTGTGCCTTCGCACCATCATTACCGGCCTTGGTGGTCTTGCGATTCCTACAGGGATTTGCAGGTGCCTCTGGAGTGGTGCTTGCGAGAGCCTCAATACGTGACCGGACAACAGGTCCTTTTACAGCTCAGGCACTTTCTCGCCTACTAGTTGTGGCTGTGCTCGCGCCCATCATCGGCCCATTTATTGGCGCATTGGCACTGCAAGTTATTGATTGGCACGGGGTGTTTGCAGTCTTGGCGGTGGCTGGAGCTGCGGCATTCCTCATGACTTTCTTTTGGTTTCCAGAGACCTGGCACCGTCACCTGGTGAGCAAAGATGACAAGGCACTCGAGGAAGTGGCGCGTCATGAACTCATGCGCGACCCACACTTTTGGTCGATGGTCCTTGTGACCGGTCTCTTGGGATTAATCATGTTCAGTTGGCTGTCCACTGGATCATTTTTCCTAGCGGATCAATATGGCGTTGAAGCAACTGAGTACTCAATTTTTCTCGGCTTGTCAGCAGTGGCGTTCCTCATCAGTGCGTGGATCAATTCACGCGCCGTACTCGTAATCGGTGCGTTCAAAGCACTCGTGCGTGGTCTCATCATTATTGGAAGTGCCGCGGCCGTTTTAGTAATCGGTTCAATCGCCCATTGGCCACTGCCTGTCGTAGTGGCGTCCGCCATTATCTCGGTGGGTGCCTTCGGGGGAATGATTGCAAATGCCCAGGCCATTGCCATGGAGCATCATGGCAAGGCCGCGGGTACTGCATCGGCATTTCTGGGCAGTTCACAATTTCTATTGGGTGCATTGATACCCCCGGTTGCCACAGCGATATTTGGCGATACTTGGTCAATGGGCACGACAATGTTTGTGGCTGCAGTCATTGCCTTGATCGTCACACTTCTTGCGCGAAAGGGATCTGAATTACGAAATAATGAGCTAGAGAGTTTGGCCTAGGGCCACTTTGAGTGCTGTTCCTGTTTCATCTGACAAGGCGGCGCCTCGCAATACTTTGATCTTGTTGGCTGGATCGGGAGACTTCTCAGCCGTTGGAATGTAATCAATGATTTCAGTGAAATTGCGCAGCCCATTGGCATGGGTGTCACCATAGCCCTTGATAAGTTGCTGACACAGGCACACTTGATAAGCCAGCTCACCATTGCCGGGAGCCAAAGAAACGAGCGTGGAAATCCAGTTATCAATTCGATTTTGTTCTATTCCGAATCGAAGTGATCGTCGGCGAAGCGGTCGAAGCTTGGCAAGTAGGTAGAGGACAGTGAACCCCCAGACCGATGATGTTTGAATCTTGATGCCCTTATTGGTGATTTTGAAAACAATCCACTGGAAAGGCTTTGAATTCAAGAGCCAACGGCCAATTGGCGTAGGGAGGGTGTCAGTGATCTCTTCGATCTGTGGGTGAAGAAATTCGCGCACTTGAACCATTTCCGAGTCTGATGCCCGTGATTCCTCTTTGACTCGATCAAAGCGCACTTTGCGGGTCTTATGAAAAGCGACACGAATGGTGTCTTCATAGGTCATCCATAAAGCTGTGTAGCGGGCTGCCTCGATTGTTAGCTTGTTATCAGGAGTGGAATCGACCTGGACAATACGTGCGACGCGATCAAGGTATTGCTCGGCATATTTGACATCTTGATATTCGGCGCATCGCTTGATGCCTTCAACCAGCATGTAGCGAGCTTGCTCGGGAAACTCGGAATGAATACGTTCGGCACACTGGGTGAGTTTTGGCCCTACCAGCGCACTGGGGTTGTTGATCGCCATGGAGAGGACTTCAGCTGCAGGACCTGAGTCTTCAACCTCTGGTGGGCGAGAACCGATTGTAAGATCAACAACAGGTCTTTCTGAGGCGAGAGCCGCATTGAAACCTGCATCGAAGGCAGCAAGACTGGCTTCAATTCCCTTGCCGCCGCCGCGAATAATGTCTTCACATTGTTCGCGAGAAAACGGGATAACTTGAGCAGCCGCGATGGCACCGAAAAGGGACGCGCTAATCACGCTGCGGTTATCAATGGCAAGTTTGTTGAAGTCGGCACGAATGAACCTTTTCGATGAATTTTTGCCGGCGTCAATGAGCCCCTGTGAATCAATACGTCCATCGCCCATGGCTGTGCGCTCAGGCATTGAGTAGACCCGGTTAGTGGAGGCAATAAGCGTCGTGCGATCTGGAGTGCAGAACCCACGTTGAATTGCGCGCCCGGATTCCATTAATTCAGAAGCAACGACGATATCAACTTCACCCGGTGTGGGCATGGTGCTCAAAATTGGTTCTCTTTGTTCGGGGCTTTCACTGGTCTTTGGCAGCATTTCGACGTAGTAGACGGTGGCTCCCGTTCGTTGCGCAACACCTGCGACCGATGTATTTTGAGCGAAGTAACCGTTAGCCTCGGCAACAGCAACCACCCAATCTGCGAGGACTCCACCACCCTCACCACCCATTGCAAGGATCGCCATGGTCAATGGGCGCGCACTCGATGCACGAGTGATCGAGGAGGCGCTAACAGGTGAGTTCGTGATGGTCATGCAGCATCAATTCCAATGAGTTGCTTTTCAATGCCCTTTTGCAGCCAACCGATGTACCTTTGTCGAATTCCTAGTTTGGCTTTGTCCCACCAGCTAGGGTTATAAATAACCTCAGTGCGGTAGAACGAGGGGCAGAGAGCCGCGGCATGTGCGTTTTCACCGCAGAGACCGCAGCCAACGCAACTGTCTAACACAGTCGCGATTGGGTCATTGCGCATTGGATCTGGGTTGGGGCCGATCGTTAGAGATGGGCACCCAGAAATTCGTATGCAGGAGTGATCACCTGTACAGGTTTCAGGATCAACACCGTAGCGCTCGCGGACCACTCGCTTGCCTTCTTTGATTTTCTTGGCGCGTGCGGGCTTTTCCCGTCTCTCTCTATTAAGGGTGCATTCACTCTGAGCAACAATGACCTTGGGTCCTTTTTCTTTTGTGGTGAGTGCTTCCTTGAAAAGATCACGCATTTCGGCCACTTTGAACGTATTCGTCATGGTTCGTGACCACTTGACACCAATGCCACGGACCGCGCGCTCGATTGGGTGGTTGGTGGAGCGATTGAGTGCTTCGGCGCGTGATGAAAGTACGTCCTGCCCACCGGTTGCAGCGCTATAAGCGTTGTCGACTACAACCAAAAGTTGATCATTTTCATTAAACACAGCGTTGCCAACTCCACTTGTTAGGCCGTTGTGCCAAAAGCCTCCATCGCCCATAAAGGCGATCGTTCGTTTGTCTGAGTCCTTTGCGTTGAAAGCGGACCCACTTGCAGATCCAAGGCCGTAGCCCATTGTTGTTGCACCGATATTGAACGGGGCGTTGATGGAAAATAGGTGGCACCCAATGTCTGCGCTGACGATGTGTGATCCGACTTCCCGTTCAGCAAGTTTCAAGGCCGCAAAAATTGGGCGCTCTGGGCAACCGGTGCAAAAACCGGGTGGTCTTCCTTGGACTAACTCAGGAGCAACTCGCGGTGCGAATGGACTACGTGGATCATCGTTATCAAAAACAATCGCAGGCAAGTTTTCAGAGTTGATCTTGCTGGGAAGGTACTTTTGTATAAATGCCGTTACCCCCTTGGTTACGGCTGCAGGTGTGTATTCGCCAGCAACGGGAAGTAGGTCTTTGCCATGTAGTGCTGTTGTGTCACCCGCACGACGTAGCACCGTGTTGATATTTTGTTCGATGTAATCAGGCTGACCCTCTTCAACCAAGAGAATTGCGTCTTTGCCTTCACAGAAGCGAAGTACCTCTTGATCAATGATCGGGTAGGTCACATTGAGAACGTAGAGCGGTATTTGACTATTCCCGTAGGGGTCAGATAGACCCAGCAATTCAAGTGAACGGTTAACAGTGTTGAAGAGACCACCCTGCAAAATAATGCCAATGTTTTGATTCTTTTCGGCAACGAATTCATTGAGTTCATTTTCTTGGATAAATTTGACAGCTGCAGGCCAGCGATCCTTCACCTTTTCTTGCTCGTGCGTGAAGCTTGATGGCGGCAGCACAACGCGACTGACATCGCGCTGTGGATTCTCGATAGCTTCTTTCAAAGTAAACTGGGGTCGTTTGTTATCGCGTGTAATAAATGATCCGTGTAGGTGACAAGAGCGCAAGCGCAATTCCAACATGACCGGGGTGCTACTGGCTTCGGAGAGTTCGAAACCTTTCTCAACAAAATCTACAATTGCGGTGAGGTTGGGCCTCGGATCAAGGAGCCACATTTGGGATTTCATGGCAAACGCGTGCGAGCGTTCCTGCATGATGCTCGAGCCCTCGCCGTAATCTTCGCCGATAATAATGAGAGCGCCTCCCAGCACACCACCGGAAGCTAAGTTTGCAAGTGCATCGGAAGCAACGTTCGTGCCAACCGTTGACTTGAACGTAACTGCCCCACGGAGCGGATAGTGCACAGATGCAGCGAGCATCGCTGCCGCAGTTGCCTCAGATGCACTGTTTTCGAAGTAGACGTCGAGTTCCTCAAGAATTTCGTGAGCATCACCGAGGACATCCATAAGGTGGGAAATAGGAGCACCTTGGTAGCCACCGACATAGGCGACTCCGGACTGCAAAAGACCCTTTGTGACCGCGAGGATTCCCTCCCCCCGGAACTCAGCACCAGCGCCAAGGCGCAACTCCTGGACTTCGTTGGCAAATGATCGTTCCGCCATGACGATGATCCCTTCATTAACTAGCCGCGGTGCATGTGCACCGACGTGACCCCATGCATAAGCATGGGGGAGATAGCTGGTCAGCACAACAGCAGATTTGTCACATACTTCCGAGCAAGATCACACTATTTTGACGACCGTCACAAGACCAGCATGTACTAGTGGCGGCGTTCGCGCAACCGTTTTGCCACGAGATATCCGGACCCTCCGCCCAGACCTGGCCCGGGGTGCGTCGAAGCGCCGATGTGCCACAGCCCTTTGATTCCCGTGTTATGCCCGCTGGCCAACCGCAGAGGTCTCCACAGGGCGTATTGGTCCACGCGACAGTCACCGGCATACGGGTCGCCGCCAACGAGGTTGACGTTCATGGCGGCCAAATCGGCCGGGCCTAAGACCCTCTTGCCCGTGAGGCTGGTGGAGATATTTGCAATATGTGGCGTGAGTTGATCAATGACCCGGTCCGCGTAGCGGTCCCGAACCTCGGGGGTCCATGCCCCGAGGTGATCGATTTCTCCGGCAAGATCACCTCGAATCTCTCGTGGAACTTCTTGCAGTTGGATCCAGAGCAGGCCGGCTCCCTCGGGAACCCGTGAAGGATCGATTGTGGAGGGCTGACCAACAACAATTGTGGGTCGGCGTGGAAGGAAACCTCTATTGGCAGCGTTTACTGACTCAGAGAGGGAGTCCATGGAGTCGAGAACGTGTACCAAAGCGACCTTGTCCATGCCGGGGGCGGTCCATGCCGGCGGCTCTGAGAGGGCTAGGTGAATCTGCATACCGGCCCGCCCGTAGCGATATTGCGAGGCAGCAGCGGAGTAATCGGGTGGAACATTACTTGGATCCAATAAATTCAAGTAAAGGGATTGAGGTGTTACCGAGGCAAGAACCGCCTTTTGTGCCGTGTACGTGACACCTGAACTCGTTCGAACGCCGTGTGCCCGACCGCCTGACACGTCAATATGAGTGGCTTCCACGCCGGTCACGATCTCGCCACCAGCTTCGGAGATGATCGTGCTCAGTGCATCGACAAGTTTCACCCCACCTCCCACGGGAATTGGCATACCCCCCATAGAGATTGCGGCTGAAATCACTTTTGTGATGAACGCACTGGAGGCATCATCCGGACCCAGTCCGTTGTGGAGTGCCCAGGGAACGAGCAGGGCCTTGGTAACGGGCGATGTGAACGTTCGATCAGCCCAGGGTGCTGCGGGCTCTAACAACTCGGCACCACTGGCCAACAAACCCTTTCGGCCCAATTGCCGCCAGGCTTTCCAACCCAACTTGCTGGAGTTTGCACGCCAGAAATCCGTTCCAAGGAGTCCGAATGCGAGTTCAGCCTTCCCGCCGAAATCAGACATGACGGCATTCCAAGCTTCTAGGTCTCCCAGACTTTCGAACATCGTGGCATTTCTATTGGCATCGGTGGACAAGACGGCTGAACCGTCCGCACAAATGACTCAGGTGGGAGCTACG
>Ga0213868_10003908_pt1 | contig 13763 bp, 9 predicted proteins | sample PICome_9_FD_160087 | JGI IMG/M metagenome (GOLD analysis project Ga0213868, IMG submission 160087) | Coastal seawater microbial communities near Pivers Island, North Carolina, United States - PICO127 | ecosystem: Environmental > Aquatic > Marine > Coastal | place: USA: North Carolina | collected...
GCTTCACATTTTTTTAACCCTAACTCTCTCAAACGAATGCAATCCAGAAATGACGACAAGACAGCAAAGATGATCACATGGTCTTTAAATTGAATTGTATATTGTGTCAATATCTTGTTTTTTTTTAATTATTTCACAACGTACATCAACTATGTAGAGAAATATACTGTAACGAGTGAACCCCCTGCGAAGAAAACAAATTATACAGCTACATCTAGTGAGCCCTCAGGAATGTCAGAGACATCTCTAATTTCAGGTAGTTCTCCAGCCGCGGCCACCGCGGCAGCAACGTCCGGTTCCACCGCTACAGCAGCAGCTACCTCGGCGGCAACAGCAGCGGCAGTCTCTTCATGTCCAATGTCTGGAATGGACAAGTGTTGACCTTCCACTACATCCTCGCCACCCTCATCCTCTTGCTTCAATGCATCCTGTTCGGCACGCAATCTCTCACGTTTCTCAACGACGGATCTCTTCTCATTGCGCACACGCCATTTGAATCCGAGACTCTCTAGTTTTTCGATTTGTTCATCAGTAATCTTGGGCTCAGCGCTAGGGTCTTCTGCACGAGAGTTGTAATGATGGCGCTGCTTCTCGACCCAACGACCAAGAGATCCAGTCGGGTGTTGCTTGGAGCGAACACGCACATCACAATGTCCATTCTTCTCCTTAAACTCAACAAGAGATTCGAAATGCGCGTCCCAGCTCTTTCTTGGGGCCATTTTGGATGTATCCCTCAAACTCCAAGTGAATCCAATGTCCTCCAAAGATTTGATGCGCTCATCGGTGATGTTAGATTTCTGCCCTTTTTCCCTAGCACCGTACTCTTGCCTTTGAGTGCTTACCCACTGCCCAAGAGATGCGTTATCCTTGAAACGAATAGGGACGTTACAGTTGCCATGTTTGGCCATGTACTGTTTGAGCTCCTCGAAACGCTCCTGCCAAGATCTCATGGTGGTATGGCGTTGGAGAGCCCATTTAAAGCCTACTGACTCAAGCTGCTCAATCCTATGCGGTGTCATTGCCGTCTGCTTCTTTTCATTGTAAAGACGATATTGCTTTCGTTGATCGTGGACCCAATGACCTATAAAAATGTATGTTTTAAAATGATGAGTGAGTGAACAATGAATCGTGTGTATGTGTGTGTTTAGCTGATTAATATCAAGTTACATATCGTATATAGATAAATGCTTACCGAGAGACGGGTTTTCCTTGGAAAGAGTGGGAACATTGGCATCTCCATGAACCATCTTGTACTCTTTCAATTCCTCTAACCTCTCATCCCATGTCTTCTTCACCCATCCCTTTCTCCTTCTTTCGGCAGCAGCGGAATGACTCATGGGGAGATTTTTAGCAAGTTCATTGACAGCATCGGTCATAGTTGGATCCGTAATACTGTCATGAAATACGGAAGGATCATGAATGGAGGGCATTTTCATCTCTTCATCAACTCCAGACGCAGCTACGGCTTCAACGGCTTCGGCTGCTGCTCTGGCGGTAGCGGCTTCATCAAGCTGGGCGATCGGTGCAGCTCCAGATGCCACCTCTACGAGTGCTTCAAGGTTTGCGGACATTATGTTCTATAAATAAGGTAAAGGCATTCAGTAAGAATGGTGCTAAGAGATAGTAAAGAAGGAGCAGAACATGAGATAGTTCTTCTTTCTGCAGGTGCCACCTGTCAAGAACATGTCAGAATGACTCCTCTTGTGGGTGCTTCGTGTGGTGAAGATTCGATAACGATGGATCATACTCGCCTTCTCCTTAGAGGTAGATAAAACTCACCTTCGATTTTAAAAATTTGAAATTGGAACGTATCCCTGTTATAGGAGGAGGTATCCCAAATGGTTGTTGTTGTTGCGTAGGGATTAAAAAAGTGTGGTTTGTTGGGCACTTGGGAGATTTTTATCTAACTATGTTTCTTAGCACACGACAAACGGTTTTTGGTGCGTGCTATGCTCCCCTCCGCGGTTCCCTTGTTTTGAATTTCTGGCGCGGACTGCATTATTTATGAGAAATTAGAGTATTACTAAAGTAAGTAAATTCTAAATTGTGCCGACTAAGAGTTAATTAATGTGGTGTTCAAATTATGAAAGGAACCTAAATCGATGCATGTTTGGAAAAGTATGCAATTGTATGTTGGGCAATTGTGAACGAAAAGACGAGTTTCGGGCCGACAACCATCAGTTTCGGTGTCAAACCTTTGAAAAATCCTCCGAATCCTTCATTTTTCACTAACTTGGACATGATAGAAAATCCAGACTCTGGTGAATTGAATGGGCGATTCTGAATCCGAGTTTTGATCACGTCAAGAGGTTGAGCAACAGTGATAGATGCAATAGCTCCAGCACTTGAAGCCACGGCATCTTGAGTCCAAGTTGCTTGAGTGTCCTCTCCAATATCCATCAAGCTCTTTGCAAATGAGTTCCCTCCGAAAAGAGCAAATGATCCAGGGGCATTTCTCGCTGCGGTCCAGCCGGCGCCGCGATATAAGCTGAACCCCTCTTTTGTAAAAATCTCTACCACGCCTCTTCCTTTCAATTGTTCAGGGGCAGTTTGAGCTTTCACTTTCAAAGCATCCAAAGGAAGTAGAAAAATTTCGCCAACGCCTATGATACTACCTGCCGTTGCTGAAAGCAGTGTATTCCCAGTAACTGATCCGAATTTTTCATAAAATAAAGATCCATATCGAACTTTTAAACCATCTTTCACTGCTGGCTGTCCACCAAACTTATACACACGCTGAAGAACTTTGTAAGCAGCGCCAAAGCCAATACCTGGAAAGAGAGATCCTAATTTAGTTAGTGCAGATGCATCTGCGCTATTTCTAAAAATAGCATGATTTAGATTTAGAATGGTTTCTGACGCTGAACCAACAATAAATCTAGACTCGGTGGACATTAAACGTTTGGCAATTGTATCCACTGGATGGAACAGTATTAGCTCAGAAATTCCTGCAATTGCAGATCCAAGAATTCTGTTTCGGAACAATAATGAGATGTTATTAAAAAAAAAATAAGAATACACAGATGTTAAATCAGGAATTCTCACAACAAGCTGAAACCTACCTTGCATTTGAAGTTGCAGAAATTTGTACACTGCTACTGGTTGCAATTGGTCTATTCTTTTCGTCCATGTTAGACAATGTTTATGGTAAAATGTACAAAAAATAATCCGTCATCCATCACTTCTTACCTTCTTGTTCGCTTTTCTGGATGATTCGTTCCCATGCGATGTCGCGAGGTGTCAACAACAAATGACGCTCCTCACCTATTTTAGACCACCAAACGGATGCGGATAATGCAAACAATGACACAGTTTATTTTTACCTTCTATTTTTCTATCCCCCCAAAAACATCATATATTTTACTCATCTACGTCTACTTGGACCTCCTCTTGGTCCTCCTAACAGGCAACAACCTCGAAGCCACTGGTGATTCAAGTGAAGATACTGAAGGTGGGGTTGGCTTCTTGTATTTCGACTGTCTTGAAGATTTCGCAACTGTCACTGGAACTGACTTGCGTCTGTTTCGAACAGTGGTCTCGGTCTTCGATCCGTCACTTCGTTGTTCTAGGGTATCATCAAATTCAAAATTTTCGACGTTTTCTTTATTTCTGGTCTCAAGACTATCTTTATTATTTCTGAAGGAATTTGATTGATCCTTCGACTTAACAATTTTAGGTGTCTTGCTCTTCCTTGCTAAGGACATCTGATCCTGTCTCCTTTTTCTCATTATCTTTTGCTCAGAGACGGCCATGGACTTGCCATCACTTTTTCTGTCAGAGATAGCAATAGGTGAATTCACGAAACTATCATCTTGGGAACTCGTACTGGTGATATCAGGGGTTCGACTTGACCTTCTATTTCTCTTGCTTCGATGACTGTGCTGAGAACCACTCCGCGCTGAACTCTCAGGTGAGTCAGATTGCACAATAGGTGAGAGATTTATATGGAAATCACTTGGATTATTGCGCTTGGACTGGGCCAAACCGACATTCTTGTTTTCTGTGGAACTAGCAAAAGACACTTCATCATCATCTACTTCTTGAAAGTGAACATTCTTTTTGCCACTATCCATGGAGTTGATATTTTTCCCATCACTTCTTGGAGGCGTAAGAATAGACTTCATAGATCCTGTGGTCTGCGATAAGCTTGTGGGGCTTCTTGTTGTTGCAAGAGCAAAATAGCTACCAGGAATTTGAATGGAACCAGGATATGTGGTCAAGTTCACATCTTTTTTCACCAACTTCAGTAAAACATCGCGTGCTGAAGCGCTGACAATTTTTAGTTTTGCCGAGAGTGTAATGTTATCGCTTTCTGATATTGTGGAAAGTGGGTTGTACTTTGTTCCCAAAATTTCTGCTTGGCGAAGAAGAAAGCTGATATTATCAGCACCATCTCCAAGACTCAACACGAGCGGATCGTACAGCCACTTGAGTCGCTTGTGCAGCATTTTATGTTTTGCTTCTTCTTCGTCACCAGCCATCATGTCATTAGTGGATGGAGTTTCAGGGCGCATCAATAGAAGATGAAATGCATATGGAACGCAAAACTCAGGCATCAGCATCAACTTTACTGTCGATTCAAAAGTTTTCTCTTTATCTGCAGCTCGATACTGTAGAAGCACATTATTGCTCGTAGAGCGAAGCATGTTCACACATTTCAATGCTGCTTCTTTAGTGACAATTGATTTTCGGCCTACATGAGCTGCGAAACCGTTTGCAGCTGAGCCCATGTGACTATCAGAATCAGGACATAAACAGACTAGTGCCAAGAGGCTCAGTTTGGGAAGAGACTTCATGTAAGGCCCTTCAGCCTTCAAGAGACTACACAACTCGGTCATGGCAGCATCTGAAAAAAGCATAAGATGTCAGTACCAATTATGATAACACACGACGAGAACTTACTTCGCTATTCTGACTTACCTCGAACAGAAACTTCTTCGTCCAGGAACACTTTACTAAGTGTATGTAATGCTGACGGTGTCAATATTCTATCTGCCAGTCTCAAGGTGCCAGAGCAAAGCTGAAGAAAATTTACGGCCGCACATTGACGTAATGCAGCTCTTTCAGCCAAACCTTTACAATCCTGATTATCTCGGGAGGACGGTGGAAGTCCATCTTCTTCAAGAATAGTTAGTAAAACCTGTACTATGGACAGTACTTCATTGCTACCAGGATTCTGAGAGCTTTTGTCTTGAGTTGAAGAAATAGAGAAGATGTAGCTAACCAGGAACTCAATTGCTTTGATCAATCTAAGACATGATAATGAAAGGGGTGATTTCTCACTACTTGTACTCTTCCTTTTCGGGGAGCTCTTGCTATGCCGCCTTTGACTGATAACTTCTTCAGAATCTGAGTCTGAGTCAGATGCATGGGACGCATCATCCCCATGACTATTATCAAGGTTATGATTTCTTCCAAGAAGTACGATTTCTAATGCAAATCGAACTGCTTTTGATCCAGGATCTGATTTCTTCGAATGTATGGAGAAAATGGTTGGAACGTGCAATGCAATTGCTCTCAAGGCAGCAAAAATATGTATAATCCTCTTGTTGGGTAACCCGTGGACATCGAGAGTCATTTTTGAGGATGAAGTGAGAGTCTTCATAATTGGTAAAAATGTTTCCAGTTGTTCCTTAGAGCCCTTTTCAAACTGAGAAGATAATGTTACTACAGCATTGAATGTCTCTTCTTCGGTGCCATCTTTCGTGCACAAATTCACAAGCTCTTTCTTTATCTGCTCATCAAAAACACTTTCTCCACCAGGCGAAGTATCCATCCCATCCTTCATGGGACTAGATTTTGAAACATATGCAAGCATTTCACTTAGAGTGGTTAGGATTCCATAATCTTTTATTTGCCTCTTTTTGTTCGAAGAAAGGGAACCTCTGCATTCAGCAAATAGTTCAGTGAGAGATTCTGATGCCTCCTTCCCGGTGATAGAAGGAAATAATGCGACGCCAGTATTCACACTTTCCAGTAAAGCTCTACAGACTAGATATTCGTGCTCGTTGAATGCCTCTTGTGCAATCAGAGCGCAGTGCGTAATTATTTCAGAGTTAATGAAGTAACCCATCGCACACCTTCGAGCTAGTGTTTTAATCCAAGCCGATGCAGACGATCCCAGAGATTTCGTGCGTTTGGGGAGTTCATCTAATGCTCTAGATCTAGCGTTTGAAGAATGCCCCGGGTTGGCGATTGATGCAAGTAACCTAAAAATATGTTTATCCTTTGCACCATGAACTTTTGGTAAAAATTTATCTAAACCTTCTACGACGGAGCCTGGAGAAGATAAGGCAGAAGGAGGTGATGTAAGAGACGCGATAGTTTCTAGCTTTTGAAATGCACTGATGTACAAACGATCTCTATCTTTGGAACCAATTTCACATGCTTCAAATTTTGTTCTGGATTCAATGTACGATCGGATTGCCATTTGCAGCTTTCTTCGTTGCTGCATAAGTGCTACCATCCACTTGAATATTACACTATTTTTTCCTGCATTTTCAACACCGTTCTCATCATCTAGAGAGTGAAGGTCATTCAATATTATTGTTAGACCCACGGCTCTTGCAGTAAGACTCAAATTGTCATTCTTTGATTTTTCATCGTTCTTCTTTAGCACACCAGAACCAGTGCCAAGTAGAACATCGTCTACTATCATAACGATACGATTTCGTAGGGCAGGATCAGTGGAATCATTGAAACATACACTTTGAAAAACAAGGCGAGGTATAAATTTATATTTCTCGCACTCATCGACGTCACTTTTCGCAGAGGAGGAGGACGATGATCGTTTGCGCTTGGTTCCTTGAGAGTTTTGTTCTGTAGCACAGTATACAGCAAAATCGCAATTATCTCTCACAATTTTGGTAACGGTCTCAATATCGACATCATTCCCTCTACTTTGCAACTCGCTTACTTTAGGGAGCAGATACTTCTTATGGTATATTTTGGCTAAACCGGTAATAGAATCGGTGCGTTCTTTCTTATTCTTTGAACTTACTCTGCTAGCTACAGCTTTGACTAGCTTATCATTTACAAATGGTCCAGAACTGCTTGATGCGTCGCCGTAAACAATCATACTGCAAATTTCGTGAATGCACTCTAAACGAATATCGACTGACGGATCATTAGATAGCACCTTTGCAATTGCATCAACGGCTTCTTCACAAAGACTTTTTTCATTGCTCTTGTTCTTCAAAATATCGATCAAGTGACGAACAACGCCTTCACGGATCTTACTGCTCTTATCAGATACCCTCAGAAGCCAACTTCTGTAACAAACATGGAACTTTACTGCGATATCGGAAGAGCGTGACGAAAAGAGTTTACCAAGGAGATTTGCTACGCGTAAACGCTTTTCTTCATCACTGTGCTGAAGAGAATTCGCTACTGTTCCAACAACTGTTGTAAGTATTCCAGTAGAGACCTTATGGAGCTCGTAGATGATGGTCCAAACATCAGCGCTGTTGCTTTCAGCTTGTTCTGGAATGAGCAAATCTGTCACTGTGCCTTTACCTTTCTTTACTATTGCAGGAAGATCGGATGATATATTTGATTGTTTGATGACATTTGGTTCGCCACTCAGCAAACCATTCAAAAGGGAAGCAATCGGGGAACTAATTCTATCTACAGTCTTGGAAATGACACCCCTAGCCACCAAATAGGACTGATTTGTTTCTTGAATATACATCGGAGGCAATGAATCTTGATCCAATGCCTGTTTCTTAGACCCAGATTTCCTAGCGGCTGTAAGCTCCGCGACAGCCTGCGTAAACGCTGGGTTTGTGACATCCACGAAAGGCCCTGCGCCAATACACTTGAGAATTTCATCCAGAATGGGGATAGGTGCACCTCCATCGAATTCTACAATACATCCACTGATAGCAGTAATTGCATGACTCAAAACATCCGACGGATGATCAATATGTACACAGTTCAGAAGCACTTCAATCAATTCTCTCAAAACTTCCAATGCATCCTCAGAAGTTGGATCATCGTTATCGGATCGCTCTGCCGCTTCTGCAGAATCAAGAGTCTTTGTCATTTCTACTAATACCACGCCAATGTTGACAACAGCCAATTGTTCAAGAAGACGAAAGTATTGAGAAAAGTTTGGCTGAGAGGGTGATGTACATGTTGCAAGATTTGCAATTTGTTGAATGACTTGAGGAAATATCTTGAGAATTTCCGTGGTATCGTACGGAGGATCAGGAGCATACTGAAGAAGAGGAAGACGAAGAAGAAGACATTGAGACACAGGCGACACACAATCAAACCCAATACAACAAATCCTATTTGAAGACCTACTTACCAGATAGAGAATTTCAATACATGCCAACACAGTGTACAGACGGACTTCCTTATCACGATGTTTGAGATATTTGTCTTCGACAAGCGCAGCAGCAAGACCTCCAAGTCCTGGGTAATCTGGACTGTTTGGTTCAACATCTTCATCAGCCAGAGCATCTCCTACTTCGCGAAGTCGTCGAACAAGATCATTCTATATGTGTTGGTTCAAAAGTTAAGATCATGAGAATATGGAAGAAGAGAATATGCCGGATTATTCTATCCAAGAGAGAGAACGACCATGACAAAAATAATCATAACGAACTAAGTAAGCAACTACTCAGTACTTCACTAACCTTACTCGTATGACGATTCAAAAACTCTGCAGATAACACTGGCGTAGCAGTCTGTCCAGAATTTCTTTGTGTTCGATGATTCTTACGAGATACTTGCATCTCGTCAATAGTGGATGACATTTTGACGTCCTCTTGAAAAATAAAGAGTAGTTAGTTAGTGTAGTGTAGTTGTAGATCCAGATCGTGTGTATCGTGTATTGATGGGAGCATTTTTTACGAAGTCGAAATTTTTGATTGTATTTTGGCGCGCGGGTTTCTCCCTTCTCTCACACACACCAACCCTACACGGGAAAACCAAACTGCATAAAAATGAATGAGGTTCCGTGTTAGTACATCGGAGAACAGAGAACAGAGAACAGCCATCAACGTTCAATTCAACTCACAACTCACACCAAAAGTAATCATCGACTTGTTTCATACACGTAATCTCACCGCCTCATTCAATACTTCTTCTTTGGAAATGAGATAGTGGAACATCGAATCAAATAATGGTAAAACGAAAATTGGTCTCCAAGGGAGCAAAGGGTGAGGGCAAAAGTATTCCAGATCCTCCTCCTTCTCTCGTTCGCCTTCTTCAAAAGGATAAAGAGGTATTGAATTACTTCACATCACTTCAGAAGAATTTATCGAATGATGTGAAACGGTGGAAAGATAAAGCTGTAGAATATAAGAAGCAACTGGATGAACTTGGAGGGAGTACGACGAAGAAAATAAAAGGAGGCAAGAAGTTGCGTCTTGAAAGAGATCGAAACAAGAAAGATACATTGCCCCCATTGGCTACTGTACAGATCGAAAATGGAAATGAACTGAAACAGCAACTCAATCCAGCAAAAGTTCAAGCTAAAGTAATGGATTCGAAAGTAGGAATAGATGACTCCTCTTTGTCTGGAGAGTTCAAGGATGATGAATCACTGGATTCTTTGTTGAAAGAAGAAGTTGTAGAAAGGAATCATAAAACACATGACGTTCGTGATACATTGAAATTGAATACTCAAAGGTCTTTGTTCAGTGATGATGAAGATTCATCAGCATCGAGTTCTGGTTTTTCAGAGCTGGCAAGAGAAATGAGTGAGCAAATGGAAAATTATGATGGTCCATCGACTATCCTCGCAAAGAGAGATGGAGACGACGATATAAGAACGAAAAAGGAGATTATGGATTTGATATATGAAGCTTATGAATGTTTACGATACTGTGGTGTTACTCTTGTGGATGTATCTCCTATTGAACGAGTGGTGAAACAAACTACTACTTTCGAAAAAGCAAAGACGGAAAGTATAAATCCAGACACAAATACTCGTGATCAATTTTTATTTGAAAATGAATGCGTTGATATTGGTGATATTTCTGAGAAAGCAACCAATGAAGATGCAAATACTGCAGACATCCAACAGAATGGTGTACAATTCAAGTTGACTAGAAGATCTGATGAAGATGTGATTCAAGATATATTTACATGCTTGAGAGCATTGATTCGTGCCCCAACTTTGAAAGAAAATATTGATTTTGAATGTGATCCTGTCGCGCTGACCTGGTATCAACCATTTTTGAGTCGAAATTTGATTCCCGCTTGCTTTGAAGTTGATCTTAGAAATGCCCCAAACGATGTTCAAGAAGATCAAAAGATTAATAATCAACACCCTCTCGTAAATGGAATTGAAATGATCATAAAATCATTGATTATCATGGATACATACTATGTTGAAATTCTGGCGAAGGAGGAAGAGTTTGAGAAGGTTCTTCAGTATTCATCATCTGATGAAGATACAACACGCTGCATAAAAGAGGGAATGTTACATAGAAACATTTCTTCACTAATATTGCAGTCATTAGAAGGAGAGATTGTTTCGAATTGGGCCAAAGCAGAAAGAGCCACCAGATCATCTATTGTTACTCCTGAATTTGATGTCGATGATGAATCAGACGATGAATCGGTAATCAACAAAATATTTGATGGCGTTTCTAGATTCACATCAAAACTTCAAAATAGAATGTTTCTTCATTTGGAGAAAATATGTCTCGCTCGGATTGCTTGTAGAGTACTCCATCATCGTGGTGATGAACAGCGATTATTTCGTTTATTGGTTGACTACTTGATAGCAAACGTCCCTTCGCCGGCGCTAGAAGATTATCCCCGTTATGCACCAACTATGAGTATTTGTATACTGGAGGCTTTGATTTATGACGAACAGGATCATATTCCTTTCTTAATGGACTATTGTATGAGAAAATTCTCGGATCGGCGATTTGAAAACACGTTTTGCCAAACTATTTTATCCACTCATTCGATTTGGAAGGAACGCATGAAAAGTTCTGATCGTAAGGTCAGAGAGTGGGCTATGATAGAAAATGCTGCATTTGTTCGGATACATGAAAAATTTAATGAATGGTTCGAAAGGACAGATGAGTCGCATAATAATCCAGTTGCCCGTGAGTTGTTAAATGAAGTCTGTGACAAAAATATTCCAACTGACATTGCATCTTCGTGTATAAGTTTGCACATTTCCATTCTTTTCCAAGAGGATATTGAACGTACACAGGAATTGTGTGGGAAAATCATCATGATGATTCGAGATCACGTTGGAAATGATAAGAGTTCATTTCTAGAGCATTTGTCGTTTATGTATACAAGTTCATTTCATGCTGCTGTATCACTTCATGAGAGAATGTGGGATTCCATTTGTCTCAAAGGAATCAGTGTTGATCAAGTGAAGCACCTTGTCAGCCATGATATTTACCTAGAATCCCATTTGGAAGAGATGTGGAATTTAATTCAAACACCTCAATCACGTGCCACCCATAAAGTGTTGATCATCTTGCTTCTAAGAATGTGTATGATTCTAGGTGATGGAAATCGCTCCTACAAAATTGCAAACTGGCTTTTTGATCAACAGAATGTATCTCTTCTGGATAAAACAATATACAAATCTCTGGCGTTAATGTCAAGTTATCCAACTGTACGTGTCATTAATCTACGAAGTCGGCAAGACCGTTGGAAACAAATCATTACTCAATCCCGACATGCTCAACTTTTGGTAGTTCCGGCAGTCGCATCTCTACTAGAAGACACAACCAATAGTTGTTCCTTTTCAACATTGTGGGGAGAGAAAGCATTCTGTGGAATAGACGTCGATCATATTGATTTCGAGAAACAAGTTACATCGCGACTACCTATTGGAAAATTGGTGAAACAGTATGTGTCAAGTCATTGGCGTCCGTCTGATTTGAAAGCCTTTGATTCGAACGCCCCAAAACATGACAATCTTGTCCGGATGAGTGTCAGTGAACGGGCGTGTGCATTTTCTCACATTTCTAGCTGGATTGGAATTAAGAATTCCCTGATATCTCTTAATAAGGATGAACAAGATAAACTGTTACCATTTAAAATTTGCGGCTACGCACAAGGTCCGCCTTTATTAGTTGAAAACGAGGGTATGGATCCGGTACCTGTGTGCGTTATTTTGGAAGACGATGCCCTCCTTGTTGACCAATTTCGAGACAGACTGGAGAAAATTCTATTAGAACTACCAAGAGACTTTCACTTTTGTTCTCTCGGGTATAGTCGCCCTAAGAATGCCCCAATGATACATTTTTCTCAACGTTTAGGTTTACCCACTTGTTTGTGGTATCTCACTGGATATATTCTATCACTAGACGGGGCTGAATTTCTATTGAATTCGCTCCCTTGTATTGGCCCAGTTGATAGTTGGATTGGGCTGAAGATCGTTTCCAATTGGGAGAATGACTATGGTCATAGAATTGGAGTCGGCAAAGTTAAAGCTTTCAATGACATGTCTCTTCTGCCGAAAAGGAAACAACTCAGTGACATCATAAAATTCCGTGCATTTGCTGTTTTGTCGCCGCTATGTTCTCAAAAGGTTGCATGGAGGAATTCTACATCGGAAAACACACTGCGATGGAGGGAGAGAGATACCGATATCACATACAGTGGTCACCAGTAAGAACATGAAGAAATTCTGCATCGGACAACGCACTGCAATTGAGGGAAACAGAACACGCAATGCTGTAAAATCAGACATGAGGCGGTCTTTGCCTGCTAGCGCTAACGCTTTTTGAAGTAAATAAAAAGAAGATAATTAAATAGTAAACAGTAGAAACTAATTTACCATACAACATGACACTCTAAAGTAAAAATGACATCAAGTGGTGGCCACCTACGCAACTCCGCACGCCCCATGCTTCCTCTTTCCGTCATAAACACCAGTATCATGTAGATTGATCCGCAAATTTTGCAAATGAGATATAAATCTCAAAATAAGGTGATGCCGGGCACGCATAAACACCTAACAAAAGGCAATTTAAGCGGTCTTGGCAAGGAAGTCAGTGTGCTCCTGGTAGGGAGAAGGGGTGAGAACGTTCTCCTTCCAGAGCTCAGGGCTAAGGAAACCGTAGGTAGCCTTCAAGGCGTTGAACATGGCCTTGATGAAGTTACCCATAGTACGGGAATGTCCACGAGTACTAGTGTAGCAATCAGTGATTCCAGCCATGTGCATGAGCTTCTTTCCGGCGGGGGAAGAAACCAAACCTGTTCCTCTAGGTGCAGGAATAAGTCTTACCCTGACACTACCGCATTTGCCAGTTACCTTGCAGGGAACTGTGTGAGGAAGACCTCCCTTTCTTCCCCAGTATCCACGGCGAACAGGGGCAACATTGAGCTTAGCGGCAGTGATGGCTCCACGGATAGCAGTGGCTACCTCGGAGGCACACTTAACTCCAAGTCCAATGTGGCCATTGTTGTCTCCAAGAGCAACGAAAGCCTTGAAACGAGTGCGCTGTCCAGCAGAAGATTGCTTCTGTACGGGCATGATCTTCATAACCTCATCCTGAAGCTTGTCCTTGAGGAAGAAGTCGATAATCTCAGCCTCCTTCACAGGAAGAGAGAAAAGGAAAATCTCCTCGAGGGATCCAATCTTTCCGTCCTTTACAAGACGTCCAAGCTTCGTTACTGGTGTCCATCCAGATTCTTCGCGTCCGCCACCACGCCTTCCACGACCACGACCGCGGCCTCCACGACCACGTCCTCTACCGAAACCTCCACGTTCATCAGACATCTTTAATTATATATATTATTTGCAAACTAACGATGGAAAATAGAGAAGG
>Ga0213868_10003911_pt1 | contig 13757 bp, 8 predicted proteins | sample PICome_9_FD_160087 | JGI IMG/M metagenome (GOLD analysis project Ga0213868, IMG submission 160087) | Coastal seawater microbial communities near Pivers Island, North Carolina, United States - PICO127 | ecosystem: Environmental > Aquatic > Marine > Coastal | place: USA: North Carolina | collected...
TACACGAACACCAAGCAAACAGCACATGAGTAGATGCCGTGGTACGACCTATATTATTAAGTTTCATCGATGCTATTGATTGCTTTTGATAAATAAAATAAAATTTGATGGGTTAGAATTACGTACACAGTCAAAATTCTAGTAGAAACCAATTGTACTGATTTGCTATTTTTTACAAGAAGATTATCTTTCTAATTTGGCTCTTACCATCATCTCCAATGACATTTTGACATACTTCAATCCAGTATTTCAAGCCTAAATTACATCTTGGCATAAAACATGGGTCCTCCCTCTCGGACAATTATCGATGCTGTCTTGGTTGCTGAACTCGAGGGTGATGAAATGGAAAATGGATATTCATAGCTATAACCACTTTGATAACCCTGTTTATCATCCATGATGAAGAATAGTGGGTATTCTTTCACCTCCCGTGGATTTAACAGCATATGAATCCGTGATGATTCGTCCAAGTTCAGTGCTTTGATTTCCCTTGGTCTCACAATGTCAAGTTGTGCCGAGATGTAACAATCACGATTGTTCTTGACTGTCACAACCACTACTGCCGCAGAACCAAATCCTACCTCCTTTGCTTGAACATTCAATCCAATATCTATATCTCTACATGTTTTAGAGATGATACCATTGGGTTCCACTACAACATTCAAATCATCTGCCTTTGGTTCAAAATCAACACCGTGAGCAACATATTCAATATCCTCTTGATACGCATCTAAACTGACACAAAGCATGACATGACCTGCATCGACATAACCATATTGACGTTCTGTTACATCGAACGGTACCCACCCAACATTAGGAAAATAGACTTGTGCCCATGAATGTCCCGTCCAACGCTGTTCAAAGACATGCATATTTTCATTGTACGCATAACCGGATATGAACCTGGCGGGTATTCCTACAGATCGTACCATACTTACAAACAGCGCAGTCAATTCATCGCATTTTCCTCGTTTGGAGCTCAGCACGGATGTCGCCGATTGTGGTTTTTGGGAGGATGTGAATTTGTATTGTATATTGTTGTGCACCCATTCTGCAATGTTGTACACGGCGTGGTATAGATCATTTGTGTTGGAAGTAACGGATGAGGCTATGTTATTAATTTGTGGTGATGAATTTGCAATGTTTTGTGGTAGGAGGTATATTTGTACATTGGATGGGATGCTGTCGATGGGGACAGGGAAGGGTATTTTGTGTCGAACGGGCATAACATCCGAATGTGTTTGGACTGTGGCTTGCAGCTGACACTGTGCAAAGTCTCCCGGCTGTTCCCAGTAGATTTGCATGGCATTAACTTCATTGTCATTGTGCAGAAGCGATACGAGGTGCGGTTCATTCGATTTATGTTTGGATTGTGATATTTTGAAGCCCGATGCGCGTTGATGAGAAGAGTTTCTAGGGAACCAATGAAGAGATGCAGTGGCTGACAACACATTAAAGTTGGGCGACGTCGGTCTAAAGTCGACACTGGACTGAATGTGCACTGTAGCTGTCATGCGACCTGCTTCCATGGGACTAATGGCCGCGATGTGCTTCAGAGCAGTTAGGATTGTAAACACTTTTAATAACCCTAACCTAAGCATTCTGCTGAAATCAAAATGAAACAATAGATACGGCTTCATTCACAAACCATTTACAAGAATTTACAGAGAATGAAGGAGAGAGAGAGAGAGAGAAACGGTTCACTCAAAATTGATCCAATGTAGTGTAATTGTATATCACAGTATTTTGTATTTTCTTCCAGCAGTAGATGTGAAATTAGGATATTAGTTTAAATATGATAGTCTCTCGAGCTCTATTGAAAAATGATGTTTTGGATACGTTTTGGCTACATCTGACCTCGCGTACTCCTGAGTCCTGAGGTCAGGTAGTTCCCACACGTTGTTCAACGTGGGAACATAAAAAAAGCCTTTTTAGCCTTCTCCATCTCGATGCCTTCTTACACATCCATAAATATTCAAACGGGATTTGATTTGGTCGCCTTATCCAGCAGCTGCCGTCTTTTTCTATTTTTGGAGTCTACTAACTACTCCTGATTAAACTATTCAATATCAATATTCCCCACTGATTACAAAAATAATCTCCCACCATGAACGTATCACGAGCCTCTAGAAAGGATGATTCAGATTTCGATACTGAAAGACGTTGTTCTAGAGTTAGCTTTGCCAAATCCGATGAGAGTTCAGGCTCTCTTTTCACAGGTCATTCGGTAGGCATTATAATGCCCCGAGTCCATGATAGGAATGTTTTGGATCTGACTCTAGATTCTCATCACGAGAGGAACAAATATGAAGATGATCGATCAGGTGACGAGATTCTGGAAAAGAAAAAAAATCAGTCCTTGTTTTGTCTCAGATCTTTCACTGGGATTACACTTGTCACTTCTGCCATTTTGATTTGCAGCTTGACTTTTGTATTTACTCGCAGAAAAGAATTGAGGGATTATGAATATCAGTACAGCGATATTACGGAAGCATTTGAAAATGCTGTAAGGAGAGGTCTTGAGAACAAAGTGTATTCTGCCCAGACGATGTCTGCCATGTATACTTCCGTCTTTGGAACTCAAAATGTATGGCCTAATGCAACTATGTACGATTTCGAAAAACTTGCCGAAGGACAACTTGCTGTCGCCGAAAGTATTGCCGTATCATTCAACCCAATTATTACCAACGAAAATAGAGCCGAATTTGAAGCCCATGCTGCTGAGAATAGAGCTTGGCTCAGAGTTAGTGAGCTCGAAAATAACTTCACCATATTTCGCAAAGAAAATGATATTGTCATTGATGATCCTGGCATTGAACCTGACTCTGTCTTTCCTGACGTTATGATTCCTGTCTATCAAATTTATCCTGCAGAAGCCAATAGGAAAGCGATCATGTTCAACGTGCATTCGGAGGAAAATAGAATGCACGCATTGGACGATATGTTCTTGTACAAGGTCCCTACGCTTACCGCGCTTCTGCATCTGGTGATACATCCAGATGCTATGAATCCTAGTAGCATTCTATTCTACCCCGTTTTTTCTCAGTTTGGCAGTGATGAAGTTGTAGGTAGTATCAGTATTGTATTTACATGGGAAACATTGTTTGAAGCTGTCTTGACTGAAGACTACGAAGGACTTACCGCTGTTTTGGAATCAAGTTTAAGTGATAATTTAGATCCGGTCAATGGACTTTCACGGCAGCTTTGGACTTACGAGCTGCTTGGGGGAGAAAGCATTACCTTTTCAGAAGGTGATCTACATGATCCAGCCTTTGATGATTACGAACATGAGATCAATGCAAATGTAGCCCAAGGAATCTCGGGTCTAGCAGATGTCGACAATCTAGTTACTTTCAAGATCCGGCTTTATCCATCCTTGAAACTAAAGAATCGTCATCTGACCGATGAACCGGCGACCTTTTCCATGATATTGTTTGGTATCTTCATTTTTGTATCCATTGTATTTTTTTCCTACGACCGCTTACAAATACGTCAAAAAAATAAGATCAAAAAGCTCGCTGAGAAATCGGGACATGTTGTTGACAGTCTGTTTCCAATTAGTGTACAAGAACGACTGTTTCGACAATCAGAACACATGAATACGACACATACGAATGGACGCAATAAGAGGAAGGGACATACGGATCCATTCAACCAACCTCCCGTTTCTAACCATGTTCATTCCAAATCGGTAGCAGAGCATGATCCAGCAGTTGGTGGTACAAAAACCGATCGATTCAAACGATTCTTACGGCGTTTGAGTAAGATTGACCGAAAATCATCTAGTGAATTCAAGGAATTAATGAATTCCCCACTGACAGTCGACACTCATCCTATCGCAGACTTATTTCCTGAAACATCGATCATGTTCGCTGACGTCGTTGGCTTTACCAAGTGGAGCTCTCAACGTGAACCAGAAAAGGTATTTCATTTTCTTGAGACATTGTTCTTCGAATTTGATAAGATTTCAGAACGATTGGGAGTCTTTAAACTTGGAACAATTGGTGACTGCTATATTGCAGTCACAGGAATACCCGACCATCAATCCGATCATGCTGTTACGATGTGCCGCTTTGCCCATGAATGTAGATTAGTATTAAAACGTGTTTTTCAAGATTTGGACAAGGTATGTGGCGACACGGCTGAGCTCAGTATGCGCTTTGGAATTCACTCTGGTCCGGTTACAGCAGGTGTTCTTCGTGGTAAAAAATCTAGATTTGAGTTATTTGGTGATACCATCAATACTGCTTCTCGAATTGAATCAACATCCAAACCTGGAATGATCCAAATTTCTCAAGAAACCGCTAATTACCTCATAGACGCCGGTCACTCAGATTGGTTTGAGGCCAGAGATGATGTAGTTAAAGCCAAGGGGAAAGGTGAACTCCAGACATATTGGTTGTTTATAGATGGAAAGAAAACGGATGATATTGTGATATAGCGAGGAGCTTAAGTAGTATGGCTCACAAAATACTACTACATGTAAGAAATTTTCAGCACTTGTGAAGCTGCACTTGATTGAGGAGCACCATTCTGATTTCACACTTAGTTTTATAAATACACAAAAATATTTTGCTATGAGAAAGAAAACAAATAGAATCATTCTTTTTTTAAAAAAATTGAATAATTTTGAAACCTACTAATTTAGCTTACCAAAGAGACCGTCGTCTGACGAGCTGACGAGTGACGAGTGACGAGCGACGAGTGAGCAAAGGACCAAGGAGAGAGGAGGGAATACTCAATACACATAACACGCACTCATTCTGGCGTAAAATACTAAGTAATGATCCATTTACCATTAACCCTCTGGACCTAAACAAGCAATCAAATGAAAACATCTAGGAAAAGAAGAAGGAATCAGGAGTTTACTTGTGTCAATTTAATAGACAACAAACGGTCTTTCGATGTTGAAGTTCACACGATCAGTGACTGCTCTGCTGTAGGAATTGACGGCTTAAGTCATCGAAAATTATTAACGTTCGCAATCTCTATATTAGTTTTCAATTCGGGGACCGTTTGCAATGCATTTAGTTTCAAGCAGAGTACATCTCAGCCTCGAATATATTATGCGGATGTTCAGTATCCTAATAGGCTCATCAGTTTGAAACTTGCCGCGGCACGTAAACACAAATCGAAAAGCGCCACCAATGCGTCAGGAAATCGTGATATCAAACATTCCAGCAGAGATAAAAACGCAATAACAATCGAATTACAATCGCCTAAGAAGCGAAAAGAAGGACAGATGCAAATTTTGAAGTCGGCAACTACGCATAAAAAGACGGAAGAAACTTTCATACCACCCTGGATACCGCCGTCGACAAACTCCTTGTTGTCTAGCGAGTCTTTTCAATATTCAGAAAAGGAAGCAATGCTCACTGCAATAAAAGCAAAGTACAATCTTCATCTCCTAAATCAAGCGCTTAAGAAACATTTAGAGTACCATGAGGGAAGTTTCACAAAATCTGACTTGCAGGATGTCCTGGAAGCAGTTTTCGCATCCTCTAAGGGCGATGTTCGATTTATCATGGCTGTCAGTGACTTTCTGACCCTTTTATTGAGTTTAGAGGAGTATAATAATACTTCAACTACCTCTTCTGATGGGCCATCTAATCAGGGCGAGCGTCACGATTTTTTTGCCGTCATGAATCGTGATGCTTTGATTGCGGCTTGCTTTCATTATTGCGATGCAGTTGTGGCAAGAGAGGCTGGGATTTATGAAATTATCAAAGATATGATGGGCGCCAAGAGCGATGTGAATGTGACTAAGAAGAAAACTATGGGAAGAATACCTAAGCAGCTTTTGCTGAATGAATCTATTCTTGATGATAGTAGGGATATAAGTCCGAACACTTGGGAAGATACGAATTCGGATCCACTGCGAAAGAAATTCATTGATGCTGAAAGTATTTACCGAGATCAATTTCAAGACATCGATTCCTCTGCTGATCGGAAAAATATTACCCGCCGATCAGTGGACTCGAAATCTCCGCAGCACATTTTTGCTAAAACGATTCAAGACTATGGAATAGGTGCAGTGTCCATTTATCAATCTACTGCTCGAGTAAAACGTGCTGAAATCATGTCCCACTCAATGCTTCCTGAAAGGATTACTTCAGTCACTCCGAGCCCTTCAGATGCGGCTAGTCTAAGAGGGCTTTTACTTAGCATGGCAGAAGATTGGAGAGCGCTTGCTATTCGTTCTTCAGCGAGTCTATACCGTCTTCGTGGGATACTTCAACATCAAAACTTGATCACTGATTTTGACCACTATACTTCAAATTCATCCTATTACAGAAAGGACTGCGATAATGATCGTTATGTGCACATGAATATTCAAAATGTTCGTGAGGCGCGAGAGGCATTGCAAGTATATGCTCCGCTTGCTGGTAGATTAGGTATGCACCGTCTCAAATCTGAGCTTGAAAACCTATCATTTCGCATTTTATATAAAAGACAATACAATATTGCGAAATTGATTTATCACAAGTCCGGTACTGCTGTTGAAAGTGTAACGAATTTTCTAAAAGACTCCATCGAAGAGCTTCTGAATGCTGACGGATGGTTATCTCCGCAATTGACAAGACTCACCGTTGAATCAAGAGTCAAAAAACCTTATTCCATGTGGCGCAAGCTGTTAAAGACACGAAATAAAGTGACGACAATGTCCGAGGCAGAAACCTCGTTTTTACCCAATGCAACTAGTGATTATGTGAGGGATACTCCGCCTCTAATTACGTATGTTAACGATGTCATCGCGATGAGAGTTATTATTCGTGCCAGACGCTACGAAAACGAAAGTGATGAAGAATTAAATTCAAGAGAAGAGTTTCTTTGTTACTACATACAAAATCGCCTTCTTCAGATTTGGCCAGCAAGTGACACAAGTCGGGTCAAAGATTACATAAGTGATCCAAAACCAAATGGTTACATGAGTTTGCATCACACATCACGAATAGTCAGGTATGGATATGAATGGCCATTTGAGGTCCAGATTCGTTCTGAAAGTATGCACACTATGAATGAATTTGGCGTTGCAGCGCACTGGGATTACAAACTAAAGGGTACAAGTGGAGATATTGTTGATTTAACTGCTCCTTCATATGGAGTGAGTGGGATTAAAACTCCGCTTTTGTTATTGAACAAATCTGGAAATACCGAGGCCCGCACATCAGGCATAATCGACTCTTGCGATGTTGAAAAACATAAACTTGAAAGCTTAACCCGAGCTTCTGTTCTTCAATCTTACATCGAAGCTTTATCTGTCGCAAGAAGTCACTTGCTGGACAATAGTGTATTTGTTTTTATCGTAACATCAAACACTGCCGTCGAAGGGAAAGTTGTCGGACTTCCAATCGGATCAAGTGTTGCAGATGCATTGATGGAAGTTTGTAAGCGATGCAAATTATCGGTCCCTGAATCATTTAATGGCAGTCAATTCGACGTGTTTCTAAACGGTAAGCACACGAATCTACACAACACTTTAAAAAATGGTGATACTTTGGTGGTTCCCAGTCTAGATTGTAGAGTTGCCAAATATTTGACGACGAAATAGATAGTGTCAATTTAATTTATTAAAAATGATTTCTTCGCATAGTTCGCTCTTACTTCATTACTCGCTCGTTCAAACGGCGTAGAGTGCAGATACTACGATGGATAGGAAAAATAGAATGTAGCTTTGACTGTGTTTCCAACTACCATTAAGTACCTGAACTTTGCAATCATCTTGTTCATCGTAATCCAATGTTTCAAGGACACCTCGCATGATTTGAATTTCATGGTTTTGATTATTAATTATTCCGTAACATAATCGCCTCATGATGCACCCCTCATCTTCTTCGTTAGATCCAATACCATTGCACTCAATATCTCCAGATTTCATCAATGCCTTACACATATTGACAGCGTTCTGATGATGAGGAATCATTTGGTGAATGAATAATGCAATGGCACTATTGCTATGAACATTGGTTGTCATTCCAATAGTCATGGCACAATTCATTGAATCTAAGCAATCTGCGAATCTTCCCACTGGTGTATCAATACTGGGCTTATTGCAGACAAACTTTGAGGGACATTCTGCCTGAGGGAGGCGGAACATTTCAAGATTGTATGTACCACATGATATATCATATTCAGATGGCATGCCATACTCGTAGGGAATAGCTGGCTCGTCTACTTCTTCATTGAGAGGTACACCAGTTTCGGATACAAACTTGATTCTTCCAGTCATAAATTGATGAATCTACGAAGTATGAGGATGTAAGAAGTAATAATAACAATTGAAGGAATATATATTTCAGTACTATCTACTTACGTGACAGAAATAAAAAATATCATTTGTAAAATCATCCACATCGAATCGAAGGGCAACACTATACTGTGCACTATTCCATGTCAACGCATTCAAGAAAAAATCTGGTTCGTAGTCGTCCAAACCGAAATTATCATCTCCTTCTACAGGAATCAGGTTCTCGTTATTACTGTATGTTCCTAGATAGGAGCCATCTTTGAAGTACATCGGGGCAGGACAAGACTTTGTGCTGTTGCAAAGTGTATTACTTCCTGGTGGCGCAATCTATAGTTTTACAGAAACAAAGTTCTTGAGAAATCGGAACCTAAGGTTGATTGTAATAAATATACAAATGTGATATAATACTTACCACGGGCTCAAGTTCATCAACGTCATCATGAGCACCATCTGGATAATAAGCAAACCCAAGAGGATGATAATAGTTACTTTCGTCCTTTCCGTGATGATGATAATGATGAAATCAGTATCTTGATAATGAGTTACAAAAGAGAGTGAATCATTCCGAAGTAATAATTATTACGTACCTCCTGTGAGAAAATATATGTCACTCCTTTTTCAATACCTAGTGTGGGGTTTGACTTTGCACCACATTGCTCAACTTCGAAGTAACCAAGCTCACTTGCGAAAAGGTTAACTTTCACATCAAATCTACAAACCTTGTTACCAGTGCTATCAGTTTCACAACTTGCGAGGCAAGGGAGAGAATCGGCATTTGTAACTCGAGCAATACTAGGAATGATGTCCTTTCCTAGAGCAACATTATTCTCGGCACTGAAGGCCAATAAGCAAACGATACGAAATACTAGAGAAACAGACATACTGTTGTCCGCAAACATCCTCTGAGATATGTTATGATCATTCTCACAAAGATTTTATTCGACTTGGAAACGTGCCTTGCGTGCGGAAACATCAGCATGGCGCGTGTCCAATGCCCAATGCTGGACAATGACGGTAACATGACGTCAGAGTTTGATGTCATCGGATACATTCCGTGAAACTAAATAAATGAATCTCCGGAATTCCCTGACTCACAACTCTAAACACAAACAGCTGAAAATACCGATATGAGGAGGTCTATTGTTGAGCTAACTCGAATGCATTCAAATCTCAGAAGATTATCATAATCATGTTGATGTAGTTGAATCAAATCGACTTTATGTCCTTTTTGTTTTGACATGAAATTAGAGTAGTGTCAAACACACGAACAGAAAGCAAAAATCACTAATTTAGCTTACCATTGCTGGTAGATGTATGGTGTTCTGAAAGACTTAATTGGATGTTATTCGTTGTACCATAACCATACATAACCATGGTATTCTTTGCATCCTTGTGGCCCTTCAAACGACAGCATCAAGGCTTGACAGATCAAGATTTGCCTAGCGATATCAAAGGAGCCAATCACGTTGTCATTGACAACGAAACTATGTGACGAAGAACTTGACGTTCTCGCACAGGCGTTTCTCGCCGGTCCCGACTTTAAATGGATTGCTGCTGTTGTGGAGGAGCCGAAAGACATTCTTGTGGAAACCGATGAGACCAGAAAGAAAGAATATAAGTAGCGTTATAAAGCTTTGTTATCGTAATTATTTATATATCGTACCTAGTACAAGAATGAATTGTCATTCTTCGTTTCTTTGACACAAATGCTATTTTATCTTTCAGAAGATCCCAATAAATACTGAACTAAGTAAGTAGGCGTACACACTCACATGGCAAGAATCATAACCATTGCCATCATAATTCGTTTCTCCAATGGCAAGAACATTTTTTCTTCACAAAGATTTGGGAACGTGACTTGCGTGTGGAAACATCAGCATGGAGCATGCGCAATGCTGGACAATGACAACAACGTGACGTCAGAGTTTGATATGTCATTAGATTCTGTGTGAAAATGAATAAATGAATGAATCTCCGGAAATCTTGTAAAAAAGTCACAAACTGTCTGCTTTACATCTATCATTATAGACTCCATTTTTAAAACATGATATCGTTTGCCCATATTTCTCTTTGAGAAGCAAGGTCGCTTCATCAAAGGCTGAAAAAGAGGTATCGTTCGAGTTTTCAACGTTGCATTCCATTTTGAAACAGGGTTCTGCGTTGTACCGATCATATGTATTGTCATAGGGCGTCCAATCACGTCAAGCGTTGCAGATGCATGATAGTAAGTTTGTAAGCGTTATGATCTATCAGTCCCCGAATCATTTAGTGACAATCAGAGCTGGGCAAAGACTTCGTGCTTTGCATTTGATGTCTCCAGAGATCAGTGAAAATTAGAAATGGGCCAATCTTGAAAATGTAAGTGAACATACTTTTCATCATAAAATCCCATTTGGATAGCCTCCTTTTTCGTCTCCCTTAGATATTTAACAGCTGTGAAAATATCAACTCGATCGTCAGGATGAAACTTCCAACATTGCTCCATCAACGTTATTAGTCTATCTTGAATATAGTTGCGATTCCTGTATCGTGGATCAACATATGGCAATTCTCCAGCTTGAATTTTCTTCATCTTTGGCTTGGCTCGAATAGTTTTCATTTCATAATACACCCAAAGCCCTGTCAATAGTCCATAAATATGATTTCCAAACGAAAATACATCAATCTTTTCATTCAACAGTCCATCAACAATCTCTTCTGGGGCACGAAATTCACCACCTATAGGACCATTGTGATATCTACAATATTCTCCAGCCTCTTCGTCAAATAGCATAGCCTCTGCCCTATTAAAATCATTCAACTTTAAAGTACCGCTTGGACCAAACAACCATTGGAAAACTTGAAGATCGTCGTGAATCATAACTCCGCCCTCGTAACCATGGAGATCAGCAATAGATTCTGCCATTCTAAGCGCCAGATCAAGCTTTTGAGTGATGGTGAAGTTATTTTGAGGATCTACATCAACTGTATCATTCATATGATTGCCTTGTCCTAGCCCTGGAATCATTAATGGGTATAACTCATCAGGTAAAAACTCTGTATTGACAGAAGTGGCACAATGACCGTACATGTCCGCGATCCGAGGAGATGCCGACAAACGTTCCATAACGAGTGCATCCATACGTATAAATTCATACCGGTCAAGTTCAAAGTCATTATCTTGAAACCTTTGGACTTTAATGACAACATTAGGATCGAAACGTCGATGAAAAAGATATGCTTCTCTGTAGGTCCCCTCCCTTCATTGATTATTACATCATGACAACATTAGAATAAACAAGAGAGAAGAATCAATCAGTAGAATCAAACGATGACATTCTGAACTTACCCCAGATAATTTCCTTCTTTTAATACGAATTCATGAAACATATTACAATTGGGATGGTACATTCGATGGAATGCAGTTCGTCTACATTTGAGATTGATATCAGTAAATGATGTACTTCGGACATGGTCATCATCTAAGGCATAATATGCATCGTCGAATTGATGGGATTCATATTCATCTGCAGACCAGACATGCCCATGAAATAAATCAGGATCTGGTTTTATTTGTCGAGTAAAGGTTTGATCTGTGTCATCTATAAAAGTTAATAATAGATCTCCGTAGTCTGGCTTCAGAGTTGCATCATCATCATCATCATCATTCGATAAATAAAAATCATTCTGATACAATTGAAAATGACGAGATTGAGACACGAAAGGTACAATCAAAATTGAACCCTGAAAGAAATGATCTGCTCTAACCATGTATACAGTTGATGTGGACGTTTCAGTTCGAATGATGAATAAATATAAACATAGAAAAGAAATCAGTAGTTGTACCGGGTTTAAGATCATTTTATGAGGCCCAATGCGAATGGAACTACGTCCAATGATCTTGAACAATATCTTACTGATTGAAAAGAGATTGTTAATGCTTTCCTTTACACGAATCCCGCGATTTCTTTTCTTTCTAGAGCTATAAATAGTACCATCTCCATCCACGAAAGATGAAATCCTTTCTGGCAGTTGAAAAGAATCACGAACATTTCCGCGTCTTCGACCACGAGGCCTAATACCAAGGTTCCCAAATCTTTCTTGCAGTGACATAAAAGCAATTATGTGCTTGCATATGTTCTTGTAGAGTAGAGAGTAGATACAAAGTAGAAATGCCTTACCTACCTACTTAGTTAGGACGTAGAACGTAGAGTTTGGAGTGCTTCGTGCTTCGACTGTACGTAAGTACACCAAGGTCCCGGGTTTTTGGTGTCTTCAAAACAAGAAGTTCACCAAATCTATTTCGTTGCAATATAGTCCGAGGCAATAAATAAACTCATCCTTCTCTGGATTGAGTCCATGTTATCAACCAAGTTTCAACAATAACAAGTATTCATAAACATTCATATGCCGAGCTTGACTATAATTCTTTTTAACTTATTCAACATGGTGTTTTTCTCAATGAATCACACTTATAGCACTCTCTCTTGCTGGAGATGTTGGAAATACATTGAATAAAAATATACCAACGGCATCTCGAAATAAGTCTTTGGAGACCTAACGACAGACGCCTCATTAACTTCATCTGCATGCCAAACATTTCATTTTTCAAACGTGGCATAATGATAGTTACTGAATGAATTACGACCTACAAGTCAATTTTCGACAATTGCTGTTCCAACAACAAATAACATGGCTCAATTTGGTTTGTCTCATCTCCAGATCGATTTGGATACAAAAAATCGTAGAAAATCGTTACTAGTGCATTCTTTCTTTCAGTGATTCATTCTATGAATTGTCCGTTATTACATATGTATTGATTGTCCATTGATACTATACTCAACTACTACCATTAATTCCGTGAAATCCTTTTGAAAGACGACTACTTGTTGAACCCCATGTATTCTGATTTCCACCGAGCCCTCCAAAGGACAGAAACGAAGCGGATGGCTCATTCTTCGATTCAGCATTTTTGGAACGGTGCGATGTGAAATCCCAATTAGAAAGGGATCCCATGGATGAATTGGCCGAATTCCTAGTTGTGATAGTATTCGTAGTAGCCCAAGGAGAAGAGCTCAATATACTTTTGGTACTACCGGAAACTGCCATATTGGAAGAGTTTTCGGGTGAAAGTTCTAAATTTGATATATTGAGATCATTCGGATCAACCCCATCCGTTGAAGGAGACATCATGACAGAGTCCATATTCTTGGTAGGATCAAAACCCAATCCAAGTCCAACGGAAGGGCTCTCTCCGAAATGACGTTTTGAGTGATCATCTTCCTGATCCTCCTCCTCTTCTTCGGTGTGCATTACGTTATCTATTATAGCCATTGCATTCATCGCATGAAGTCCAGTTTCACTAATCTCATCATCATGATGTATAGACTCTTGATTTGAACTGGGTTGCTGGGATATCATTTTAGCTGCAGTGAGTTGTAAAACAGCTTGGGATGGTGCCCATACTGCAGCAGTTGCCTGAAGTTTCGGTGATTCATCCAAGTCAGTTAAAAGATCAAGTTTCTCGTCA
>Ga0213868_10003915_pt1 | contig 13746 bp, 9 predicted proteins | sample PICome_9_FD_160087 | JGI IMG/M metagenome (GOLD analysis project Ga0213868, IMG submission 160087) | Coastal seawater microbial communities near Pivers Island, North Carolina, United States - PICO127 | ecosystem: Environmental > Aquatic > Marine > Coastal | place: USA: North Carolina | collected...
TAACGGATTTTGCATAAGCCCCTCTCGCTCGCCACTTTCCAACAAACGCCCGTTTCACAATTTTGAAGACAAAGCGACAGCAATTGATTCAAACATGGAGGACAGTTACGATATTAACCAAACATTGCAACATACAGGTGTCAAGAACACAACTATTCCCAAATCTTCTGAAGACTCTGACAACGGTTATCAAATGTTTGATGTTTTGGATGAAACATTTTCAACTCAGCCATCAAATGAATCTGCGAATACTGCCCTTCTCTTGAAACAATACCAATCTCAAACTAAAAAAGGGCTCCAAATGTCCTCAGATTCTTGTGGCACATATTCTTATGGTCAACTATCAGGTGAAACTACACAGTCGGACTACGCGAGTCGGTCCAAGGAATCAACTACTGCGGGCATTTCTACTTCTGATGACGCTGACGATAACTCTGTCGCCACCGGCCGCAGTTATGAAACAGGCACCGTTAATACACAAGATAATTTGGAAGATGAAATGGAGTGGAATGTAATGCTATCTGAAATCTTATCTCTGTTCTATGATGTGAGCGTTCATAAATTGGGACGTTTATTGTACAATTTGTCTGAACTTTCAAATGATTTCTTTCAAAAGTCAAACCAAACACCTTCAGAAGTCCTAGAAGAAAAGAATCAAGAAGAAGTTAAGATAGCAAAGACAGACAAAGCGCAAGTTAGCCTTACTAGAGAACAGCAAAGAGAGAAACTTAAAGCTGAATTGGCAGCAATGGATACAGAAACTGCTCACAAATTCAAAATGATGCTGCTAAAGCAAAAGCAAGAAAGGCAAGATTATATGACTGAAAAAAAGGAAACTCGACATGATAGAGTAACAGAGAAACTGAGCACTGAAGTACGCGACGGGGGAAGTATTTGTTGAAAGACCAGAAACGTTTTGAAAATGAATGTCATCCAAGATGCAAAAGAATATATAGTCTTTGAGCATCTATTCCGCTGAGATTCAAACTGTATTACATGTTACAGAAATAGTTATCATAGTAAAGAAATAATATTGAATGTGTATTTCATGAATACGAGAGAAGCGAAATGAATGAATCAATCCATCAAATCAACCAATCGATTGATTCTTGATGGATTGATTAAATTTCGTCATCTCCCCGTGAATCCGTCATGGATATTTCTTCTCACTCGCACCTCGCACTCTCTCTCTTCTCTCTTCTCTTTCTCTCTCGGCGTCTCGCGCGACTATCGATTCTCGATTCAAGTCCTCAGATTCATCTTATGAATGTATGTCAGTGCCATCGAAAGACACATACTGATTAAGTGATCATGGGACTTTCAACGGCGGAGAGAAATAAGTTGAAAAGAGAGCGTAAGAAGAAGGCCAAGGAAGAAGAACGAAAACGAAAAGATCAGCAGGCTCCCGAAGGAGCAACAACAGCAAATCCTGAACCAAAACTAGAAGTTGAAATTGAGTACGTCTCAGAACCTTTATTGGAAATAAATGAAAAAGAGAATCGAGTAGAAGCGGGTGAGTCAGCCTATGAGGCAGCACAAGACGATGACATTGCTGAAATGATGCGTCGCTTTCACGCTCGTTCAACTGTTATCTCTGATGATGAGGGTCAGAAAGACTATGAAATAAAAGAAAATGATAAAGAGGCAAGTGATGATGAAAATGATGAAGCCGCAGTTTTATCAAATAGAAAACTTAGATTAATGAGTCGGCCTACTGTGGCAGAACTGAAAAATCGTGTGGAACGAGCTGATCTTGTAGAGGCTCATGATGTTTCGAGTAGAGATCCTGATTTTTTGCTCTATCTCAAAGCAGTTCCAAACACTGTTCCTATTCCCCGCCATTGGCTTATGAAGAGAAAGTATCTACAGGGAAAACGAGGGATCGAAAAGCCGCCCTTTCAACTTCCAGACTTCATTGTTCGAACTGGAATATCTGAAGTTCGAAAAGCAATTGATGAAGATGAAAACGACATGACAGCTAAGAAGAAGAACCGCGGACGTGTGAATCCAAAGATGGGCTCTCTGGATGTTGACTATCGTACTCTTCATGATGCATTCTTCAAACATCAAAATAAGGCTTCGATTCAAGAAAAATTAACAGATGTCGGTGACTTGTATTACGAAGGAAAGGAGTTTGAACTACAGAAAATGAACGGTGTTCAAGTCGGTGGCCCTCTAAGCGAGCGCTTACGAGATGCTCTGGGTATGACTGCCGAGAATAGTCCTCCTCCATGGCTTATTAATATGCAGCGTTTCGGCCCTCCTCCATCTTATCCAAATTTAAAGATACCTGGTTTGAACGCACCGCTACCTGAGGGATGCACTTATGGATATCACTTGAATGGATGGGGAAAACCTCCAGTAGATAACTTTGGTAGACCTTTGTATGGAGGTAATCCATTTGATCCTCCAGGAAGTAGCGGTCTTAAGTCTACTGCTGATTGGGATTTTGACTCTACATCTGGTGCAATCATTACTAGCGATGGGAAACTGATTGGTCGTAAGCCATGGGGTTCTCTCCCAGTGGCAGGTGCCACTGATGATGAAGAAGAAGAAGAGTCTTCTACTAGTGAAGAAGAGTCCTCTGATGAAGAATCAAATGGAGATGAAATGGTTGAAAGCGACGAGGAGGGAGAAGAAAAGGAAACAGTAATCAAAACATTACCCGATGAAACTGCAGCGGGAGGAATAGAGAGTATACTTCCTTCCTCAGCAGTTAATTTACGCAAACAAGGAGGAGGGGATGAAACGCCTGCGGCGCCGAAACAGCTGTACTCTGTCCTTCATCAGACTGCTGCGGACAAGGAAAAGCAAGCTGGTGCTGTATTCACCTCTGATGTGACGTATGTTGTTCCTGGTCAAGGACCAGAAGGAGCTAGAAGTGTATTGGCCAAAACTCCACTTGTAGAAGGAAAGCGCAAACGAGACTTGGAAGATGACGAGGACGAAGATGCAAGTAAAAAATTCAAATTTTGAAGTAACATTTTCAAAGAAACTTGATTACCGACAACTATTTTAATTGAATGTATTGATTATTCTTGCGACAAGCCCTCCTATTCCACCATCTCCCATATTAGCCAAGACAAAGAAGTTAAATGCGATTGCAGCTTTTGAAGTGTATGCATATAGAGTGAGTGCGGAAGGTTGAATGAATAGAAAATGTGGTGAATGAATGAATGAATGAATGAATGAATGAATGAATGAATGAATGAATGAATGAATGAATGAATGAATGAATGAATCAATCAATCAATCAATCAATCAATCAATCAATCAATCAATCAATCAATCAATCAATCAATCAATCAATCAATCAATCAATCAATGAATGAATGAATGAATGAATGAATCAATCAATCAATCAATCAATCAATCAATCAATCAATCAATCAATCAATCAATCAATCAATCAATCAATCAATCAAGCATACTTACCAAAGCCAATAACAGTCAAATTCACTGCATCAACATCTTTCACCTCAAACACGTTAACGTTCTCATCTTCGTCATTCAAACGAGCTGACATAGTATGCACAAAATGCATTTGGTCCGTGGAAGGTTTCGAGACAGTCAATGGTCTTACTGGTATACAGGAAAAGGCATCGGTTTGGATCTGTGAAGTCACCAAAGCGATGAATAGAATGAGACATAAAGCTGGATGTGATGACATGATTGAACTATTTGATGACCGAATAGTGTGATGATTGATTGGATTTACGCTTGGTATTGTATAAATATTGGAAGCTATTCGGATGTTTCTCAACTTGAACTTGCAGCAATTTTGATTTTTGTGAAAGAACGGGAAAAATGAGCAAAATGAGCAAAATCATCACACGAAAAAACAAAACAAATAGAGTGAAGTAGGACATAATGATGTAATTACAACAAGGCATAAGTCAATTCAATTATTTTTAAAAGAGAGAAATAGATGAATTGACATGTTTCTTATACCTTCCATCCGTTTGTTTCAAATCAATCTCTCAAAGTATTCCGAACCAACATATGCACCTCGAAGAGTTCTCTTGACAATACTTTCAAACCTTAATACATCAGTTCTAAACAATTCCGCGGCTTCATGATTGAGAGGATCATCGGGGTTAGGTTCATAAAAGAGATAGATGAGACCATAAATGACTGCATTAATGTCTAGGACAGGTTTCCAGTCTTCACGTAAAATATTGAGACATACATTTCCCTCTAAATTAATGTTTGGATGGTAAATTTTTGTTTGACATGTTACCTTTGGAGGTAAATGTGGCTGGTATTTGAAACAAATTACGATTATCCATAGAGAAAAAGAAACACACGTCAACACACAACCGCAAGAAAAGAAGCAACATAGGGGGTGAGTGAGTGTTTTCTGATAATAACAGTATTCATAATTCATTTTTTTTAAACAAGTGAATGAATGAATCCAAATGTTACTTACATAGTGATCAGGAATAGCAAAATGAAACAAATATGTTGCACCCTTCCAAAATCCTGAATCAGGTGTAACATACACATGAAAGATGGTCAAATCGTTTGGATTCGGAAATTCAACTGTGGCAACTTTCCCTCCATCCAATTCCTCAATGTCTTTCTGTATACGAATTTCACCTGGGGTTCGTTTTTTACCAACAGACTTTTCGTTGCTTCTATCATTCTTTTTCCCTCCGATCCCCAGAAGAGAGACTTTAGCCGTCGATGTTGTTTGCTGCGGTGTAGTTTCTTCGCTGTCTCCAGCAGTTTGGATTTGTTGTTGCTCCGCTGCTTCAGCTTTGGCTTTTGCTTCTGCCTCTCGCTTCTTCTTAAGTGCAAGCATTAGATATTTATTATGGGTTTATTTATTTGGAATATAATCTATTCTTCTAATTGCTATTGAATTATTGTAGACAGCAGCTCTCTCTCTCTAGCAGCTTCAGGCTTCAGATACTGAGTTAAAAATACTTTTAAAAAAGCTATGAAAAGGGAGAACTATGCATTACCATATTTATTCGTAAATAGTATCTATCTAGCTAGGTGACCAGCCCCCTTGAAGTTGTGACGCGGCTGGAAGGAAACGAAAACAGAACTCAGAAGTGTTGTCAAGTTGTGTCATAAAACAGAAATCCACGCCTCTTTTCAACTGTAAAGATGAAAACTATTACCTTCCTTCTACTATCAACCATCGGCATCAGTGCTGCATTCTTTCGTCCTGCCCAACCTCATCAGCAAGTAGCTGTCGTTGTTGAAATCCCCCGCGGAGGTTTCTTCACTGCTGAGAAAATGGAGTTTGTAGATGAGGGTCTTGATAACCCTCTTGTTCAAGCCGATGAGAGTATCACTGCTGCTCGCAAGTGCGGTTTCTGTACGGGAGTAAGTAGTATTTTTCTATAAGCTCTTTTGTGAAGAGAATTGCAAAGGCATATTTTTATTTGCTCTGTGTAAGTACTTGTTGGAAGTGTCTCACAAGTTCCTCTTCATTCTCTTCATCTACTACTACCAGTGATCCGGACAGACCAACTGCCCTGTCTCTGGAATTTAACTCCAAGTAGATCAGTGGGTCAGTTAGACTCTCTCTAGTGAACTTTTACTTACTTTATATCAGATTCAGATTAGGAATATTGTCGTCCACTTAAGTGATGGACCGACCTCAGTGAAAACACATAATCGAATGATGTCACGTTTTCCGATAACGTTTGGAACGTAGACTGAAAATATATATGTTGATTTGAATTGTTGCTTCCTATCTGTATTCTATTTCTCAAATGATACTCTTTAGAAATGCCTATAACTCAGGATGATGTCTTTTTCGCTTTTAAAAAATATGATGGAAAAGATTGAGGGCTTCCTTTGCTCATGAGTTTCTTCCCTGTGTTTCAAAGGTTTACTTTTTTTCTGCAAAGCTAGAACTGATATGGTTTGTACTTTTCTTACAAGCCTTAATGACGATCTATTGACGATAAAATTGTAAGAAATCATTTATTTCGTTTCGTTAAAAGTTATTAGTTTTTACCTTCTTTTTTGAAGAAAAGTTGTCTTAAACCTTCAAGACAGAAGCACCGCCCATGTATGGGCGTAAAGCTTCAGGAACGACAACGGAACCATCTGGCATCTGGTAATTTTCAAGCACAGCCAGAAGAGTCCTGCCTACGGCCAGACCAGATCCATTAATCGTATGACAAAATACGGGCTTTGGTTTTTTAGGCTTTTTCTTCTTCCCGTCAGCATTGGATTCATTTGCATCTTTATCAACAGCTGGTCGATATCTCAAGTTCATTCGTCTAGCTTGGAAATCACCTGTATTGGAACATGAGCTAATCTCACGGTATTCGCTACTGCCTGGAAGCCATACTTCTAGATCATAGCAATGACGAGCACTGAATCCAATGTCTCCAGAACATAGACGAACCTTTCGATAAGGCAGTTCCAATGCCTCTAGACATTTTTGTGCATGACGAGTTAGTAATTCGTGTTGCTCGTCCGATGTTTCAGCTGACGTAATTTTAACCATCTCCACTTTATGAAACTGATGAGTACGGATCAATCCTCTTGTGTCACGACCATAACTTCCAGCTTCTGCGCGAAAGCAGGGGGTGAGTGCCACATAGGATATTGGTAGATCGGATTCTTCCAAAATTGTATTTCTATGCATGTTGGTAAGTGGTACTTCTGCTGTTGGGATAAGGAAGGCATCTTCCCCGTTGCACTGGTGACTTTCCTTTGCGATACGGAACAAATCCTCCTCAAACTTTGGAAGCTGAGATGTTCCTTCTAATGCTGATCTTCCTACGACATATGGGACGGAAACCTCCGTGTAACCATTTTCGTTGATATGCATATCCAAGAAAAAAGACGAAATCGCACGTTCTAATCTCGCAACGTGACCAGAGAGTGCAACGAATCTCGCACCTGATATCGCCACAGCATTTTCTGCTTGCCAACCTTTTAGGCCCATAGCGACATCGTCGTGCCATTTGGGTTCAAAAGATCCATCTGTAGGCCAACCGAGCTTCTTCGGTAAATCTTGTTTGTCGCCCCAAATTTCTACCTGAACATTATCTTTATCATCATTTCCATCAGGTACTAAATCATCCAGTAAGTTTGGAATAGATGATAACAAACTGTTCACTTCAGTTTCCAAAGCGGCTAATTTTTCTTCGGCAGCGGCGGCTTGGTCTGCAGCATCAGAAGATAACTTTTTCGCCTCTTCAACTTCAGCCTTATCATGATCAGGATTTCGCATTAGCTTTCCTACAATGGCACTTTGTTCGTTTCTAGTTTGAAGTGCACTATCTCGTGCTTGGATGAGAGACACTCTCTCTTCGTTGCGGGTTGCAATTGAACGCGCAGCATCCAGTGTTTCATCCGATGCTCTTCGAGATTGAAGATGAGAAAGGACCAAGTCCAAGTTTTCAATAATTACACGAGAATCCAAGGAAGAAAATGACCCACGTGGTATACGCCCATTAACCAGATCCACAGCTCCATCCACAGGGGTCTCGGTCGACATGAGGATTTTGCTTACATGTCGAAACGCAGTACGATGGAGCGACAAAGAGGGTGAGAAGGCAGTGACCGTCCTACTCATTTGAGCCGCGTATGCGGCAATCATTAGATTTGAATATCTATATTGCATAAGGACTTATATGCCTGTGTGGTGTTATAGTTGATTGGCCTCTCTTGTGTGAGAAAGAAAGTGATGGTGATCAGTTTTTCGTCGGACGCGTTCATGGCCGTACAAAAACGATGCGTCATTTTTTGCTAACGGTGTCCAACGCTTCAGTAACCTGTTCACATTTCTAATCTGATTCTACTTTCCATCAGAAATGTTGATGCTTCGATGAATGATACTTGGATCCACAGAAACTAAACCATAAATGGTATTTAAGTCTAGATTATTGTGCCCCGCTATCATAAATGGTAACAAGTTATTGTCTGGATTAGGAACATATATCGAACAAATTGAGGCATGAACAATTGATTCAGTTCCCTCCGAAAAGTTGCGTCCATTTTCCAGAGCGTAGTGCAGTGCAATTTTTCGAAAATCATCCGCTTTCACTACGGCCTTTGGATGCTTTTCGATTAAAATCTTAATCACAGCTTGATTGATGTTTCGCCTCATACATGCAAGAACTAGAGGAAATCTCCCTGATGCGTCCACGACATCGATACGATTTTCTAAACGCCGTATAACTTCCGTTAAAATACGTGTATCCTCTTCAAACAAAATACATATATGAAGAAAAGTGCCACCATGATATCCGCAACTTGCAGCGATAGTTGTCATGCATATTTCATATTTCTCCCAGCAAATGTTTCCTTCTTTCGTCTGTGTTCCTTTCCCGTCAATATAGCTGAACAATTTATTACGAATCATGCTGAATGGTGAAAATACCGCCTTTGAGATGTGGAATGTTTTGAGAAGTACACCTCCTGCCGCATCACTGTCAGAATGTAACGCAAGACCAACTCTCACAAGCTCTCTTATCACACAAGTGCTCCTATTCTTCTGAACTGCAAAATGTAGAGGAGTATGACCTTGTGAATCAACTGTTTTCACACCTTCAGGATATGATGCTATCAAAAGCTTCGTTATTTCGAAGTCATGTGAAAAGTGGAGAGGCAGTTGTCCTGATAATGACTGAATTTTGGAGGCATCCGGGTCCAATAATAAAAGGAAACGAATAATCTCAATGTTAACTTGAGACATAACGCCCAAGTGGAGCAAAGTGAGTCCTTTTCTCGTTTTTTCCTGAATAATAGAGGGATGAACGAATTTCTTTAGTATTTTGATAGAAGGGCAATCGATCGAACCCCATGATAACATAATCGCATGAAGTGGATATAGTGATTCCATTTGACCTCCTGTTACTCTCATATCGAAACACTGTTCTTTGAGATCAAAAGCACGCGAGCATTGTAATACATCCTTCAAATAGTCGATGTAATCTTCAAATGATGCAGCAATTGATACAGATTTCTCAAAGTTGTGCTCCATGGCTATTCTGAAGATGACAAAAAGTCTCTTATGTATGTCATGAATGACGAACGACTCAAAATGATCAGCATTAATATTTTTGATACGATTACAATCTCTCTAGATGAAATCTGACTACAAATTCATTTCAGACATGAGCGCTGCAATCTTAATTATATCAACATTTCCTCCGCATAATATAACACCAACATTGTTCAAATGAGAATATTTTTCCTTAAATGCGTTGCTCATTGATACTGCTACGCCAACTCCCGCAGACGGTTCGATGGAAACTTTCAAACGCTCCCAAACCAGCTTTGTTGCTCGTAAAATTTCTTCCTCGCTAACCGTAATAATCTCATCTACAAGGTCTCGAATTATGGGCCAGGTATTTGGACCAAGAGTGGTCTTTAAACCATCTGCTACACTGTTCAATGGATTGCCTTTGTCGTGACCTAGTAACATTCCTGATTCTTTACTTCGTTTTGCATCATCCATAACTTGTGGTTCAGCTAGAATGATCTAAAGTCGAAGATAAAAGAATAGTTAGCAATATCATTCTTCAATGAAAGGACACATAAAATATAAGATTTGAACCAACCTTGATTTTATCTCCTAGCAAGCCACGAAGAGCAATGGTATTTCCAGCAGCCAAACCTCCACCTCCTACCGGAATTATTACGGCATCAAGGTCGGACCCGATCATCTCTCGAACTTGCCGAACAAATTCGATTGAAACTGTGCCCTGTCCTGCAATGACATTTTCGTTTTCTGATGGATGCTACAGCGAAACGGTTTAGATATCATAATTTTGTTTCATGATTCAGTCACGTTATTCTACATACCACAAAGTAGGCATTCTGTTCTGAGACAATTGTATCTGCTTTTGATTCTCTAGCCTCATTAGTACTTTCAACAAATACTATATCACCTCCAAAACCCTTCACTCCATTTACTTTTATGAGGGGGGCATTTTCTGGCATTACAATTGTTGCTTTCATGTTTGAATGGGGAGCAAATCTAGCGGCAAGGGCAAGAGCAGCAGCATGATTCCCTGATGAATGAGTGACAACATGTTTCTCATCATTTCCGTTTTGTTTACATAGATTGATTACTGCGTTCATGGCGCCTCTAAATTTGAAGGATCCAGTTTTCTGTAATGCTTCACATTTGAAGAAAAGCTTCGCACATGAAAGATCACTCAAAGACGATGAGGTGAGAACTGGTGTCAAATTGACAAGAGTCTTTACATTTTCATATGCATCCTGTACATCTTTAAAACATATGCAATATTCTTCTGCTGACATGATGAAACCAATAAATATTCAGAAGATGGTCGGAATATCTACAAGTAACACATATCATCAGTTTCAGTTTTGATAGTTGTTCGGAATGGAAAAAATAAAAATCATTGTCCATTGTTAGTACACGTACTAACAAACAACAAACATATCTCAATATTCGTATCAATCATAGCATAACTCTCTAGAGCTACTAAATATTTTTACAACTTTTTAAATTATAAAAGAGGCTTCTAGAATAAATCATCCTCCGCGATATTCGAGATTGGAATATCACTGCCTAGTTCTTCATCCTCGCCCCAATCATATCCATTCGCCTTTTCCCATGCTTCTTGAAACACTTTCAAAACTTCACTTTTTGCGTCCTCCACAGAAACAACGGGAATACGGAATCCAATTCGGAATTCATTCGTTATCAGTTTATTCTTTCTCTTACCCTTTGTTGTGACACGAACATCCATCCCCAATCGATCTATGTTGGTGACTCGAATCTTTTCAATATCCGATAATCCCAACAAGTGTACTGCAGTATTATTCAAATCATCTCCGTGATCCTTATTTAGTTTTGAAATAATGTCATTTGCCTCATTCGCCAAAATATCTGCAGACGCTGTCGTGTACTTATCTACATCTATCCACTTGGCGAGAACTCCAAAACCACCTACAAAATATACTTTCTGAGGTTTAATTCTATAAAAAGCAAATTTTGGTGAATCCATCACTTGATCGGCATATGAATGTGTGATGGAGTACTTCATACGAATCGCATCCATATCTTCAGCAGTTTCAGGGTCAATCTTTTCGACTGTACCGGTTATAGAACAACGAGACACATCCTGACCCTTGTTATCTGCTGCCTTTTTGCTACTGAATTGAGCGAAGAGTGTTACCAATCCATTTGGGTCGCTATTAATGTTCATGGTATGCATACTCATTTCATTCATAAGGAGGATAGGTGATCCTTCTGCATCAAGGACATAATCTACAAAGGATCCGAAAGGTGCTCCTTCGATTCCTTCATGATTAGACTTTGTACAGAGCGTTCCTGAGTTACATACAGTGATTACGGTCTTAGCCTTCTCTTCGACACTGAGTCGAATATTCGTAGTGGGGGATACAGTTGATTCTTCTTTAGTTTTTTTCTCGTCGCCATTTACTTGCACAGAAGCGACACATAAAGAAGATGATCTTTGTGGTGATTTCATGTCTACTGTTCATGTTTGACGTGATAAATATGATAGTTGGAATGAGTGAGAGAGTGTGTTTATGAATAAGAGAAAAAAGTTTTTGAAATTGCTCCAATGTCAAGCTCTGTCATGAAAAACTTATTGACAGAACATATCATTCACAATTTAGATCCTAAAAAGCTTACCATAAGGACCGCGTTGTTTTCCATAAGAAGTGGCAGTACCCATAGAAAAGGCGGCAGCCTTAGAGACACAAGATAGATAGATGAGTGCAGAAGAGAGCTTCATATTCTTTCGTTGAGATATCAAATATAAGTATCAAAGCGGTATCTACAATCCACGTTACAAGAAATAGGCGATGCTCTTTGAGTATTAAATGAAACCAGTGGCAAACTGTCGCAACTTTTCACTCTAGCTATAGCTGTAATCAAACAGAAAAACAAGTGTAATAAGAGTCTGTAAACCGTGCGCGACGTATGAAAGTTCAACTTGGAAGATGGATTGGATATTCCGCGAATTATCTCCCTATCCTTTACGGCTATGCCACCTCGTGTGGAGCAATGCGATAGTTCCTTTTTCTCTCTGTTGGTTTGGGAGAGGGACCACAAACCACAATCACTCAAAGTCAACTATCATCAACCACATAAATTATCTTCATTGTCATGAGTGCTGCTAATCTTGAAGAGCTTCGAGCGAACGTTGAGGCCATCGCCGCAAGTATCATAGCTTTGAAAAAAGCTGAGCCTGTGAATAAGGAGGCGATTGCAACTGCTGTTAAAGATTTACTTGACGCAAAGCGTACATTTGCAGATAACAATAATGGAATTGGTGTGGATGGAAAACCGTTTGAAGAGCCAATGAGCAAATCCGATAAGAAGAAAGCAGATAAGAAGAAAAAGGAGGAAAATGTTGCAACTGAGTCCAATAAACAGGTACGTGCATCGTTGCGAAAGTTATGGAAAAGGAGTTTGAATAGTGATATGAATATGATGATACCCAAACATAGCAAAGTTCATCCGAAGACCGAGTTAACCACTTGCTTGAGGAATAAAATACCATCAGAACCCCTATCTGATTCATATTATCTACAAAAAACTTCTCTTTTCGATTTTGAATGCAAATGCTTCAATATCTAAATACTTCGATATCAATGTGCATCATCTAACTTTATTATCCAAAATACTTTACAGGAGGCTGATCCTAATGGCAAAAAGGCAGCCAAGAAAGCGGAAAAGGCTGCCAAGAAGAAAGATGCAAAAGCTGGCAATGACCAGTCCTTTGCCAAGTCAGAACCAAGCCCTGCACCTGGGATTGCATTGTCCCAGTCCAAAAAGGCTGTCATTGTCCCTTCTACGTCGAAGCTCCAGCCTTTCCAAATAACCATCAACCCGAACTCATCCCTTTCTGAAAGACCTGTTGTTGCTCTTTCTGTTGCTGTCCTTACAAATACAATTATTGATTATGAGATTGTCAGCGACCATACAAGGCCAAATTTTGCCGCCATGGGACTTCCAAATGGAAGAGGAGAACTTGCAGGTGACACAGCCATTGCACGTTATATCGCTCGCCGTGCATCTGCTACTATTCTTGGTTCTGATGAGGAACAAACTGCATCCATTGAGCAATGGATTGACTACTCAAACACTTTGAGCAAGTTCAGTCATCTTCGACGTGTAAAGGCGATTGGTTCTACACTCGATCGTTTGTTGGTCAATAAAACATATGTTGTTGGTAATACCTTGACCATGGCGGATATCGTTCTATTTGCTTCGCTTGGGTTTCCAACTCAGTCTGACGATGCTGCAGTCGTTGAAGATATGCTAAATTCGAAGTCGCCAACTGCTAGGTGGATGCAAATGATGCGAGGTCTGCCACCTTTGAAGACTGCTACTCAATTGGCTCTTGGCATCTCAAATGGAACGGAGGCATGCTACGATGGTCATACTATTATGGATGAATTAGTTTCTGGTATGAGTCTCCTTGAAGGTGCGACTGTTGGTAATGTTGTGACTAGATTCCCACCCGAGCCTTCCGGATATTTACATATTGGCCATGCTAAGGCAGTCTTGATGAATGAGTATTATGCCAGGCGATACAAAGGGCGTCTCATTCTTAGATTTGATGATACTAATCCTAGCAAGGAAAAAGCCGAATTTGAGAACAGCATACTTGAGGACTTAGGTATGCTCGGAGTGAAACCTGATGTTGTCACCTATACATCTGATTACTTTAAGACTATCAAAGGTTACGCCGAATACATGATTGACAATGGACTTGCATTTATGGATGATACTCCTCAGGAACAAATGCAAAAAGA
>Ga0213868_10003918_pt1 | contig 13736 bp, 13 predicted proteins | sample PICome_9_FD_160087 | JGI IMG/M metagenome (GOLD analysis project Ga0213868, IMG submission 160087) | Coastal seawater microbial communities near Pivers Island, North Carolina, United States - PICO127 | ecosystem: Environmental > Aquatic > Marine > Coastal | place: USA: North Carolina...
CAAGAATGTTGGGGGGTAACTGATGATCGAAAGGTAGCGTGCCGGCAGTTTGATCAGGGTCTCTGGCCCATGCGGCGCGTCGGCATCAAAAAACAAGGTGTCCCCGGGTTTGAGGGGATAGACCGCGTTGCCATGCCTGTAATCCACCTCGCCTTCGAGCATGTAAATCGTTTCGATGCCGCCGTGCTGAAAGGTGGGAAATACGTCTGATTCAGCCGTGAGGGTAATCAGATAGGGCTCAACGATCACACCGCTGTCATTGGCACCGATATGTCCCAGAAGGTTGTATTGATGATTGGCCCGCGTGCCTTCACGCTCAAGCGTGACGCCGGTGCCCGCCTTGGTATGGACGGCCACGCGGTTTTCCTCATAGCCGCGAAAGAAGGCGGTCATCGGAACGGACAACCCATTGGCCAGGGTCTGCAACGTGGTCAGTGACGGCGATGTATTGCCGTTCTCAATCTTGGACAGCATGCCGATTGAGATGCCGGTTGTGGCCGATAATTCAGCGACCGTAATATTCTGTCTGCGTCGGTAGGCCCGCACTTCACGGCCAATCGCGGCCTCCAGATTTTTCTCTGGTGCATCGCGGATGCTGTGCGGGTTCTGCTGCGGCAGGGGGGCCGCGCGTTTTGTATTGTCAACGGTCATGGTCTGCGCCCCCTGTGGTGTCTGGATCGCCGCCAGCGCCCTTTTCTTCGTTGAATGAGGTCGGTTGGCGATGTTTCCTGCCAATATAATCATCTGAACAGCAGGAAACAAACGGCATTCCACAACGTCAAACCGTTTTGGGGAATAGCTGACGGGTGACGTATAACCTAACGCGCCTCAATCCCAGATTTCAGGCCGCGTTTCAGGCGCGGGCGCATAGACCCGCGCGGGTTTTGCGGCGCGGGTCTTTTACAGCTTCAGCGCATGACAAAGGGGTTCGCCATGGGGCTGTCAGAGGTATTTATCCAAGTGGTTTTCGTGCGGGTGTAGTCGTGGATCGCGTCCAGCCCCGCCTCACGGCCATAACCTGACTGGTTGTACCCGCCAAAAGGCGCGATGGGCGAAATGGCCCGGTAGGTATTGACCCAGCAGATCCCCGCCTTGAGCCGCGCGGACACGCGGTGCGCACGCGCAAGGTTCTGGGTGAACACCCCCGAGCCAAGCCCGTAGGGCGAGTTGTTGGCCAGGGCGATGGCTTCTTCTTCGGTATCGAAGGCGATCAGGGACATCACGGGCCCGAACATCTCGATCTTGAGGGTCTCGGTATCGGGGCTGGCGCATTCCACCAGCGTGGGGGCCATATAGTTGCCCGGCTGGTCCAGCGGCGCGCCGCCAAAATGGATCCTTGCCCCCTGGGATTTGGCCTTGGCCAGCGTATCCACGATCCGCGCCACCTGTGCCGCAGTGCACAAGGGGCCAACATGGGTGCCCCCGTCCAGCGGGTCACCCACGCGGATAGCTGATGCTTTTTCAGTGATCCGGGCGACCAGGTCGTCAAGAACGGACCGCTGGATCAACCCGCGCGATCCCGCGACACAGCTTTGTCCCGATGCGCCGAAATTGCCGGCGATCAGCCCGTTCGCCGCACCGTCCAGATCCGCGTCCTCAAAGACCACGATCGGGGATTTGCCGCCCAGCTCCAGGGAAGTCACAGCAAAACTCTCTGCCGAATTGCGCACCACATGGCGCGCGGTTTCCGGCCCGCCGGTAAAGGCGATACGGTCCACATCCGGGTGGCGTGTAAGCGGTATCGCGCAATTATCGGCATCCCCCGTGATCACAGAGACAACACCGGGCGGAAAGCCCGCAGCCTCAATCAGCCGGGCAAATTCAAACATCGGAGCCGGTGCAATTTCCGAAGCCTTGAGCACCACGGCACAGCCTGCGGCAAGGGCGGGCCCCAGTTTGGTCGCGGTCAGGAACATCTGCGCATTCCACGGCACGATGGCCACCACCACGCCCAGGGGTTCACGGCGGGTAAAGACATGCATGTCAGGCTTGTCTATGGGCAATACTGCCCCCTCAATCTTGTCGGCAAGCCCTGCATAATAGCGGTAATAATCACCGACATATCGCGTCTGACTGGATGTTTCGGCCAGCAGTTTGCCGCTGTCGGTGGTCTCGACCCGGCCCAGATCAGCGGCGTTTTCTTCGATCAGCTCGGCCAGACGATACAGCAGCTTGCCGCGCTGGGTCTGGGTCATGTCGCGCCATGCCGGATCATTCAAGCTGCGGCGCGCCGCTGCGATCGCGCGCTCCACGTCCTGCGGTGATGCACAGGCAAAGGTGGCCCAATCCGCGCCGGTTGCAGGGTTTTTCGTCTCCATCACCTGACCGGTGCTGCCTTCGGTCCATGCGCCGTCGATAAAGAGCTGATAATGCGGGTGTTGTGTCATTAGGGTCCTCACGTAAATGCCGGCATGACGTCATTGATGAACCGCGACAGCGACGCACGCTTGCGTTCAAAATCCATGCCGCTGTCGATCCAGAAGGCATATTCATCATACCCAAGGTCTTCGTAGCGTTTGATCTGGTCAATCACATCCTGCGCTGTGCCCATGGTCAGATCGCGCAGCATGTTTTCAGGGGCCATCATCTTGTTTTCCGCCATTTCCGCATCCGACAGGGTTTCGATCAAGCCCTGCTGAACCGGGCGCTTGTTCTGGAACCATGCCCCAAAGTAGCAATAAAATCGCGAAAATTCTTCTGCTGCCTGTGCCACATCCGCGGCATCCGACCCCACATAGGTGTGGTGCAGCAGCATGATCTTGGGCCTTGGGCCGCTATATGCCGCGCAGGCGGCGTTGAATTTATCCATCAGGCTCTGGATTTCTTCCATGCCCTGCCACAGCGGCGTGACCTGAATGTTGAATCCGTTTTCAACGCCAAAGGCATGGCTGTTGGGATCACGCGCCGCGATCCAGATGGGCGGGCCGTCGGGCTGCACCGGTTTCGGGGCAGAGGTGGTTGCGGGGAATTGGTAAAACTCGCCCTCATGGGCGCAATCCCCAGCCCAAAGCTGGCGCAGCAATGGTGCTGTTTCGCGCATTCTTTGTCCTGCTTCCCAGGCGTCCATGCCCGGCATCAGGCGTTCGTATTCGTATGAATAGGCGCCGCGCGCGATGCCCAGCTCTATCCGTCCTTCGGTGATCAGATCCGCAGCGGCGGCCTCTCCGGCCAGTTTGATCGGATGCCAAAAGGGGGCGATCACCGTGCCGGTCCCCAGCTGCACATGCTGTGTCTGATGCGACAGGTCGACCAGCGTCAGAAAGGGGTTGGGGGCGATGGTGAATTCCATACCGTGATGTTCCCCGGTCCAGACTGCCCGCATGCCGCCTGCATCAGCCATTTTCGCAAGTGCGATCAGTTCCTTGCGCAGCACGCTGTGATCCTGCTTGGGCGTAATCCGCTCCATATGTACAAACAATGAGAAATCCATGGGTTACGTCCTTTCCGGCGTATCGTGGACGACACCCTGTTCGATATCGCCAAGGTAGAGTGCAAAGCTGCGGGTCCGCGCCTCAAGCGCAAAGCGGGTCATCATGCGGGCAATGGCCGGGGTCGCAAAGGGGGCGTCAGGCAGATCGGCGATGGGGACCGGCACGATGTTTTCCTGGGGCCGCAGGCAGTGGCCGGTGGCGAGGAAATAGGTATAGTGCTGACGACGCTTGGTATCTTCAAAGATCGAATAGGCCTGCCCAAGCTCGGCGGCAAAGCCCTTGTTAACCAGCATTTCGCGCATCTGAAGCAATAGTTGACTGCGGTCGCCCAAGGCAATCTGCGGCGGGCGCAGCCCCTGCGGTGTGCTCTCCAGCCAGACGCGGTCGCCATCCTGGATGATGGCACCGCAATTGGGCTGGCCAGAGGCCGGCTCAAAGGCCGCGCGTTCCAGACCTAGGCTGAAGTATTGCCCGCCAACATAGCCAAGGCCCATCGCCTCTGTGTGAACAAAGTCCTCGATCTGCCCGATCAGGATACAGTGATCGCCCGCAGGGATGGATTGATGGGTCCTGCAGGAAAACTGCACCGTCGCCCCACCGATCAGCGGCACACCGTTGCGGTCCAGATCATGGGGCACGCGGGCAAAACGGTCGCCCTTGTAGCTGGAAAAGATGTTCGACACATCCTCTTGCCCTTCGGACAGTACATTCACCGCGAAATGGCTGCACTGCACAAAGCTGTCGTAGCTGGACAGATACTTGCCTGGACAGACCAACAGCAGCGGCGGATCAAGGGATACCGACGAAAAGGAGTTGGCGGTAAACCCGACAGGGGTGCCGTCCGACCGCAAGGTCGTCACCACCGTGACGCCTGTCATGAAGCTGCCAAAGGCATTGCGCAGGGCGCGGGGGTCCAAGGCGGTCATCTGGCACATCCTTTCGCGAAATCGCACAATATGTCAGCAACCGTCCGCGCATGGGTCATCGGCATCATATGCGCGGCATTCGCGATGATCTGCGCCTGGCCCTGCGGTGCCAGTGCTGCCATGGCATGGGACATGGCGGGTGTCGAATTCGGCTCCTGCGCGCCGGTGAGGAAAAGCGCCGGACAACCCAATGCGGCAAGCGCCTGATCGCTGGGCCCGTCTTCTTGTGCAAAGACGCGGTAGGCCGCCCGGTAGCCTGCAGGATCAACCGTCGTCAGCCAGTCGCGACAGGCGTCCCGCGCAGCCGAAGGTGCAACGCCGAACCAACGCGCCAAAGGTCCAGAGGGGTCGGCCATGCTGACGCCGTCCAGCTCTGCCGCACGGGCCGCAACCGCGGCTGCAGCCTCTGGGCTGCGGCGAAAGATTGCGTTCATCGCGACCACACCGCGCAGGCGTTCCCCATAGCGGGCGGCCATATCCAGGGCGATCATCGCCCCAAAGGAATGGCCCACCACGACAAAGGGGCCGTCAACGGTATCGGAAATCGCCGTGGCAATGGCATCGGTGAACTGGGTCAGGCCGGATGCCGGGGCAAGTTTGGAACTGGCCCCATGCCCCGGCATGTCGACGGCCAGAACATGATGATCCTGCGACAGGGCATCAATCTGCCCGCCCCATGCCTCTGCCCGCAAGCCGACGCCGTGGATCAGCACAACCACCGGCCCCTTGCCTTTGGTGATCGCCGCCAGCGGCCCCAGTTCAGACCGCGGCTGGGTTGTCCAGGTCATGACCCAAATCCTTTAGATCCTGATAGCGGTCACCAATGCGGTGATGCGGACGCCCGCCTGTTGCAGCGCCCAGAACGACCACGATCTCGTCATCTCGCGGGGCATCGGGGATGGCAAATTGAATGGTCAGGTAATGCGAACGGCGGCCCGCATCGTTCTTGTCCATCAAGGGCACCATAATGGGCGCATTCGCCCCTGCGCGGGTATTGGTGAAGGCCAGATAGGATTTCGCGCCCACGGCCTCACGATAGTGATTGCCAAACCGCAGGGTGTGGATCAGCCCTGATGCATGCTCAATCTCGCCGTTCAGGCCAACAACTGCAGCCTTGCCATAGGCCTCGATCGCCTCGCCAGAGCCTCCGGCCAGGGTGATCATGCGCTTTGTCATCATCTCGCCCAGAATTGGACCGTATGCCTGTATCTCTGGCTTGAGATCGGCCACATAGCGCCCGGCCCAAGGGTTGCGGACCACGGCCGCCACCGCAAAAAGCCGCCATGGTTTGTCGGTGGCACGATAGCCCTCGATCAGGATTTCTTCGTCGTAGGTTACCAGTTTTCTGATTTCCGGCTGCATCATCACCCTCCTTGGTCCGCAAGGCGCAGTCTTCGGGAAGTGCGACAAATTTGACAAACGAATGATTTATGCCCTTAGGTATTAGTAAGACTTATAGCTGGATTATCAATGGTACAGGCCCTTCCTCATCTGACGTGGTTCCGCGCCTTTGAGGCCGCGGCACGGCGGCTGAGTTTTACCGCCGCTGCGGAAGAAATCGGCATGACCCAATCGGCGGTCAGCCAACATGTCAAATCGCTGGAGATGCGGCTGGGCGTCGCTTTGTTCATCCGTCTGCCGCGCGGTCTGTCCCTGACCGATGAGGGGCGCAAGCTGCTGCCGCAGGTCGGTGCCGCATTGGACATGCTGGCTGCGGCTGCACGAACGTTTGATACCACCCCCACTGAGGATACATTGACCATCGCAACCTCTGTCAGCGTCGCACAATGGATCATTGCACCGCATCTGGCAGAGTTCACCAAACGCGCGCCCCACGTGCGATTGCGGTTCCTGAGCACGATTTGGCCGGATGATTTCCAGGCCATCCGCGCCTATGTCGAAATCCCCTTTGGGTCTGAAAAACAGGTAGGCCAAAATGCGGTATTGCTGACGCCGAACCGTCTGATTGCCCTCAAATCACCCGCAGTGGCCGGCGACCTGAAGGATCTTCCCTTGATCGAATCCGTCGGCACCTCTGACGGATGGCGCAGTTGGAAACACGCCGTCGGTGGTGATCCGCGTCCCAGTATTTTCGTGGATTCATATGGCGCCGCGTTGAATATGGCAGTCCATGGCAATGGCGTCGCCTTGGTGAGTGAGCTGTTGGCGGGCCATGTGCTGCAAACCGGTCAACTGGTCCGGGCGCATGCGGCATATGCCCCCTGCAACGAAGGATATTACCTGCGCATCAATGAGGCAGAGCCGACCGCCGTTTTGTTTCGGGACTGGTTGATGCAGCGGCTGGCCATGGATCTGCCGTCACCTGCGCCAGATGCGGCAAAGGCATAAGGCTCGCAAATCAGGGCTGCAGGGCCTGATCGCTGGTGCTTGTCTCTCTGGCGTGGATGCCCAGCAAAAGCAAAGCAGGCCAAAGCAAATAGGCCTCAATCTCAATATTTTCGCCAAAGGACAGCAGGGTCAATGTCATCATGATCCCCAGCGGCAACCGGCCCCTTGGCCCCAGTGTCGCATCCTTGAGGGTCACGGCAAATTGCCAGACAAAGGGAATGAGGAATGCAAAGAACCCCAGCAGACCTTTTACAAACAGCAAGCCGTACCACGTGTGGTGGCTGCCAATCGGCATATATTCTACCGCATGGCTGCCCGGCTGGACCGTTGCATGGCCAAACCAATAGCCGTCATTCTGCCAGCGTTCCGTCGCGATGCGCTGCAGGGTTTCGCGCACGCGGGTGCTGTCGGCGCGGGCCCCTTTAAAGGCGGCCACCGCATCCGTTGCGGCAGTGGCAAGCGTGGTGCCCAAAACGGCCATGGAGGCAGTAAAACCAGCCAGAGCCTGCCATGCCCACCCCCGCAGCACAAAGGGCATCATCCGCGGGATCGTGGTGCAAGCAACCAGCCCAACCAATCCCATCCGCGACTTGGACGCAAAGATCATCACAGCGCCCGCAGCAATACCGATGCTGCGCCATTTGATGTCTTTCTCTTCCAGCGCAAACAGCACCATAACAGTCCCTAATAAGGCCGCAAAGGGCGACCAGGGCGCGTAGAACTGCCATCTTGGCGTCCAGCTTGAGGGGTCCCAGGTAAAGAAATACACCGAGAAATATTCAGGCCCCGGCCCGCCAACGGCCTTGAGCGGCGAGGTGAATATCCGTTCTGGCAAGCCGATATAGGGGGCTGCGATCAGAATGGGTGCCAGGACAAGCGTCCACAGCCCTACAACACATTGCGCGCGGATCAGAACCTCGCGCCGGATGGGCAGCACCGCCCCCGCAAGCGGGAAAAGCGCCAATAGCGCCCAACCCTTGGCCCAGCCAATAGACGATTTGATCGTCTGGCCAGTCCCCAACCCCCAATCCAGATGGCCCAGCCACAATGCGATCAACATCACGGTCATGCCGCCCAACCAGCCCCAGACCACCGCAGGCACAGGGCCCGTGGCGCGCAGGTCAGGGCGCACAGCGGGACCAAGGTACAAGACAACAACCGCAAGTGCCCCGATCATCCAGGCCAGCACCGGACCGACGACATAAAGCGCCCCAATCGCATAAAAGGGCCATGTCAGCGTAAACGTCCGGTAGACGATCCGCTCAGCCGGGCCCAGATCAGTCATCTTTGCCAACAGGTTTCTTGAGCAGGCGTGAAATCAGCGCCAGCCGGATCCAACCCATCGCAAGCCCGAAAAGCAACATCAGCGTCGCGGCGACGCCAGCCATCAATGCCAGCTTGCGGTTGGGCGAAGAGGGCCGATCCGGCAGCGACGGGTTTTCAAGCACCTGCACCAGTGGATAAGAGGCATAGACATCTGATTTACTGGACTGTGCCCGCGCAATCGCAGAGGCAAAAACAGCCTCGGCAACAGAGAAATCCCGCTCAAGATCCTGCAGTTCAGCGGCAGCAGGGGCAAAGGCATCCAATGCGGTCCTGCTGGCATGGTATTGCCGCTCAAGCGTGGCTAGCTGCTGCTGCGCACCTGTGACATCGGCATCCTTGCGCACAAGGTCGGCCAGAAGCTGTGCACGCGCGCCTTCGGGAGCCAGATCAAGTCCACCCAATGCGGTCACCGAAAGGCCGGTCAACCGTTGGGCCAAATCCTGTGTGACTGATTTGGCTTGGCCAAGGGCGGCACGGGCCTGTTCCACTTCCGGGTGGCGGGTTCCGTAGCGGGCGGAGGCCTCGGTCAGGGCAACCTGCGCGCGGGCGACCTCATCCAGCAGGGCCAGATAGGCACCATCCGCAAACAGCCTGAGCGTGGCGGCAGCAGCCTTTGCCTCCAGCCCCAATTGCCCCTCCAACGCGCCTTTTGCGGCGACTTGTTCATCCAGCTTGGCCCGCTGGACCTGAATTTCATCATCAAGCGCCAGATGCCGGCCCAGCAAGACGTCATATTGATCCACCGAAAGAAGCCCCGTGCTTTGCTGCAACGCTTCGATGCGCGCACGGGTTTCAGAGACCGACACGCGGTAATCTGCGATGGCCTGCAGGCCGCTGTCCTCGCGGGTGCTGACCTCATCCTCGCGCAGGGCGTCCAGTTCGGTGAAAAACGCCTTGAGGATTGCATTGCCTCGATCCTGCGCCGCCTGCGGGCTGCGCCCGGTCACTTCGATATGGATCAGGCTGGTCTGATCAACCAAACGCACGCGAGGGGCAGACAGGTCTAACCGGTCAATCCCCAGTGACACTGCGGCAGCCGCGATGATCCGATCCGCGCCCAACAGGCGTTTGTAGGTTTCTGTGGGGCTGACCGAATTGCTGGAGAAGGCAGAGTTTGCATAAGACGTCGCCTGCCCGATCCCGTTGACGTTCATCGAGGCTGATGCACCCGACCCCGGCATGATCAACGAGATGGACGAACGATAACTCAGCGGCGCTGTTTTGAGGTATCCCAAAAGCGGTGCCCAGATCAGCGTAGCCCCCATGATCGCGGTCGCGACATAGCGGGGCATCCGTTTGATATCGCTCAGCTTGCCACCCATCAGGATACGGCGCACAAAGCCGCCTGCGGCGGGTTGGACAAATGGCGACTTTGGCAAGCTCAGGTCTGGTGTCATTGGCATCGGCGGGTTCCTTTGCCGATGATCTATCTGTTTTGGCCCGGCACCTCACCTGGGCAGAGGGGCAGCCGAAAGGGCATTGGGGGGTCCGATCCTATCCTTTGGGATAGTTCAGAACAGGCCTGCCTCACGGGCGATCAACGCAGCCTGCGTGCGGTTGGCCGCACCCACTTTGCGGTAAAGCGTCTTGACGTGCAGTTTTACAGTGGGTTCCGTCACATCCAGATCGCGCGCGATCTCTTTGTTCGACTTACCTTCTGTCAGACCTTTGAGAACCTGCAACTCTCTGGGGGTCAGTTTATCCGCCAGCGGGTTGTCGGGAATGACATCAACCGCCGTCATGAAATCGATGGGCGCATATTGTTCACCCATCGCCATGAACTTTACCGCATTGACCAGTGATTTTGCAGGCAGGGATTTGGGAACGAAGCCTGCGGCACCGGCCTCCAGCGCGGCTTCGGCAATATGGCGCGTCGCTTCACCAGAGATCAGTGCAACCCGCTGACCGCCGCCCAGTGCAATTGCGCGGCGCAGCCCCTCAAGCCCGTTCATCCCCGGCATGTTATAATCAAGCAAGATCAGATCAAAACGGTCTTCTGCTTCGATCCTTTTGCAGGCCTCGTCCAAGGTGCCAGCCGTTGCGGTCACCATCTCGCCTGCCCCCTCAAGAAACATCACAAGCGTGTCACGCAGCAGATCGTGGTCGTCAGCTATTAATACTCTCATCGTCAGTCCCCTGGCATCTGCGGTCAAAATAGACCGAGAATGCGGCCAATCAAAGGCACAAGCACTGGGACAATAGAATAATTAACCACCCCAAAGGGATAGGTTTTGGCCAAGATGGCCTGATTTGCCCTGCCAAAAGGCTGGGGCACTTACCATCTGCGCCGGATACCTCTCCTCCCGCTCCGTTGCGCCGGCATGGCATTTTCGTTGATCAAAAGAGAAATCGAATTGATGAACGAGGACTGCCAAATGACCATCTCCCCAAGCTTCCGCGGCCCGCTGACACCGGTAGGAAATCTTCGCGAAACCTTTATTCCCGGCCTGCGCGTGTCCCTCGTGGATGCGACTGGGTCAGATGTGATTGCGATGCTGCTTTCGCCCGGACGCCGGCGCGTTCATTTCATGAATGCCCACTGTTTTGACGTCATGGCGCGCAACAAGATATATGCGTCAGCGGTCCGAAGCGCGGACCTGCTGCTGCCAGATGGCATCGGTGTTGCACTGGCAGGCCGCATGGGCGGACAGAGGTTGACGGCCAATCTGAATGGCACGGACCTGATCCCCGCCTTGCTGAAGGACGCATCAAGACGCGGAAAATCCGTCTATCTGTTTGGCGGGGCTCCGGGTACGGCGGACCAGGCGGCGGCGAATTTGCTGCGCAAAATTCCCGGACTGCGCATTGTGGGCACCCGTGATGGCTTTGGTCAGGCGCAAGATGATGCCGCCCTGGTCGCGGACATCAACGCCAGCGGCGCTGACATCGTCCTTGTCGCACTCGGCGTGCCAATGCAGGAAATCTGGCTTTACCGCAATGCGCCCCTTCTGAAGGCAGGTCTGACTTTGGGCGTTGGTGCAGCGCTGGACTTTTTTGCCGGCAATGTGAAACGCGCACCGGCATGGGTACGCAAGGTGAAATGCGAATGGATGTGGCGCCTGGCAATGGAGCCGCGGCGGCTGGCCAAACGCTATCTGATCGGCAACTTCAGCTTTCTGGCTCGGACCGCCAAGGACACCGTCGCTGCTGTTTCGCCGACAACGGTGGGCCGTCGGTTGCTGGACATTACCGTGTCGCTTGCCGCGCTGGTTCTGCTGGCCCCCCTCTTTGCGGTGACCGCATTGGCCATCAAGGCAGAGAGCAAGGGACCGGTCATTTTCAGACAAACCCGGATTGGCAAGGACGGGCGACCGTTCACCATGATCAAATTCCGCTCCATGGTCAGCGATGCAGAGCAGTTGCGCGCGGGTGTGGTTGCCCATTCCGACCGCGATGGCATCTGTTTCAAGTCAAAGTCTGATCCACGGATCACCCGTGTCGGGCGATTTATCCGGCGTGCGTCGATCGATGAACTGCCGCAGGTGCTGAATGTCTTGTCGGGGACCATGTCCGTTGTCGGTCCACGCCCCGCGCTGCCCTGCGAAGTGGAGGCCTATCCATTGCATGCAATGGGGCGTCTGGCGGTCAAGCCCGGCATCACCGGCATCTGGCAGGTCTCTGGCCGGGCCGATGTCAGCTTTGATCTGATGGTGGAAATGGACCTCGCTTATGCAAGCTCCCGCACAATCCTGCTTGATCTCATTCTCATCGGCATGACCTTTCGTGCGGTCCTGACAGGGCGCGGCGCACGCTGAATTCAACCCTACTCAAATCTACTAAACTCAAGTCCAACAAATGTAACAAGGAACATCGTCATGACACATATTCGCAAAGCCGTCTTTCCCGTCGCAGGCATGGGTACCCGTTTTCTTCCGGCAACCAAATCGATCCCCAAGGAAATGCTGCCCTTGGTGGATCGCCCCTTGATCCAATACGCCGTCGACGAGGCGCGCAAAGCCGGGATCGAAGAGTTCATCTTTGTTTCTGCCGCAGGCAAGGGCGCGCTGGAGGATTATTTTGACACCGCCGCCGCACTGGAAATGCAACTCAAGGCCAAGGGCAAGACTGCCGCCCTGGACGCATTGGCCCCCTCACGGATGCCCGAAGGTGCACTGACCATTCTGCGTCAGGCCCGCCCGCTTGGGCTTGGTCATGCGGTGCGGCAGGCGAAAAACCTGATCGGCGACGCGCCCTTTGCCGTGTTGCTGCCTGATGATGTGATCATGCACCCCACAGGGGCGCTGGCCCAGATGGTGCAAGCACATTCAGAAGTTGGCGGTCATATGCTGGCTACGATGGAGGTGCCCCAAGCATCTGTGTCATCTTACGGGGTGCTGGACGTGCGTGAAACACATGGCCGAATTTCCTGGGCCCGTGGATTGGTCGAAAAGCCCAGACCAGAGGCGGCCCCCTCAACCCAGGCTGTCGTGGGACGATATATCCTGCAGCCGTCGATCTTTGCCCGCCTAGATGCGCTTGGCCCCGGCGCGGGGGGCGAATTGCAGCTTACCGATGCGATCAATCAGGACGTTGAGACCGTCGGCGTCACTGGCTTCAACTTTGACGGTGAACGCTTTGATTGCGGGTCTGTTCAGGGCTTTGTGCAGGCTACGGCCGCTTTTGCCATGGCCCGCGGTGACCTGAGTGAGACATTCGTCAACTTTCTGCAGGCCCGGCAGAACCAGCAGCAACAGGCAGCATGAAACACAGACCCTATCCGAAAGGATAGGGTCCTATCCCGATCCCCCCAGTGCAACAGACCGCCCGCCGTGGCATGACACTGCCAACTGAATTGGGAGACTGACATGCTATTGCGCATTCTGGCGTTTCTTGCCGTTATCATACTGACATCCAGCCTTGGCACCGCGGCCCGTGCTGAGGGCGTGATCCTGACCGTGACAATAGGGGGCGAAACCAAGACCTACGACCGGCAGGCGCTTGAGAGTTTGGGGCTTGAGACGATCAAAACCGCAACCATCTGGACCGAAGGCGTGCAAGAGTTCCAAGGTGTGCCCCTGTACCTGTTGACCGATGCCATCGGTACCGAGACTGGCACATTGCTGGCGACAGCAATCAATGACTATACCGTGGAGATCCCGTTGAGTGACGCCACCGAAGGCGGTCCGATCCTCGCCATGCGAATGAACGGTGAGATCATGTCACTGCGCGACAAAGGACCGCTTTGGGTGATCTATCCCTATGATCAAAACGCCGCCTATCGCAGTGAAGTCACCTATTCGCGCAGCATATGGCAACTCGACAGAATTGAAGTCACCCAGTAACCCTTTGGGTAGAGCGTAATTTCGCCAGACCACGGGGATGGATGTGGCTAGCAATATAAATCCAGGTGCCAAGGTCAGCCGGACGTTGCTTGTCATGGCTGGCCTTGTGTCTTTGAGCGCAATCATGTTTCTGACGTGGAATGTCTCTCGCGAGATCACAGCCTTGGGCACCGCGACCAGCGATAATGTCGAATGGTCCTTGTCGCAGACAGAGGTGGAATACCTGGAGTTTGCCCGCCGCGCCCATCTGGGATCAGATCTGACGGAACTGCGCCGCCGCTTTGATGTCTTCTATTGTGCGTCGTCAGATAATTTGGAACATCAGAGGTGTTTTCCGTTTGGAGGCTCTGGCTCATCCTTGATTGAGTTTATGCGTTTTCAGTTTGGTGGCGCAAGCGCCGCTTGAGCATGGTTTTTCGTTT
>Ga0213868_10003919_pt1 | contig 13735 bp, 25 predicted proteins | sample PICome_9_FD_160087 | JGI IMG/M metagenome (GOLD analysis project Ga0213868, IMG submission 160087) | Coastal seawater microbial communities near Pivers Island, North Carolina, United States - PICO127 | ecosystem: Environmental > Aquatic > Marine > Coastal | place: USA: North Carolina...
GACCCTACAACTAACGGCGGTTCAACACCGTGGTTTAAAGAACCTTCCTACGACCGTTGGTGGAAAGTAGGACCTAAAGGCGAAGCTGAAGAATAACGATGCCTGCTAAAGAGGAAGGTTGGCACTTATCCAAAAGCGTCCCCGCAACTCTTCTTCTTGGCCTAGTTACACAAGCAGCCGCCATTGTCTGGACAGTTTCCATGATGATGGCGGACATTCAGCAGAATACTGAGAAGCTCATAGGTTTCTCAGAGCGTGTGAGTAAGGTCGAGAACATGGTACAAAGCCAAGCAGTCAGTATGGCTCGTATCGATGAAAACATCCAACATATCCGAGGCGCTGTCGAGAAGATGGCTGCGGATTAACCATGCTCTGTACATTGGTGTTCGTTGGGTACTCCCATGCGTTCATCAATGGCAGAGGCAGCTGGTTCCACAAGAAGTGTTACTACGCCTGTGATGCCCCTATGAACGGTGGGTGGTACAACCGTGTCTGGGCAGTATCCCCATCTTATTTTTGCCCAAAGGAATTTATCGATGATTGAAGTATTGGCTTTAGCCGGTGCCGTTGGCACTATTTCCAAGAGCATAAGTAGTGCAGTAAAAGCTGGTAAAGACCTTAACAGTCTAATGCCAGCCTTTGGTAAACTTGCGAAACTAGAGGCCGATATTAACATCGCAGAAAAGGGTAAGCATAAAGGCCCACTTGGTCGCCTTACTTCTACAGAAAGTGAGGGTTTTGCTATTGCCCAAGCTAAGATGGCGCATAAAGAAGCGATGTCCGAACTGCGGTCGATTTGCCAACTATTTGGACCTCCGGGCATGTGGGATACTGTGGTCCGGGAACAAGCAGCCGCCCGAAAACGCCGAAAGGAAGCGTTAGAGGCACAAGCTGCGAAACGAGATAAAATATTCTACATCCTATCCATACTGGTAGGAGTAATCATATTTAGCGTTGGAACCGCAGCCCTCTTATGGGGTGCCTCCATATTAGCCAAACCGTAAGGAAACAACATGAACCTCAACCCACTCGGCGGTATTGTCGATGGGCTTGCTAAAGGTTTAGACGAACTCTTCACATCTGAAGAAGAGCGGGAAGCTGCCAAGCTAAAATTAGCTACACTAATGCAGCAACCTCACATGCTCCAAGCAGTCGCAAACATTGAAGGTGCCAAGCATCGATCAGTGTTTGTGGCTGGGTGGCGTCCAGCTATCGGCTGGGTCGCTGCCCTTGGCTTGGGGTATCAGTTCCTAGTCTTACCATTCGCAGGTCTTATCAACGCATACGCAAAGTTACCCGCAGAACTCCCGCAGTTACAGGCGGAACAACTCATGACCCTAGTGCTTAGTCTTTTAGGCCTCGGCGGCATGAGAACATTTGAGAAATACAAAGGTGCAGCGAAATGACAGAAAAAGAAATGATGGAGCTTCTGCATAAGACACTTGCAGAAAACCTCCTGCTTCGCGTCAAAGACCCTGAAGCTAAATCATCGGACCTGAACGTAGCCCGTCAGTTCCTGAAGGATAACCACATCGAAGGTATACCGGCAGACAACTCACCCCTCGGTGACCTTGTAGCTACCCTACCTAACTTTAACGATGACGATGCAGACGCATCAGAAATGCGCCACTAATATATGTTCACAGATCGTACATCACTCGGTGTGCCAACAGATCAAGACCCTCTAAGCGACTTCCGCAAGTTCTTGTTTGTCTGTTGGCAACACCTGAACCTCCCAGACCCTACACCAGTACAATACGACATAGCTAAACACATCCAGAATGGTGAGAAGCGGATCATCGTAGAAGCTTTCCGGGGTGTAGGGAAATCGTGGATTACTTCAGCCTATGTCGTATGGCTGCTATACATGAACCCACAGCTAAACATCTTGGTTGTATCAGCCTCTAAGACACGCGCAGATGACTTTACTACCTTTACGCTGCGCCTGATTAACGAGATGCCAATCTTACAGCACCTCATCCCCCACAGTGACCAGAGACAATCTAAGATCAGCTTCGATGTTGGCCCAGCTAACGCCTCACACGCACCCTCAGTGAAATCTGTAGGTGTTACAGGACAGCTAGCAGGGTCTCGCGCTGACGTATTGATTGCAGATGACATCGAGGTTCCTAACAACTCAGCCACACAGGGCATGAGAGACAAACTCTCAGAAGCTGTGAAAGAATTTGACGCTATCTTGAAGCCTAACGGACGTATCATCTACCTCGGTACACCGCAGAACCAAGAGAGCCTCTACAACAAACTACCAGATCGTGGCTACAAGGTACGCATCTGGCCAGCTAGGTATCCTAACGAAGACCAATTGGTGTCTCTAGGTGACAAACTGGCGCCTAAAGTCAAACGAGAGCTAGAGAATGACCCAGAACTTGTGGGGAAATCTACAGACCCTGACAGGTTCAACGACTATGACCTAGCAGAACGGGAAGCTTCCTACGGTCGCTCCGGGTTTGCCTTGCAGTTTATGCTCGATACAAGACTCTCTGATGCCGAAAGATACCCTCTCAAGGTGTCTGACCTAGTAGTGATGGATATACCCACTCAGGAGGCCCCTGAGAAGGTCTCATGGGCATCTGGTGAACAGTATGTAGTCCAAGAGCTTCCTAACGTAGCCTTCAACGGTGACCACTACCACAGGCCCATGTATATCTCCGATCAATTCGTAGAATACAGCGGCTCTGTAATGTCTATTGACCCCTCTGGTAGAGGTAAGGATGAAACAGGCTACGCTGTGGTTAAGATGCTCAATGGATACCTCTATGTCCGCAGATGTGGCGGGGTAGCCGGTGGGTATTCTGAAGAAGCCCTACAGAAACTCTCGCTGATTGCTAAAGAAGAACAGGTCAACGAGATTATCGTAGAGAGCAACTTTGGTGACGGTATGTTTAACCAGCTGATTACTCCAGTTCTTAGCAAGATACACCCAGTTACCTTGAGTGAAGTTAGACACAACACCCAGAAAGAGAAGCGTATCATCGATGTGCTAGAACCTGTGATGAACCAACACAAGCTTGTCATAGACAAGAAGGTCATCAAGCAGGACTACGAAAGCACACAACACCTCCCTCCTGAACAATCCCTCAGATACCAGCTGATGTACCAGCTAACTAGGGTAACAGCAGAGAGAGGAGCGTTATCTAACGATGACCGCTTGGACTCCCTAGCTATGGCAGTTCAATACTGGGTAGATGCAATGGCTCAAGATGCTGACAGGCAGATCAACTCCCGTAGAGAAGAAATGCTCATGGATGAAGTCAATAAAGTCCGGCAGTCAGCCTCAATGGGACTAGCAGTTATTACAGGCCACTTAGGTGGCGATACATCCAATATGAAATGGTGAAATCAATTAGGTTGCCCCTAAGAGAAGGGAAGAAAACTCCCCCCCCCGTTCAGATATATATAGATATACTATAGATACCTATAGGTACTGTAGGCCTACTTCTGGTTCAATGTCATGATGTAACATCTGTAGGGGTAACCCCCACCAACCCCCCTCCAAGTAATTAGAGAATTAGATGTATAGTAAACTAAAGGTAGCTGTGAGCTACTGTAAGACCCTATGGGCAGACTATAAGTACCACCGACTAGCAGAAAAGGCAGCTAACCAACTCCGCTGGCATTCCAATAGTGAACTGAAAGACATCGGTATCACCCGTGTAGATATCAATAGGATTGCCCATGAGAAATGCGGATGGTGTAATAGAGGCTCTTAAAGTAGCCGATAGGATAGCTGAAGAAGATAAGGAGCTTCTAGCTAGGTTAGCTAACTGTGGGGCTAGGGGTATCCGCGAGATGACTGCGGGGGAACGGCGAGCTTCTGTAGATCGGGAGCAGGCGAATAATTCAGATAAAAAAATCTGAGGTGGTATACGATATAGTCTCCCCGCCGCGCTCCCCCCTCCGCCTTTGCCGCGATTGGCCGCGAGATGGCGCCGGTTTGCACCAATTCTGCACCAAAGGACCGCTAAGTGCTTGATAATAGGGGGGTGGGGCACAGTTAACAGGACTGCGGCGCACCTTATTTATAGGCCTGCGCGCTATCGCCCGGCGCCCGCAGATTGCCTTGCCTTTTTCTGTTTTATCTACCGTTTTCGCATGCCCTATTAGCGCCGAAATCCTGCCGATATCCTGCCGCAACTCGCAGCGCCTGCCGATCCCTGCCGGTGCCTGCAAATCACCTGCCGAATTCTGCCGGTCCCTGCATCGCTTTGCTGGTTTTTTCCGGGCCATTATATAGACACCGGCCGGCTTGTTCCCGGTTTGAGTGGGAATTCTGCCGGTCCCTGCCGTTTTTTCTTTTCCATATTTTATTGGTATTACCTGCCGTTTTCGAATTTATTTTGCCATACGGTGCAGATTTTCTCTTGCCAATTCTAACCGAAAAAGCCTAGGAATGGGCATCGGCTCTTGCTGGGGCCATTCACGCTGCACTGCAGCATAACCAAAGAGGCACTACCAAATGACAACTTTCCTGCAGTTTATCCTTGCTACCTGCACCTTCACTTCGATCCTGTTGGCACTCTTGCTAGCATCTACCGGCGACATCACCGGCGCCTGCATGGCCTTGCTTCTGACAGCCTGCACCGGCGTATCCTTCGCCTTTCTTGATCTTTAATTCTAACCTAAAAGAGGGACTACCCAATGAAAAACCTTAGCAAAACAGAAATCGCAGTGATGACCGGCAAAACCATTTTCCAAAACAGGATCAAGTCAGCTGACCGCGCGGCAATGGGCAAGAGTGAATTGCTGATCAAGAAATCTACAAACGTAAAGCTAGGCAAGCGCGTGACAAAGGGCAAATGGAAAGGCTTCCCAATCTTTACCTTAACGCTGGAAGAGCGCGCTACCTGCCCAAGATCCTGTGCTCACTGGGCGGACTGTTATGGCAACAACATGATGTATGCATTCCGTTATCAGGCAGGCCCAGAGCTTGAGGCAATGCTGGAAACAGAGTTGGCCGAATTGCAGCGCAAACACCCTAACGGCTTCCTAGTCCGCCTGCATATTCTGGGCGATTTCTACTCGGTTGGATACGTTGCCAAATGGGCCAAATGGTTGGGCATGTTCCCGGCGCTGCATGTATACGGTTACACCGCCAACCAGCCGGATGCAGCTGACGCTACCGAGCGCGCTATAGGGCAGGCCTTGCTGTCACTGTCGGACAATTGCGGCACTCGCTGGGCCGTCCGCTTTTCCGGCAATTTCAACCGGGCCACCATGACAGCCAATAGCGCAGATGACAGCCGCGCAATGGATGCAGTGGAAGCTAAACAGGCGTTCATCTGCCCCACACAAATCAGCAAGGCCACCGGCAAATATGCAGCCAAGGGGGAGGAAACTCTTGTGCCTGATTGCGGCGCTTGTGGCCTATGCTGGACGGCTTCCAAGCCTGTTGTTTTCATCACCCACTGATTTCATCGGTGACCCTATCGCAAACGGTAGGGCATCCCATGCAATCCCGCATGATCTGAGAGGAAATACAATGTCACATATCAAACCATCAAACGGCGCCAACGTCTTTATTGCTGATCGGTTCCCGCATTCAGGCGACTGGTATCTGCACCACGTCTTGGCCAAGTTTAACGGTCAATGGGTCACATGGGTTTTCAATGAAATCGACAATGCCTGTCATCACGGCCACTATTTCGACAAGTTGTTGGATGCTCTGGATGATTACGGCATCCGGCATGGTGAAACTACTCAAAACCATCTGAAAGCATTGGCAGAGCAGGCAGAGGAACAGGCCATGCATGAGGCCTCAATTGCAGCGATTTATGAAGGGGCAGCACAATGAGCAACACATATATCAAAACACCGGCAGAGGCCAAAGCATTCCTACGCGGCAAAGGGACAAAAGTGGCCCTGCAGGTCGCCTGTGATAGCGAGTATATCTTCGCAGAGAAATCCGACTTCATCGAGTTTTATCTGACCGGCCCGAGCTTCATCGATTATGACGGAAACGAGTTGCTTGAGCAGGTCTATGTGCCCTTACACGGCCATGTCCTGCATGTCCCAGCTGGGACCAAGGTGGGGGTGGCACAATGATTGGTGACACATTCCCACGCAAATGGCCTGCCGATCTTGTCCGGTCATATTATGACGAAAACCCAAACGTAACCCTGCACGAATTGTCAGCCTATTCCTGCCACACCCGTGCTGAGTTGAAAAAGATTTTAATGGAGGAAACACAATGACCATGACCCCGATCAAACTCGCAGACCTGCCGAATGGCGCGTATTTTAAACGCAAACCACAGGCCAAGAAAATCTTCATCCGTGACGATTACTGTCGGAGCATGCGCAAATATTTATGCATGCCAGAGGATGATGTTTGGGGGGCTGGTATGCCCCTCAAAGGAACCACAATTGTCTATGTTGATTGATTGTATCGGTGCGCAGCGTTGAGGCGCTGCCATCCCATGCAATCCTGCATGCAACCAAGAGGAGAAACAAATGTTAGACCATGAACTCGAGCGGCACCTGCGGGAGCTTGGGGTGCTACCTGAGACAGCCGGAGAGGCCCTGTCAGATACTAAAGATGACCCGCACTACCTACACCTCTCAAAAGGATACTTCAACGATCCTCGAGGCTCTGATGGGGTTGTGCCTTTTTGACTGTTTGCGTTAGAAACCTAAAACAGTTAATTAAAGATTACGTTCTAGAAATAAGTTCATAAATTGGAAATACAAAATGAGACACGGACAATGGAAAAACAGTCATGACAAAAAGCAGGCTAAAGGCGGCCTGAGACATCGACTGTTGGCTAATAATGTACCAGAAGTGCCGCCGGGACATAAATCGAAATGGTTTTTTGATGTATTCTGGGGGGAATACTCACAATTCGTTGGACTTTATCGTAAGGAAATGAGAATAGACGGACGCGCCAGCAAAATGCTCCAATTTAATGTAGGACCATTACATTTGGCTGTAGAAAAATGGCGCTCAATGAAGGCTGAAAGATATGGATGATCTGCAAAAAATATCTAATGTTCTAACCGAGTTTACAACACGGCACCACAAAATCACCGGCAACATGATGCAGGTGTTTCTGTACCTTGCACAACGCACTGATCAGGTCATAACGACCAGAGATTTGCCGGAGGCTTTGGGTCTGCCGCAAACTACAATCAACCGATTGATCCGCACGATGGCTGATCGATCCTACGCGAGAGAGCATGGCTTTAAGTGGCTCAAACAGCACATCGATCCTATGGATGAACGCCAGCGGATCGTTGAGTTGACGCCGAAAGGCCGTGAGCTTGCCAACATACTACGGGAGATAATGAAAGATGGTTAATCTACCCAAAGGAATATCCAAGCGCGGCGACAAATTCCGCGTCTCTGTCATGGTCAAGGGGAAGCGGAAAACCGCGACCCTGAAGACCCTCGAGGAAGCTTTCGCTGCCCTACAGCAAATGAAGATTGGTTTGTTCGATGTTACCTCGGGCCAGTACACAACTTGGAACCTCAAGACAGCGTGGGAACACTACGTTGACCACAGGGTTGCAGTGTCACCGCATAGCACAGCGAACCACAAAAAATTCGCATGGTATGGCAAGACCATCTTGAACCACTTTGGTCCGCTGGTTGATCTGGATGATATAAACCAAAAAACAATTGCTGAGTTCTTCGATGAACTAACTGTTAAGAGGAACTACTCAGCAAGTGTCGTCAATTACATGGGAACCTTGCTCTACCAGATGCAGCTGCATGCTTTCAAACGGGGGAGGAAGCGTATCCAACCCGAGCGCATGGAGGGCATGAAGCTTACCAAAGGGCGCATCCGTTATGTGACTGATGAAGAGGAAATCAGGATGCTTGATTGGTATGACCGGACAGCGCGTGAAAGCTTTGGCGATTTAGTTCGTTTCTACCTCGATACAGGCCTGCGTAAATCAGAGGCTCTGCGCCTCAAGTTTCGTGATGTTGATATGGAGACCGGCAGGATTTCCATCTGGGAAACTAAAACCAACTCACCGCGTCACGTTAAGATGACCCACAGGGTGCGCCACATTCTGGAGAGACTAGCCCGTGGTCAAAATGACCAAAACGCTCGTGTCTTTAAGCACATTGCAGAGCGCAAGTTCTATCGAGTGTGGATCGACATGCGCGAGGCGATTGGTCTGGGTGATGATGCTCAATTTGTAATCCACACGCTGCGGCACACATGCTGCACCCGATTGCTGGGAGCGAATGTAGATATCAGAACTGTCATGCAGTGGATGGGCCACAAGTCTATCGAACAAACCCAACGCTATGCACACTTCATGCCGGGCAAATTGGATGACGCCGCAGCTGCGCTTGACACCCTTGCAACAGTAAAATAAATCTCGAGATGCACCGGATATTCTGGTGCATTTCTGGTGCATTCTTGGAGTAAGGTTGCACCTAATACACAAAAAGATAAAAACACTACAGGCACTTAAATGAATATAGGCGCACGGCAACAGCAACCTGCACTTTCACCAATCAAATTGGTTGCAGTTAGACCCATTCAGACCCTTTATTTTAAAGGCTTTCTGGATGGGTTTTCGCATGCCTGCATTCTAGCCGATAACGGCGAGAAACTCCCCACCCTCTGCACCTGTATTGCACCACTGCACCCGATCCGTGGTCCCCCTGTGAAAATCCTATGAATTCAACGGCTTTAATTAGGTTGCACCTAAGCTCCTAAAGCCCCCCTTCAGTTAACTATAGGATGAAACAGAATGACAATCGATCTGTTCACTACTCAAGAAAACCTTGAGCAATCAGCAAGACTTCTAACTCAAACAAAATTCAAAAAGATGCTGACCGAGAACCAGCAGAAAGGTAATGAGACCTCGACCTACTACGGGTCCAGCCTCATGAAACGAGCCATCGAACCTGTGGCAGAAAGAATTCGCACCGCTATCGAAGAGGCTGAAGGTGGCCGAGCGGGACCAAAGGTTTCTTCAGTACGCTACCTGCGACTGTTCGATCCGAATGTGACCGCGTTCTTTACCGCGAAAACTATCATCGACAGGCTGACTGCCAAGACCAACAAAATCCAAAGCGTTGCGAATAGTGTTGGCAAGGCTCTCGAGGATGAGTTGCGCTATACAAATTTTGAACTGGAACACCCTTGGCTCTTCAAGAAACTCTTAAACGAGATTGATACAACCAGAGCCAGAAAGAGGCAGAACCTCGTGGCTGCATACAACCGCTACTGCCAAGAATGGGTGAGCTGGGGTGAGAAAGATCGTATTCACCTTGGTATGATGTTGATCGAGATGTTTATCAGCACCACAGGATTTGCAGAAGAGGCTCAACGCTCTCTTGGTTCTAAGAAAACCGAGAAAATCTTAATTGCAACTCAAGCTGTGAACGATTTCATCAAGAACAATCGCGAGGTGGCAGAGATGCTGTCGCCGGTATATGAGCCAATGGTTGTACCGCCTGTTGATTGGCAAGGCCCACGCGGTGGGGGATACCTAACTCACCACATCCCACCACTGTCTTTCATTAAGACCACCAACAGAAACTATCTTGAGGAACTTGAGGGTCTATCGGATCAAATGGAGCCTGTGTATCGGGCTGTAAATCACATCCAGAAAACACCTTGGCAAGTTAACGCCTTTGTCTTGGCAATCCTGCAAATCCTTCATGACAACGGCACAGCTGTCGCCGGTCTTGCTGCCTTAGAGGATGAACCACTCCCACCACGGGTAGTTCCAGAGGGTATGACCAAGGATGAGATGTCTGATGAACAGCTGCGGCAGTTTAAACTATGGAAGCAACGCTCAACCAAGGTTTACGAGGAACGTATTCGAGCAAGTTCCAAACGCTTGATGACATCGCGCATTCGCTCGATGGCTGAGAAGTTCTCAAAGTATAACGCAATTTACTTTGTGCATACTGCCGACTTCAGAGGCCGGTTGTATCCCGCATCAAGCTATCTGACACCACAAGGAAACTCACTTTCCAAAGGTCTTCTAAAGTTTGCTGATGGTAAACCGCTCGGAACTAACGAGGCTGCATGTGAGCTAGCCATCCACGGTGCTAACTGTTTCGGTTATGACAAGGCATCGATGCAGGAGCGTGTTGATTGGGTAGTTGAGCGGTCAGATATGATCTGCCGGGTAGCTACCGATCCTCTAGGTGACCTGTGGTGGGCGAAAGAGGCTGACGATCCGTTCTCATTCGCAGCGTTCTGTGAGGAGTGGGCAGGTTACTGTGAGAATGGCTATGACCATGTGTCATACATCCCGATTGCTAAGGATGGCGCCTGCAATGGACTACAACATCTCTCAAGCTGCCTTTTAGATCGTGTAGGTGGAGCGCAGGTCAACATCCTGCCCTCAGATAAGCCTGCGGATATCTACCAAACAGTGGCAGACAAAACTATTCAGAAGGTGAAGGATGATTTAGCCAGCACTGAAATAGTTTTGAATACCCACAACGTGGCACAGCTAGCTGCGAAGTGGCTCGAGTATGGCATCACCCGTAAGACAGCCAAGAGGTGCACAATGACACGGGTCTATGGCTCAACATTGTTCTCGGCTCGGGCATTCATTCAGGAGTATTTGACTGACACAGATGCCAAGCGGAAGGGTGAAGACAGAGACTACGTTAGCCCACTACATGAGCTAGAGTTTCCTGCTTCTGTGTACCTAGCACAACACGTTTGGTCATCGATCAATGAGACTGTGGTTGCTGCCCAGACTGCTATGGATTGGATGCAGGATGCTGCAAGAGAACTAGCCAAGGAGAACCTACCAATCGTTTGGACTACTACGGATGGCTTGCCTGTGATGCAGTCCTACCCGGACATGACCAAGCGTAGGCTCAAGACTAAGTTTGGAGACAAGCTGGTCTACCTGACGATCCAAGAGGCCAACAACAATAAGCTGGACCGCCGCCGACAGGGTGCCGGTGTTAGCCCTAATGTTGTTCACTCTTGGGACAGCGCCCACCTCAGAATGACTGTCAATCTTGCTGCCGATAATGGTGTCACCCATTTCGGTATGATCCACGATAGCTTCAGCTGTCACGCATCGGACATAGAAATGCTCGGTGCATGTACCCGTGAAGCATTCGTCTGGATTTATGAAGATGAGGGTCCACTACAGCGACTGAAGGAGGAGTGCGAAACGATGCTCGGTAGAGAGCTTCCTTCCCTACCCCCTCGAGGAGATTTAGATATTCGGGATGTTCTCCATTCGGAATTCTTCTTCTCATAATCTAACCGAAATGAGTTAGGTTGCACCTAAGCTCTAGCAGAACCGAAAGGTAAACCAATGGACGCAAAAACACTCATCAATATCGCTGAATACTACCAGCGGAGCGGCGTTCCCGTTCCTGTAGATGTTCAGGCCCGACTACTGGAAGCGGGTATTGATGTCCAAAAATACCAACACACTAAAGGATAATCTATGACCGATTATGTTACACCAAAGGGCATCGCAGTATGGCCTAAGCTCAACACCCCTGACACCAAGTTCAACGTGGATGGGGAATACACAGTCAAGCTTCGCCTCGGCGCTGAGGAAAGCCAAGACCTTATCGCGAAACTCGAAGGTATCCGAGACAAGTACAAAGCGGATCAAGCTAAGGCTGACCCCAAGGTTGCTCGTTATAATTCCGCAGATGTCTACGAGGAAGAGGTAGACGATCAAGGTAACCTAACTGGCTCCTATTTGTTCAAGTTCAAACAGAAGGCTCGTATTACTACGAAGCGTGGAGACACTTTGGAAATGAAAGTCGCTCTTTATGACAGCAACAAGCAGCCTACAAATGCCAACGTCACCGGCGGGTCTACAATCCGCGTTGCCGGTACAGTATTCCCATACGCGATGGCATCATCGAAGACAGTAGGTGTATCTCTGCGGCCCAGCGCCGTGCAGGTAATCCAGCTGGCTGCTATGGGTGGCGGTGCAGATGCTGTATCCATGTTTGACAAGGAAGATGGCTTCGTGGCCGACTCCTTCGACAGTGCAGCGGGAGCCATTGCTGATGACGCAGACTTCTAAGCGCAAGCTTGGAAGTTCTGTAAGAGCGAATGCTATTAAGCATGGGTGGCGGTCGGGGCTAGAAGAAAGCCTCGCCGCCGATCTTCGTTCTAAGGGTGTTGAATATGAGTATGAAACCCGAGTAATCAACTGGGTCGTACCTTCACGCAACGCTAGGTACACCCCCGATTTCTGGATCAAGACTAAATCAGGCAAGACTATTGTGGTCGAATCGAAAGGCCGATTTATCACAAATAATAGACAGCAGATGATTTTAGTTAAGGCCCAACACCCGGAGTTGGACATACGCTTTGTGTTCTCCAATTCCCGACAAAAAATTTCCAAGCAATCCAAGACAACCTACGGCATGTGGTGTGAGAAGCATGGCTTCCTCTACGCTGACAAGACCGTTCCACAGGAGTGGTTGAATGAATAATAATATCACGCACATCATTGTGCATTGTAGTTACACCCCACCGCAGATGGACATCGGCGCAGCTGATATAGATCGATGGCATCGTGAAAAGGGCTGGCTGATGATCGGCTACCATGCAGTCATCAAGCGCGATGGCACAGTCGAAGAGGGTCGCCCACTTCACCGCACCGGCGCTCATGTCCGAGGTATGAACAGCAAGTCTCGAGGCATCTGCCTGATCGGCGGGATGACCAAATCCAAACACGGACCAGAGGTTAACTATACAGATGAGCAATACGCCTCACTGCGTAAGCTGATCGATGAATGGAAGGAAGAGCAGTTCCCAATCGCTAAAGTCGCCGGTCATACTGACTTCGACAAGATGAAGACCTGCCCGAACTTCGATGCTGGTCATTGGTATGAAACAGATGAAGTCATCTCAGTAATCGATTAAAATGACTAATCGTATCCCCCTGAAAAGCGGCGATGAGTACGATGCGCTTACTAAAGGACGTAAGTTTCTTCATTGGAAATCTGGACAGATAAAGAAGATCAAACGTGCCTACAACAAAAGGTTTCGTAAGCATCTAAAGCATAGGACTGATGACTAAATCATAGTTCATACCCATAGCTCGTAAAAATTGGCTCACCTTTGGGTGGGCCTTTTACATTTTAAAGGAGTGAGGATGGCAATCATTCTTTACTTACTCGGCTGCGTCCTCATGGCCGACATCATCGCTGAAGAAAGTGATGAGACCCCACTGATCCCGTGGATCATTGGTTCACTGGTCTGGCCCTTAGAGGCTTTGATCGTCCTTTGGTACGGTATGTTCCCACCAAAAAATCCTGACAACTAGGAGCTGACATATGTCACAAACAATTACTGTAAAAAATCACCTACAAAAATACGGTTCCATCTCACCGCTGGAAGCCCAGAGCAACTACGGCGTCTGGCGCTTGGCTGTGTGTATCCAACGTCTGCGTGAACAGGGGTTGGCTATCAAAACCCTCATGAAACGCGCACCGAATGGAGCCAAGTATGCAGAATACAAACTCGGATAGCACACTACTCCATCACACATCTTGCGAATGTGGATCGTCTGATGCTCGGGCGGTCTACAGCGATGGCGGTTCTTACTGCTTCTCTTGTCAATCTTATAAGAAGGTCGAAGGTATGCAGACAGAATTTGTACAGTCCAAACCCAAGGCAGGCCTACTGCCATTCGGTGAGGCACACTCACTACCAAAGCGTAAGCTGACTGAAGATACCTGCAAGAAATTCGGGTACACCATTGGTGAATACCAAGGCCAACCAGTTCAGATTGCAAACTAC
>Ga0213868_10003920_pt1 | contig 13734 bp, 27 predicted proteins | sample PICome_9_FD_160087 | JGI IMG/M metagenome (GOLD analysis project Ga0213868, IMG submission 160087) | Coastal seawater microbial communities near Pivers Island, North Carolina, United States - PICO127 | ecosystem: Environmental > Aquatic > Marine > Coastal | place: USA: North Carolina...
AAGCACCGTATTTATTTACAAAAGTTATTTTATAAGGTGTGTATTTAGATTCGCATATAGTTTTAACTGATATGGTTCTTAAAAGAGTTGTGTCGTTTGTATCGTAAACTTGTATTGTTGAACTATCAGCTGGTATTGTAACGTATTGTATCTTTTGGTTAGAGTTTCCGTTATCGCTTATCTCGGTATCTACGGAATCAATAGTTACCTTTCCAACGCCCTCAGCAAATATAGGCAACTTACCTGTTGTGTTTTCGGGTAAATAAATTGTATTAGAACTCATTAAAGCGTTCCTAGTTAGTTCAGGGTTTATTTCATCTTCAAAATATCCATACCCCTCAGTTGCTAAAAATGTTTCTATACTAGGTGAACCATAAGTAAATACGGTATCAGATTCATCATATAAAGTTGTTACCGCTGTTACCCAAACACATTGAGAAACATAATCGTTATTGAACGTTTGACTTAAATAGTCTCTAATCAATTCAGATATTTCAAAAAGTATTTTAGTATTTTCACCTACTATATTTTTTTGAAGTTGATATTTAAGGTCATTAGCGGTATAACTACCCTCAACACCTGTATAAATATATAACTGTAAGTTTGCTGTCTTTAATGCCATTATGCTACCTGTATAAATGTTTTGTTTACATAACTATAAAGCCACACTTCGTAAACGACTGTGCCTCTCACTCCAACGTAATAATCGTAATCAGCGTTAGCTTTGTTTTTTAATACACCTATAATATTAAAAGGTGTTTTTCTAATTAATTGAAATGTAAAGTTTCCTGTTGTTGCATTGTATGGTCTTTTATTACCTAAAAATGACCAACAAAGATTGTCTCCTATTAAACCATCAAAGGTTGATGATTGAGCATATATTTGAAACCCTACTAAATGTTGATTATAGCTACTACTCCCATTAAGTGATATAATTTCAGATGGTAAATCAGCTGCAGTATCGGCAATATAATATATTTCGTTTCCACAAGTCGTTTCAATAGCAGGTTGAGTAAGAGTTTTTACACATTGAATATCTAAACCTCCACTGTTAGAATAACCACTCGCAGGAGGTGTTACAAAAAATGTTACGCTTCTTGGAGTTGTTGAATTTACAATAGCAAATTTTGTTGGTGTAAACCTTGATATAGTTCCCTCTTGAGTATTGCCTTGTAGTATTGCTCCAGACAAATAAATACCTTGTCCTGTTAAAGATGCCACCGCACAAGTAAACTCAGGTAGTGTGCTACTTACTTGTGTAAAGTCTTTAGAACACTGTACTGTTGCTCCTACATTTGTATATCCTGTTGGTACTGTAATATCAAAAAATAAAGTATGTTCTATAAAACTTCCTGTATTATTTGCAGGTAAACTTGTAATAGGCGAACCCAAAGCAGTTTCCCTTATAGCTGTTATTGTACCATTTACATTAGGATTTATAATACTACCATCTTGATTTACAATACCACCTGATAAATAAGAGTTATCACAATCATAAGTTACAAGAGACGTAAGAGTTACCTGTATAGATTGTGTAGCGTTACAAGTTGCTATATCATTATCAAAGGCTTCTACAAAAAATGTAATTGTACCTGCTATTTGTTTCGCAGATATTGTTAATGTGTTTCCTGATATACTTGTTTCTATATACGATGGATAACTATTAGTAATATTATATCCTGCTATTGGGTCAGTACCTTGTGTAAAATAAGAACTTAAATCAATAGTTGCAGTATTACCTCCTGTGTTTAAAGATTGATTAGGAATGCTTCCTGTTGCGGTTATTCCACCTGTACAAACAAAAGCAGGCTGTGTTGCGGTTGCACTACAATCTATGTAATCATTTGCAGAGTTAGTAAAGTTTGATGGTATGCTTATTCTAAAAGTTATTGTTCTTGAGGTGTCGGTTAAAACAGTATCAAACTTGCCATCTCCAAAATCAACATCTGTTGAATAATAAGATAGAATGTCTCCATATTCGGGATTGGGTAAAGAAACATTTCCAAATTCATCTACCGCTAAACCCTTTAGGGCAATTAAATTACAAGTTAGTTCAACCTGCGGAGGTGTTGGTTCTTGTATATCTAAATAATACGGACTCCTTACGTTTATCTTTGTACTCATCTTAATCTATCTGCTTTTAATGTATATGCCAAAAAATCCTCTACGTCTAAACCAAACTTCTCTACCAATTCATCGGGTAGTTTCTTAAACGCTTGTTCAAATGGTTTAGTAAAGAATAGACTAGGCTTTATTCCTTTTCTGAATATGCTTCTTGAAATTAAATATCCTATTGTATTGTAGTTTCCTTTTTTATATTTTCCTTGTTCGTCTCTTAGTCTTATGTTTTTACTTTTTGCCCACTTTGCTAAAGGTGCTATTGGGGGCATCTTAGTAGTATATGAATAAGGAGTATTATATTTCTTTTGTGTTCCACTTACCCCTTTGTCTTGAAACAGTCCGTAATCTTCCATTTCAAACTCTACAAGGATAGAATTTTGCATAGCCTTTACATTGCCATTCAAACTCTTATAAAGTGCGTTAGAAGCGTTCTTTTGGCTTTTAGATAGCCTTGACCTTGATTGCTGAATAACAAACTTCTTAAACGTTTCTAAAAGTTCTTGTGTTCTCTCTAGCTGCATATTGTCATATCGTTTTGTACTACTACATCAAATGTAGCTGCCCATCCTGCTAACTTGTTTTCAAACCTATCTACAAAAGGCTCACAGGTAACATCTCCTTGTATTTGATAAAGGTCTGTATATAAGTCTCCCCTTTGTAGTGTGTTTATTACTCTTGTCTGTAAAGCTAGTTGGGTGTTTAATACATCTTGTTCGTTGTCGTTTCCTACAAATATATCAGTTACTTCGTCTTTGCTTATATCTACAATGTCCATAGAAAGAATACTAACGTTAAAAGTAAGCGTCTTAGTTCCTACGGTTGTATTGTTTACTATAATGTGTGATAAAGGAAAGATAGTCTGCTTGTTTAAATCAACATCATCTAATGAACCAAATGTAACTGTATTGACAAATGGCTCTGCTATTAATGTATCTTTTAGTTTATCCGTTAAGTTGTAAAAACCTTTCATTTTCTCCTAATTCGTTTCTTTTCTAATTCTACCTTTTCTTTTTCAAATGCTAAATAAATCAAACATTCGTGAACGTTGAGTTTTGTAACTTCATCAAACTTGGTAACATCTCCCTTAGCAAGTCCATAGACCGACTGATACCATCCCCACTTGCTTCCAAATGTTGCTTCTGTTGAGTAGTCATCTTGTTGCACTCCCCCTGTAAATAGTTCAGGATAGTTTGTACTAACTCGTTGTTTAAATTCCAAAAAAAAACCATAGCAGAAAACACTACGTCTAAAGGCATATATTTTAATGCTTCGTTCATTCCGTTGTATGGTTCTATATTGTATTTGTTTCCTTTCTTAAAAGTTATTGGTCTATATAGTACGCTCATTGCTTTGTGCATATTATCCCAGTTGCCTAAGTTTTCGTCTAGGTCTATATATTCTCCCAAACTCATATCGTCAAGAACAGGGATAAAGCCGTATTCTAAGCCACCCAATTCAAAAGTTGGTATCAAACTATGCTTAGTGTCAAATACCTTGTTTAAATGCATTACAATTTGTTCTACAGACTTGTATTTAATTGTTGCAACATCTTTCAAATCAAGATTACAAAATATCTCTACCATCTTTTGAAGTAAGAATATAGAGTCTTTGTTATCCTCTGTGTTCAGCTTCTCAAATCTTTGATACTGCGCTAAAGTTATTTCGCTAAGTGAATCAGGTACGTTTATTTCAATCTTCATATAATTACAATAAATAAACTAGTAATATGTATAAAAAGGAAAAGGCAGCATCTTTGCCACCTAATTCCCAAACAAACATAGAAAAAAAGTTATTCTTTCAATATAAATCTTTTGTAAGCATATCTATACGCTTCTTCTATTGTATTTTCTAAATGTTCACTATTCTGTGCATACAGCTTTTTTCCCTCTATCGTGTAGCCTTTTACATCTAAGTCTAAATATACATCAGAACCTTTTTGACCACCCCTTTTAGATGGTCGTTGTACTACATATATATTTTCGTACCAACACGCTTGTACCATCTTAAAAATATCCAACAATCGTATTGCTTATTTTGTCTGCCCAAAGTATAAAGTACATAAGGAAGTACAGTAAACCTATTCCAAATAATCCCGACAATAAAGTCAATCCAAGAAACTTTAATGTATTCTTTCTGTTTTCTTTTGCCGTTAACTCTCTTACTAAAATGTATTCTGTTGTATCTTTCATAATTAATAATTATTAGTTTTACCAAAGGTAGGGTACATCTCAGCATCCCTTTCCCTGTCTTGTCTTGTAGCTATTCTAATTTCTTCAGCTATTTTTTCTAAATCTTCTTTGCTATAATTGTGTTTCATTTGTTTTGTTTTAAAAGGGGAGTTGCCTCCCCCTGTTTTTTAAAGTTGTCTTTCGTAAACTCTTAAATCTTTAAATTCACTAATCAACTTCTTTATTTCTTCATACAGTTCGTATCCTGCTGAATTTGTTGATGTAGAAAAGAAAGTCCATCCATCATATCCTTTTTCACAACTTACTTTCTTTTTTCTTCTCCAATCTCCATACATCATTACTTGTATAAAAGATGAGTCTAATCCTTGTTGTTTATCCCAATTAGAGGATAATAAATTAAGTTTTGTTCTTAATTCTTGGTAATCTTGTACTTGTTTCATTTGTATAATTGTTTTTGTTTTACTTTGTAAAGATATAAACATTTTTTTAACTACAAAACTTTTTTTACTTTTTTTTAATATTTTTTTTAATAGATAAAATATTCTCCTTTATTAGGATTCTCTAATTGGTCTGTTAGTACATACCTTGCAGCATCTATACAATCGGGATGCTCTCCTGTTGGTTTTTGTAGTTGGTTACCCTCTTTGTCTTTTGCCCATACATATCCTGCTAGTTCTCTTTTCAAGTTCTTACTTTGTGCAGTTACATATATTTCATTTTGGTTTATTAGGTTTAATCCATATACTATTGAATCTCTGCCTTTGCTTACACCGTAGATAGAATGACCATACGATTGGAGTTCAGCTATTGATTTTGGTTCAGCTGAATCGGCTACAATGTTTTCTTTTATATCTAATTGAGTTAAGTATCTACTTATATCCCTATTCAACATTCCTTTCTTATAAAGAACCTCATTAAATATATAAGCGTTGTTCCATTTGTATAATGCTATCAATGTAGTGGGGTCAACCGAATACCCAAAGTCCATTCCATATCCTAATAGCCTTGCGTCTGTTGGTATTGTATCTATTTCTTTCCAATCAGGAATACATACACCCTCTAAAGAACCTGTTTCGCCTAATCCATATACTCTCCACCAATTCGCCCAGTAAGTGGATGTCTTTGCCTTTTCCCTTGCTTTCTCTATTTCCTTGACTATTGATTCGGGTAAAGCATCGTTGTCTTTGTAAGTAAGCGTAATGTAGTCTGTATCTTCTTTTCCTATCAGTTCTTTGTCAACCCAAAATAAACTAGATGGGTTATAGTCTAACCATATTGTTCCACTTGTTCTAACAGACAGTTGAGTATAAGCATCAAAAGGTACATTGTTACACTCGTTAATATATAGGTCTGTTCGTCTTGCACCTCTTAGTTTATCGGGTTGGTCTGTCGAAAAGAACTCAATATAGCTTCCGTTCGTAAAGGTGTATTTTAAGGTACTTTTATTGAACTGGTTATCCTTATACCTATTAAGACCATTTAAGATGCCTAAGAAGTCCTTTAAAGCACCTCTACGGAGGTGTGGTATGGATTCAGATACTACGCTTATTTCTTTACCCTCATTTTTAATAGCATAGTCAATAAGTAGACAAAGGATAGAAATAGTCTTAGAAGCACTTGTACCCCCTTTAACTATTCTTATCCTGCTCTTTAATTCCTTTAACTTGTTTAACGCAATAGTTCTTTCAACTCGCATTAATCAATAAATAAAGGCAAATCTTCGTTGATGGTAATGTCTTTAGTTTCTCTTGGTTTACCTGCATAGTAATTGTAAAAGAGTTGAACATACTTAAAGTCTGCTGCTTCTAGTCCTTTCATCAATGCTGCAAATGCCAATGGTTCTAATGGAGTTAGTTTCTCTATTAATGCAATCTCTTCTGCTTTAGGTTTTCTACCTGCATTTTTATTACCTCCGTTAAACTTTCTTTTATCCATAATCAAAAAATATCATTATTGATTCTATTATAACAATAACATTTTTAATCATTTGTTAATTGAAACTCAGGGTTCTTAGATACTCCGTGTTCTTTTTGTTCTAATCTACTAAGTAGAAATTTATATTTCCATTCTAGTTTAAAGTATTCTTTCTCGTAGAATGATTCTAAACTTACCGAATGTCTAAATGATTCTTTATTTACCTCTAGTGCTTTATCTATTCTAGCTTCTATTTCGCTATAGTCATATCTTAGCATCCTGTCGTGCTTTAGCCAACTATCAAACTGTTTTGTAAAATGTAATATAGTAGCGTGATTCTTATTCATTATCTTTCCTATCGCACCAAGTGTGTATTTAAACTTTTCTCTTAGAATATAGTAATATACTGCTCTCGCTTCTATATATTGGTTTTGTCTCGATTTAGTTGTTATATCTAACTTATAGTAATCTTCTACTATTGCTTTTACCATTGCTGGTGCATTATCATAATTCGTTTCTTGGTTCATCTTGTGTTTTTTTAATTAGTTCTCTTATTGTCATATATCCTGATTCGTGTATAGCTTTTAATATTCCTGCACACGCTTCATATTCTTCTACGTTCTCGTACAATTCAATAGCTTCTTCAAGTTCTGTTATACTTCTTCCGTTAGCTATATCTGCAAGTGCGAGATAGTAAAATTCGTCTACTATATCTTTATTCAATACTTTTTGTGTTCTATATAAGTTGGCTTATATCTTTTCTTTTCTTTAAATTCCTCTCCGCTATATTTAGAATAAATAATATCTAAACTTGTTTCAGCAATTTTATCAAATATAACTATTTTTTTATCTGATTCATTTAAATCATATTTTAAAATATATTCTCTTTTTTCTTCTCTCGTTTTACATTTTTTATAACTCATACTAACTCTATTTGTTTGTTTAACATTTGTTTTGTTTTATTATGTTTTTCAGGAGAAAATAAATCCACTAATATTGATTCTTGACCCTTATATATTGTGTAAGATTTTTCTATGTAATCACTTTTTACTTTTGTGTAAAATTTAAGATATTTAATTTCAGTAACAATATATCTGTCTTTTTTTTCACTTACTATAAACGTTTTTATAATACGTTCATCGTTTAATTTAACATTACTAAAATTAGATAAAGTGCTTAACGTATTAAGACTTGTATCATCATTTAAAGACTTGTAATCATACATCAAAACTAAATCACATCCATATTTACTGATAATTCCGTCAATATCCATTATAGTTCTTTGTCTATCCGTATTTTTTGATATTAATTCATTAATCTTATTGTTGTAGTAATTTTCCATTTTAAAATAATCTTATTTGATTTTGTGATACATCTTTATAAACTTCTGTTTTAAATTTTATTATACTTATATTGCCTTTGTATTCTTGACCTATATATTTATAAGATTTTGTAATGCTTTCTTTTGATAATTTCATACCAGCTCTTAAATTAAAAACAATCTCTCCATTCTTTTCTCTTTCTAAGAATCTTTGATTTTCTTTTTTTACTTTTTCTATATCATCTTGACTCGATATTAACTTCCAATTATCTTTATTTCTACTCATACCTATAAATAATGACGGATTACTTGTTTTAATATACAAATTCTTGTTGTCTGTTTTATACATTGACCCAAATATATTTAATATTTTCATTCCAATACCAAGACCTTGGAAGTCAGGCAAAACAACAATTCTACTTATTCTATAAGCATCTTTAATAGTTCCTGAAGGCATAGGTAAAATTCCTACAAAACAAACAGGTTTATCATTATAAAGAATTATAAAGTTTTTGCAAGCTTTATTCAAATCTTCAGTTAAATAATGATGTGCTTTGAATAAATTCCAAGTTTCATATCTACATCGAAATATCTGAAGTTCAATTCTTGGTCTTTGCCTTCGATGTGTCGCTATCTCAAGACGACCTTTTTGAGGTGAATAAATCCAATCAGGCTGTAACCATTCCATTATATCAAAATGACAGCTGGCCAAAACTATTTTTTTACTATTTCTTCTTATATACTTTTGTAACGCATTACTCATAGCTTTTGCTACATCTCTATCAACCACACTTGTATATTCATCTATTAAAACAACCTCATCGTTTTTTGCTTTTCCAACTATATAAGCTAAATTTGCTCTATATTGTTCCCCATTAGACAAAACATTAAAAGGTCTTAACCAAGTTGGTACAGAAGAAAGTCCCATTGAAGATAATAGTATTGTAGCCTCATTAGGTTCTAACCAATCAAAATTCGATATTAATGATTTAGTGTTATCAAAATAACTTTCATCTATATTCTTTTTAAAGTAATGTTTTAATATCGTTGTTTTTCCACTACCGCTTCCTCCATAAACTACACCTATATTAAAATTTTTTGGTATACTATCTAAATTTGCTTCAATAATAATCTTTGACTCCTTGTTATCTTGTATATCAAAAGATTCACAAATGTATTTTGTGTATCTATCTTGTGTTATATTGTTCTTTAGTTCTATTTTCATAATATTCCTCTCATTACATATTGGTCTAAGTCGTTTCCATCTTGAAAGAAGTATTTGTAATTGTCTACTGCTTGTATAAATTTCTGTTCACCTCTCGCTATAAAGTCATCACTAACTTCAAATATTCCTATGTCAGTACTTGCTTTGTCTATTACTAAAAAGGTAAACTTCTTTTTGTTAAAAAGTCTTAGATACATATACGCTTGTAAGTCGTAACCATATTTATCAGCTGACCATTTAAAACTTGATAGTTCATTAGCGGTAGTTTTATAGTCTATGATTGTATCGCCCTGTATGATGTCAGCCTTACCCCTAAATGGTAAGCCCTCTAGCATATCTATCTCAGGGATTTCAAATTCACTATTGGTAAGTAGTCTCAACGCTCCCTCGTTTCTTAGAACCGCATCAGTTAATCTTTCAGCACTTTTCTTTTCACTTGTCAAGAACACTTCTCCATACTTTTCTTTTGTATCCTTATACTTATTAGTATTCTTTGTGGAAGCATCTACAAAATGTAGGGTATCTATCTTGTGTGGTTCTAGTAACATCCAATGCGCTAATTTCCCCGCTGATAAAGCAGGACTATTTGAATTAGGGTCTCCATACTTAGTTACGTTTCTGTATGTCTTAGGACTCTTTAAAATCATTTTAAGACTAGAACTACTTAAAGCGTGTTTGCCTAAATGTTCGTAGTAAAATTCATCATCGTACATCTGAGCAATCAATTCTTCTTTACCCCAATGCTCTCCGTTTAGTAGTGTTATCATAATTCAGTAATTTCTTGTTGTTGTTCGTTTCGTCTCATTAGTTCTTGTTCCGCTCGTTTACGGTAGCTGTCAAGTCTTGGTTCGTGTGAATCTAAGATGCGTTCTAGTTCAGAAGTTTCGTAAGATTGCCAAAATAATTCTTCGTACATAATTTCTTTGTTTTTGTAAATATAAACAATTATTTAACATCTTCCTCTTTTGGGAAAACTTTTTCTTCTAATTTTTCTATTTTATTTAAAGCCACAACTAAAGCCTGTTGAGTTAGCTTTATATCGTGTTGCATCTTAATTAACTTAACTTCTTTCATCCCTGTAGATTTGTGAGCATACTGCAAAGCGTTGTTCTTTGTCTTTAAACTCTGTTACCATATTGGAATCAATCATACATCTTTGTATAAATTTCTTTTGTGTTTCTGTTGCTTTTGGTTTAGGTAGTGGCATTATTTCTGTTGTTTTAGTTTCTCTATATATAATATTCCATCCATCATTTCTTCTTGGAGATGATTTAAAAACTGATAAAACCCATCAGGACTATCGTATAAAGTAGTTCCATATTTGTCGATGCCTACCTTACTTCTTAGTTCCATTATACTAATAACCCTTTGGACTATTGGGTCTTTCTTAATTTGATTGTTCTTGTAAGTAGAATCCATTGTCCATCTGTCGTCGTTCTGCATCTCTACCCACTTTCTTAGTGAATCACTCATAGTTCTAGTTTATATTTGTCTAATTCTTTTTTTAATTCTTCTAGCTTAGTTTCGGCTTCTATTGCTCTTTGTACTGCTCTGATCTTATCACTACGATACTCGCTCAATGATTGCTCATAAAGTCTTTCGTTTGTGATTAAAGTATGTACATAAAACCCTACATCCTGCCAAGCGAAATACATTTCCTTAATAGCTTCGTTTTCAGGTTTAGCCTTTTTAGACTTTATTATATACTCTCCTACAAAATTAAAATTAGCGTAGTACTCTCCCTCTTTTAAATTGTTCAGTTTTCTGTTCATTGTCTTATAATATTATTGCTTCGTTTACATCTAGCATAGCTATCTCCTTAGGTATTTTGTTATTGTTAGAAAACTCAGTTGTCTTGTTGTGATATTGAGTTTCCCATTTCAAGTTAACAAGATACAAATTAAATTGATACACTCCTTTAGGTGTAGAATTAATATACATTGGTATATCTAAATTGTCATCACACTTTTGAATCATTGCATCGTATTTCTTTTTTTCTAAAAGCAACGTATCGTAATGCACAGTTCTACACTTCAATTCTATTCTATGATAAGCCTTAGGACTGTAACAATCCCACCTAGACATTTGACTTTTTGCCTTAACCAAATCGGGATAGCAACATTCTACTAGGTAATTAAATAAGTCTTTTTCTCTCACAAATATTGGTTATAAACTGCTAGTAAATCTTTCCACACCACTTTAGCAAAACTACAAGGAGTACACTCTACTTTTACTTTGAATATTCTTTCGTATATGTTTTTATACTCCTCCTGCTCACTAGGTGTAAACTTATTCTTATTAGTATCTACAGCTGTTTTGATTAAATCAAATTCTGATTCGGTTAGACATTCGGGCTTTCTGTATCTAAACATTTCGTTTAGTTTCTCTTTTCTTTCATCACAGCCACAATCTTCACCTGCTAAAAACTTAACAGCTTTTTTAATTCCAGTAGCTTTTGTTATTTTCTCTACCGTATCTCCTAATCCCTCGCTAGACTTAGCGTGATTCTTTTTCCATTCTTTGTACGCCTTAGAGCGTTTGTCTCCTTTAAATTCTGTCATAATCTTGATTTTTATAATCTTCCCAAGTTTCGCTAAAGTTTTCTTTTAGTTCATTCTTAGCGTGTTTTAATGTATTAAATATACTTACCCAACTTATATTAGTTTCGTTTGCTATCCCTCTAATAGATAAATCTGAATCCCTGTAAAGAGTAAATAGCTTTTTTTCATACCACCTCCAGTTGTCTATGTGGTCATCTATTAGCATACATATCTTATTAAAAGCTATTTGTTCATCCATTTCTGAATCGTCCTCAATTTGATATGTATATTCCTCGTCATCAATACTAAGTTTAATAATATTTCTTTTACTGTTGTAATACTGATAATAAAGAGAACGTAGAGTGAAGTACATATAACCCCTGCTAACGATACCATTTCTAATAATCTTATCTTCATTTGCATATTTATAAATAGTCAAGTATGCTTCTTGAACAATATCTTCGGCAAGTTCGTACTCACCAAAACTCTTAACTATATTAATCCATTCTTTATGCCTTTTGGCTACTATTCCAAGCCATCCTGTTGGTTTATCCATATCACGGTAATACTAATTACTCCCAGCAAACATTGCAGGGTAGTTTCATCTTCTTGTTCGTATTGTTCTTTGTGATATAAAAAGCCAAACATTATTCCAATAACAGGACTTAAAATGATTTCTGCGTTCTTAACTTGTGCTATAATTAAAAACACAAATGCCACTATCATTAAAATCCCTATTACTATCATATCTCTAACTTCTGTACTGGTTGTGTGTTGTGCATTAAATCTTTTCCTAGAAACTCAAATCCTACATTATTGACTTTCATTTTTAATCTTATTGGTTGCTCAAAAGTTGTTGGTCTCCCTCCTGTTTCGTTTTCTTTAATTTTAAGTACGTGGATATGTGAGTACATCCAATCGGTAGGATGGGATACATACCTGTGAATACAATAAACGTCATCAGCACGTGAACTCCATTTAGAACCCCCCTCAATATCTGACATCGCTAAAGGCTTTGTAAGCCCCTCATATTCGTGTCCTGAGTAATGTACTTGCCTAAGTGCTGAAGTTACACCGTGAGCGTTTAAATACACACTTACGTCATTGTGTTTAGCAAACAATCTAAGTTCACTTGCTACTTGGTAATCGTAGTCGTGAGAGTTCCCTGTCATTTTTAAAATAGAAGCATCTTTTGCCAAAGAATTATAAGGGTCTATTAATACACCATCGTAATTCCAAGCGTCTTTTATTTGTTGTGCTTCTTTTAATAGTTGCTTATAGGTATAAAGTTCGTCAACGTCTATAATTTTAAAATGACTATTAGACCAATTCACCGCTCTATCTATTTCTTCATCACTAGCTTTTTGTATAGGTTTGCCCATATAAAATTCTATAATCTTTCTTAGTATTGATTCGGGTGAATTTTCACTAGACCAAACTAAAAACTTTAATCCGTGCATCTTTGCCCATAGTACAAACAAATAAATTATAACAGTAGTTTTACCCACATTTGCGTGTCCTATAAAAATGCTAAATCCTTTCTTTTGTCTTATATGTTCGTCAATCTCAGGAACGCCTATCTTTAAACCCTCCTTTATTCTGCCGTATTTTATATCTAATATCTTGTCTTGTAATTTCTTTGCTTGTGCTATCATATTGATTGTGTTGTTACATTATACTTTCTTTCCATTTCTAATGAATGGTCATCCATTTTTGGCACGTGATAACCTACTATTGGATTAACATTATAATTCCAAAAGTCATCGGGCATTTCTTCACCCTCTTGTATTTTTCTCATAAATATATAAAAAAGGGGGCTATTAACCCCCAATTAAATTAAAATGGCAAATCTGCTGTTTCTTCTCTAGCAGGGTTTTGTTCTGAATTGTTAACAGTTCCTACCGTAGCTGATATTTTCCAACCGTTAATGCTTGTATAGTATTTTCCATTGTACTCTTGACCTCTAAGGTTGATACCTACATTAACTGGATTACCTACTTCAAAGTTGTTAATTTGAGAGATTTTATCTCCTAAAAAGTCAATAGCAATATCCTGTGGGTAAGTCTCGTTAGTTGTTACTACGATTGTACGCTTTGCCCATTCTTTTCCTGCTTTAGACGTTCCTGTTTCGGTGTCCTGAATTAACTTGATGTTTCCTGTAATTTCCATAAATAGTGATTTTGATTAATTGATTATTATATTTAGTTGTGTAATATACTTTTTTTATTTTACAATTTTGCGAGTTCATCAGCTACCTTTTTTGCAACCTTGTATTTAGACTTGATAGCTTCTATTGAGCCACCTCCTTTAATGTACTCTATCGCTTTACTGTATTCTATTGTATTTTGGTTTAACCATTTCTTTTCTTCTTCTACTCCACTTGCTACGTTTGCATCATCATCCACAGCTTGTAAACCAAGAAGC
>Ga0213868_10003924_pt1 | contig 13723 bp, 9 predicted proteins | sample PICome_9_FD_160087 | JGI IMG/M metagenome (GOLD analysis project Ga0213868, IMG submission 160087) | Coastal seawater microbial communities near Pivers Island, North Carolina, United States - PICO127 | ecosystem: Environmental > Aquatic > Marine > Coastal | place: USA: North Carolina | collected...
TGGTGCAATGGCAAGGATGAACACAACATCGACGATGAAAACTATGTTGTCTGTACACGTGGAAGTAGTGACGCAGAAGAAACCATGCTCAAATCATTCATCATTTTTTTCATATTTGTCGTTATCGCTATCATTCTTTCCATGATTCTCATTATGATATCTGTGTATCGCTTGGAACGATCAACAAGTACTGTCGTTTCAAATCAAAATACTACTATGGTTGGAACACCTAGCTTGAGAGGCGACGTCAATTCAACAAAAGTTATTTCTGTTCAGATCACTGCATATCTACTTTCCTTAATGCTCTTTCAAACTTGTTCCTATACATCTGGTCTAACTGGACCAACGAATATAGCCTTACCTACACAAATCTTTTTTCTTGTGGTTGGTGCAACTCATGGCGTGGCCAACTTTTGCATCTTTGTCGGACACAAGGTGTACAATTTAAAACGCGCGGAGCAGTCTCTTTCTTTCAAATCTGCTCTTTGGAAAGTGCTCATGATACGAAATGAAAGTGTTTTCATCTTTGAAAATGTCCCAGATTCTATAGAATCGAATCGAGAGATGTTATTGGACAAAAGTGAATCTGAGAATGACAATAAGGATCAAACACAAAGTCTTGATCCTGACCCAATCAGACCTGCTCATACTATCACCATGTTTCACTTGAATAGATCTGCAGATCAATCAGATGATTGGTCGTTACCAACCAAGGAAAATATTGCTGAATCTATAAATGAGGATGATCTGCCATCGAAGAATGACTTGAGCTCGTCTATTAGATTCGGAGAGTCCGATCAACAGTCTTTGGACCTGAGTGGCATCTTTGGGTCCAAAAGGTAATAAGGAACATTTAACATGTTCCTGGTGTCCAATGAATATTTGCATAAAGAACTGCATGTCATTTCTGCCCATTTCAACATTCAATGACAGGTCCCCATAATTCAAAACTTTGTAACCCTAATATGTAATTCATGTATCTTTGTATCTTTCGAATTCCATATCCATTCCTTATTCGTCTTTTCAAAGTTTTTTAAGCATGATCCTGTGATCGATATTTGTGTTTTATTTGCATTTTGTTTTGTGAGAGTAACTTGGTTGTTGGTTGTGACTTGTGACTACGGAGCTCAATGTTTTTTGGCGGGGAAACCAACAAACCACACATGCAACTTGCGCAATCTACGCTCTACGCAACGCCAATAGCCAATACCACCATCACCAATAACAATAAATACTACTAAGTAAGTAAGTACATAGATAGCGCGACCCGTAAGACATAATCTCACAACAGAATTAAGAAAACAATTTTGATCGAATCTTAAAGCTAGAAAAATATGGATAATCACATGGAAGAACAGGAAATGGAGGCAGAGGCACTCGGAGCAATTTACGAAAACCTATTCGTCGTTGAATCTACAAATCCAAACAAATGGAGTGTTACACTTTATCCTATTGATTGTCAAGATCCAGATGAAAGTGAGCAAGTCAACCATGTGGGATGCAAACTCATCGTCACTTTGCCAGATACATATCCTGAGATTGCTCCAGAACTTGACTTGGATATTATCAAAGGGTTGGCGCAAGAACAAAAGGACACGATATTGGCGTTGGCTATGGAGGAATGTGAGAATAATCTCGGTATGCCGGCTATATATGCTGTTTGTGAAGTGATACGGAATTGGCTTGTGGATAATAATGTCAAGGGTTTGGATGACGAATCGATGCATGCACAAATGATGCGTAGAGCTAGAGAAGAAGACATGAAAAAGGTAAGAGGATAAAAGGTTTGTTTGATCATATGTAACAATCACGATTGCATCTAACCCACATTTCTATAATGGTGATAATTATTATGAAAATAGAATCAAACCAAATTACAATATGAATCTCAAAAACTCAAAGAAGTGATGAGTCAAGCAGAAGAAATTGAAATTGCTGTACGAAAACGTCGGGCAGAAGGAACACCATGCACAGAAGAAAACTTTTACAAATGGAAGGCTAAGTTTGATCAAGAAATACAAGAGAAACAACAACAACGACAAGAAGATGAAGAACAATTGATCAATGAAAAAGGTGGTAAGAAAAAGAAAAAGGAAGAAGTAGATGAGCAGGAGGGACGCTTGACGGGATATGAACAATTTACACAAAAGTTAGGATTGGTGAATATGGATGCTCTAGAACAAGCAGCACTTGATGCTGAAGGTGCAGAAGAAGATGAATTGGATGTAGATGAAGATCTGTTTGATGATGACGATGATCTTGATGATTTAGATTTTAGCGACGAAGAAGAAGATGATGACGACGATTACGACGACGATGACTCTGAAGTAGACATTTAACATTAGAAAATGCTTGATCCTCAAAGTATCTATGTTTCTATAGTAGTAGGCATGATTATTTCAAGTTGTAAAAAATAGTCGTAATACACCCTTCAAAAACAAAACAATTTCTCTCGTTCCCAATTTACTTTCTCCATACAAACGATCCACAAAAGTGATTGGAACCTCACCAATAGTATATCCTGCAGCTCTGGCATGGACTAAAATTTCCATCTGAAAGGCATATCCAGTAGATTTGACCTTGTCTAGAATATCTGCAAGTACTTCTTTCTTGTACAGACGAAAGCTACCAGTCAAATCTGATGCAGAACCCGTACTCAGCAGGAAGGATGCTAAAAAGTTAGCACCCTTGCTAGTTACTTTACGTCTCAAATCCCATCCATGAACACCTCCACCCTTCCGATATCTAGTACCAGAAACAATATCATAGTCATGAGCATTCATTTTTGAAATCATTTCAGGAATGAATTTGGGATGATGAGATAAATCTGCATCCATCAATATGATTCGTTCACCTGTCGATACTTTTAATCCTGCAGCATAAGCTGTACCCAATCCAAGCTTTCCAGGTCTTGAGACAATCTTTACATGTTTTTCAGTGTAGGATGTTTGAATTTTCTTTGCAATTTCCAAGGTACCATCAGGTGATGAATCATCAACGATGATTACCTCATAGTCTGTGGAAGTTTGTGTAAAAGTTCTATGGATTAAATAAAATACTAAAAGGAAGGATGTGTCAGTTTAAAATGATCAGACATGTTGTGAGTGAAAAGAGGGAATTCATTCATTCATACATATGAAAAATAACACTTACTTATAGGCAAGTTTTCCTTTTCGTTATATGTCGGTAAAATGACACTATACTTCATAATGAAACGGTGCAATGACGTATGATTCTGTAACGAATATCTATGTATTCTCTCGATATGTCGTATCTTTAATCGTAGAGCGAGTGTGAAGTTGCAGATTTCGGTTTTTAGTTGTGAGTTGTGAGGAGATTTCGATTTCTCATTTGGCATTTGGCATAGATACTTCCGACTTCCTACACATGAGAGAGCCTACTTCTTAGCCATCTGCCAACCACTAAAAAATAACGGTTCCGATTTTGAATATTTGAATTCAACCTCATTTGGCAGTTGGCATTCATTATATATGCATGATGTTCACAGTATCCTTGACTTTGCTACATTTATTCTTTAGTTCCATACCACTAGCTTCATCATTTGTTCTATCAACAACGAGGAGGTTGGATTATGCTAAACAGGATATTCAAGATGCCAAATTTTATGCTACGCCACACACAACAACAATAAGGACAATAGATTTATTCCTCCCAAACGATGATGAGTCACAAGCTGCGCAGGCTGAAAAAGATTTAATATCTTGGTTTGATAATTTTATAAAAAGCACAGACTATTTCAAACGAAAGGTAGATGAGTTTTCACACAGTGCTGGAGCGTTTCATGTTCCCGCGTTCAATACTACTATATCACTGAATAAAACAAGTACATCAAAATACACCATTACTTCTGAAGGGAATAACGAAGGAGGGTATGGAGTTTTAATTGCAAAGATATTTGAAAGCCAAAAGAAATTAAAGCACATTGACGATTCTAATTTGCGTCAAGCTGTGAAACAATACTTTGAATTTGTAAGACCTACCACTGGAATAGATGCATCCATCACGGCGAATCCACGGGTAGATCAGTATTTCGATAAAGCGATCTTGAATGAGTTAAGCAGCAAGGGTTTTATTTGTTTAGATACTGACATAATGACTTCGAAAAGCCAACGTAGGAATCTTTCATCCTTGCTTCGGTGTAAACCTGGTACGAGTAGATTGGCAATGCTGTCACAGCATAAAGCACACGAATCAGAATTAGAGGAACATTATGATTTTCTCATGGGAATTGCTCATTATTTCAATTGGAATATGGAATGGAATGAATCAGATTATGAAGCATTATCACCCGCAACACAGATCAAACCTCTCACCAATCCGTCGATCATTGAAATCGCGGAATACGGTCATGATCAATTCCGTGATGCCCAATCTGATAATATTCTTTTAGATTCAAATATACGCAAGAACTACAGAATGTATACTTGTGTATTATGCTGTAATAATAACTGGGACAGTTCTGTCGATGGTGGTGCAATTCGTATCTATCCAAATACAATGAATATTACGAATCCAGACAAGGCACTCTCCATGTCATTCGAAGACATAAATCCTTCGAATGGCAAGCTTATAATACTAGATTCAAGATTAGTGTATTCTATAGAAAAGGTCTTATCTAAGGAAAACTCTATGCGTACCATGACTCTTTGGATTTCGAAGCCTGAAAACAACGGCGTCAGTATAAACATATGGGACGATCTCAAAGATCGTGTGGATTGGACTCGCATGTTTTAAAACGCACAGAGACACGCGAGATTATCACAATTAAACTACATCTTTAAGAAAACAAAGAAATAACATATCATGCAACTGTTTACACTACTGACAAAACCCACTGTCCATGTCGATCGAAAGCGTAAGATAAAATATACGTCTATATCAATTCGTCACTAAACGGTGTTCATCATCTACAAAACCTGAAATGACCTTATCGTCTAACCATTGCATTGTGATCATAAATCTCTAGTTTTCGGTACACCTTTTGATCATCACTGACGCTTTTGAATACATATGCAAAATAACGAATCTTCTGTTCAAATTATTTAATCTTTTCATCGTTTCGTATCACCCTTGATTTGCTTTCATTTTTCTTTCTTCCAACTTAAAATTCATTTTTTCTTTATACTCTTTCTTCAAGTGATTTGGAGCTAATTTTGACAGTAATTCTGGAGAGGCATTCCATTCATGTTCGGTAAAATCGAACAGTGGCGGTAAATCCTTCCCATTTGGTAACTTGGTGTTAGGATTTCTTAACTCATCAAAAAAGGCATGAGCACATCCATCAAGAGGTTTCGTTCTTCTTTCGGGTGCATACGCCAATGTTGAAGCAATGAAATCGGTGGCTTCTTCAGGTGTCTTGGACCTAAATAGTTTCCGCCACTGGCAAGCACGGATTTGTGGAAATTTGAATTCTGTGTAATTCGAGTTCATCGAACAGATCTCTTCACGAGTGGGTGTACCAAGCACCTTGATAATTTCCACCAATTGATCCACACCGGAATCTCCAGGAAATAGTGGTTGACCTAGAAGTAACTCAGCTCCGACACAACCTATGAACATTATGGAGAGAAGCATGATAGTGAGCAGAAATCCCAGTTGAAGTACAATGCACTTCTTGTTTTGTAACACTTACCTTCACTCCATATATCGATAGCGGTAGTATAATCAGTGCTACCAAAAATCAGTTCAGGTGCTCTATAGTACCTACTACAGATGTAAGACACATTTGGTTCTCCCTGAACCAAAACCTTGGCACTACCAAAATCACACAATTTCAACTGATGTGTATCTGGATTCACCAGTAAATTCTGAGGCTTGATATCACGATGGCATATGCCTAGAGCGTGAATATGGGCGAGGGCACGGGATAGTTGATAAAGATACAGTTTTACGTAAATGAGCGGTAACGCCATTTTTGCCTTTTGATGTTGACGAGATATGGAGTACACTGTTTCTGGAACATACTCGAGAACCAAGTTTAAATAAAGTTCATCTGCCTTTTCTCCCTGTCATTGAAAGAAGAAGAGTGTGTTGAGATTGGATGATACCAAAAGAAGAGCAAAGACAATTATACTAAAACTCACCTGTGCGTAAAAACAATGCTTCAATGCAACAATATTACTGTGCGGATCTTTTACCAACTGTCTCATAATTTGTAATTCACGATTCTTAAACCGCTTATCCTGTAAAACCTTTTTAATTGCAACAGTTTCCCCCGTTTCCACGACAGCTGCTTGAAAGACAACTCCAAACGATCCATTCCCAATAATGCGTTCCGCGGAGTAGGAGATGGTTTGTTCCGTACTAGGACTGGTAGGAGATGATGACTGATCTTTCGATGGGGATGTTGTGGCGGATGCTGTGGTCATGTTACCTTCCTTGTCCATTACTTAATGTTCGAGAATGGCAGCTGATCAGGATAGTCCCTTTTCGTGGTATTTGGGGATGAATAAATACACGATCTCGGGTATTATTACTTTACTTCTGTTTTGAGAAGCGAACAATGAGTGGTTGATGTACGATGTGAGTTTTGTCGCTAGAAAGATACGAACGGATGAATCTAAATCCTGTATTCTTCTATGCACTTGAAGTAGATGAAAGGTTGTGCTAGAGAAATAGACTCTAAGTAAAACTAGATACTTCTCTTCCCTTTTTGAAAATGAAAAAGAGAATTCCAGTTCTTTCCTTTATCCACCTACAGGACTTGTACGTGAAGAACTGAGATATTAACTTCTCTAAAAGACAATGCACTAAATATATCTTATTGGAAGGCGCAACTGTACAGTGTTCCTTCGTGAGTGAGGGTGTCTTGCTTCTTCTTACTTCAGTAGGAGTGCAGGATATTATTCGTGATGACTTTCTGTGTGCTGTTGAAAAAAAGATATGACAGCTGCTGCCCCCGTGGGGTTTTCGGTGAGGTATCGAAAAGGGCATAATTGTCCACTTGGGTAGGGAATCGCGGAGACCGTTCACGCAGAGAAACAAAAAGAGAAAGTGACATACAAAAACATATCTACTTCGAAGCATCCATCATCACACTTTGAAACCACACTCAACACACTCAAATGTCGAAACAAAAAGCGAATAGTACGAAGCACAAGACAAGATTTGATGGATTAGATGTGGCGGCCATGGTCGTAGAGATCAAGGGATCGTTATTGGGTCATAAGCTAGCGAATGTATACGATTCCCAACAACTTGTCTCATCAGATTCATCAGGAAAATCCACATTTCTGTTCAAACTTGCCAATCCAAGTCCTATCTCATTCAAATCATCATCGGGAGGAGATGATCCAAGTCATACTTCTCAAACGGAGTCCCAACAGACGAGCAACAGATCCATGTTATTGATCGAATCTGGAGTACGATTTCACAATACTACATTTTATACTACGGCTGATTCAAACTCTGCTCCACCTTCACCATTTGCAATGAAGCTTCGTAAGCACCTTCGAAATCTTAGGTTAGAAAATGTTACTCAATTAGGTAACCTTGATCGTGTTGTTGATTTCAGATTTGGATCAGGGAATTATACCCATCATTTGATTGTAGAGTTATATGGACAAGGGAACATCATATTAACAAATGATAAATATGTCATCCTGGCATTATTAAGAGTGCATGAGTATCAGTCGATTGGTAGTGATGAAACAAATCATCCAGAGAATAATGATACATCAGATGGACAAGTAAAAGTAAGGGTTGGAAATGTATATCCTGTGACTTATGCTACTACCATTAAAAGTCAAAGTGAAACTATTGCTCTCAACCATGACACTAAAAGCCAAACCAAGGAAGAAATATCATCAGATAATGATCTAATACAACAGTTGGAAATGGAACTGGAGGGGCATAATAAGGAAAATGTGACTCATGAATATTCTATTCACAAATCATTGCTGGATATGAATGGCGAGGAGGCGTATCAATGGACCAAGCATGAACTGCAAATATTGTATGAAAAACATGCATCCAAGATAGATAACGGTAAATCATCGAAAAAGAAGAAAGATGCGGATGGATCTGCCAACCTTAAAATGTTGCTATTGAAACCAAACTCAGGTGTGTTCCACTACGGACCGTCACTTATTGAGCATTGTATTTTACATTCCGGATTGGAACCAGGGAAGAAATTCACACTCGAAACGAGTGAAAATACCATGCCACCTGAGGCGTGGAGAACTCTCATTCGTTCTCTTCGGGAAGAAGGTCAGCGTGTTCTTGATGACTTCAATAACAACAATGGTAAGGGATATATCTTATACAAGGAAAAGATTGGAAGAGCTAGCAACGATTTATCAGAAACAGTCAAGAATATTCCGCATTCTGATAAAATATTTGAAGAATTTCAACCTCATTTATTGAAGCAACATGAAAATAGACCAAGATTAGAATATAATAGTTTTTCCATGGCAGTGGATGAATTTTTTTCTCTCCTAGATGGTCAAAAACGGGCAGCAAGAGCTGAAGCAATCGAGCAAGCGGCATTAGAACGTTTGGAAAAAATTAAATTAGATCAATCGAAGAGAATGGAAGGTCTCGAACAAGACATGATGCGGCTTCAAGAACATGCTCAACTAATTGAGTTGCATGCAGACGATGTAGACAAAGCTATTGGCGTCATCAATTCTGCATTGGAATCAGGTATGGACTGGGAAGCACTAGACGAACTAGTGAATGTCGAACAAGCAAACAATAATCCTATCGCGTTACTGATGAAGCGACTTATTCTGGACAAGAATCAAATAATGCTCGCATTACCAGATACTAAAGTTTGGAACCGTGATAGTGGAACTGCTCCTCCGATTGTTGATGTCACAATCTCCCTGAAAGAGACGGCATATGGAAACGCCCGGCAAATGTATGATAAGTACCGCGCTTCGAAGGAAAAGGCTAATAAGACTGCAGAGGCATCCGAAAAAGCGTTAGAAGCTGCGGAGGCGAATGCTCAAAAACAAATTCAACAAGCTCAAATGAATAAGAAGATGACATATTCTGTAATGATGCAACCACAAAGGAAACAACATTGGTTCGAAAAATTTCATTGGTTCATTACAAGTGATAATTATCTATGTCTTGGAGGAAGAGATGCGCAACAAAATGAGCAATTAGTTAAGCGTTATTTGCGTCCAGGTGATGCGTATCTTCATGCCGACGTCTTTGGTGCACCCACTTGTATTTTAAGAGCAAAACGACGAAGAGCAGCAAATGGCGCGACAGAAGTCTTGCCTTTGTCAGATATTGCTTTGAGAGAAGCTGGAAATTTTGCAATTTGTCGATCGTCAGCGTGGAGTTCAAAGATCGTCACGTCAGCATGGTATGTTGAAAGTCACCAAGTATCAAAGACTGCTCCTACAGGAGAATATTTGACTGTAGGGTCTTTTATGATTCGCGGTAAGAAAAATTTTCTTCCTCCAGTACAACTAGAAATGGGCATTGGAGTTCTATTTCGTTTGGGCGATGATGCCGGAGTTTTAAGGCATTTGAATGATAGACGAGATTTTTCTGTGATGGCTAGAGAAAGTGCGGAGGAAGCAATAAAAGAAGGTGTTGTGAAGTTAGTTCCAGATAAATCATCTGAAAGAAGAGCATTAGATTCAAGGAAATTGATCGGGGCTTCAGAAGAAGAGAAGTTAGAATACACCCCAAGCGCAGTAACGTTTGAGTCATGTGATGATGATGAGAGGGGAGAACGGGTCGAAGCTGAAAAAGTAAACGATATTTCATGTGATGATAACCAAGGTAGCAATCAATGTGACAAATTAGCCAAGAAAAAGGGTCTGTCAGCAAAAGACAGAAAATTGATTAAGAAGTACGGATCTCTTGAGGCTGCAGAGGCAGCGCTTGCTAAAATAAGAGCAGAGGAAGAGAATATCCGGATGCGTAAGGAAAAGGACGCCGAGAATAAATACACGAACGAAGAAGCCCTGAATAAAAGCGAAATGGGTAATATTCGTGGAAAGAAATCTAAAATGAAGAAAATCGCAAAAAAGTATGGTGATCAGGATGAACAAGATCGTGATCTTGCATTGTTCGCATTGCAGGGTAGTAAAAAGGGCCAAAAGAAGAAAGGCGGTCGGAATATCGAAGCAGAGTCCGAAAATCAAATCAAAGCCGCAGCTGAAACATTAGGATTATTAATTCGCGACGCAAAAGACTTCGTCGATAAGCTTCCAACTGAGGTTGCAGATGTGCTTGCAAAATGCGTAACGACGAAGGGCACCGGTGACAGTGGAGATATTGTTAGATGGGACAAATTAGATGCCGAAGTCCTGGAGCAACTGATTGAGCTTGGCTCACAAGATGCCCAATATGCAGCTGTTAACAGGCTGTTGCAATTGACTGAGACAACTAGAGTCGACAATTTCTCAGCTAGCCTCTCTGGTATTATTCGAACTATTCACAGATTTGGTTATGAAGGCATAGAAGTCCATGATAGTAACGTAGATGGAGATGGAAAGCAGCGCAAAACGAAAGCTGAGAAAGATGCGGAAAAGGAGGCGTGGAGGGAAATTCTTGCAGAGGACGGTATAATCGAAGACACTAATGAAGACGGTCCAATTGACGATACTGGAGAAATAAGCAAGCTCACAGGGAAGCCATTGACAGAAGATTTAATTCTTTACGCAATACCAGTATGTGCCCCTTATGCTACTCTTGCCCAGTATAAATATCGCGTTAAGCTCACTCCTGGCAACCAGAAGCGAGGTAAAGCCGCAAAACAAGCTGTCGACCTATTGTGCAAACCTGAAGGATCAGCAAAAAAGAATCCCGGTATAGATTCTCGCTACTTAGACATGATGAAAGCTATTAGTGATAATGAGTGGGTGCAAGCGATACTTGGTGATGTGAAATTATCTGCTGCAGGTGCCAGTAAAGCCGTGAAAAAGCAGAAAACTGCCGCCAAGAAAGGCAAGAAAAACTCTTGAGTGTGAATTTTTATTAATATAAAGAAAAGAAAAAAATACTTTGAAAAAATTATGTTTACAATTGAACCTGTAATGCCAAAGGTCTCATGATTTACCAATATTATCCTCTGCATCAAAGGAGGACATGAAAGAGCCAATGTAATCAACCCCGGCGCCAACTCCATCAATCAGCAGATCTGAAATAGCTCGAAGGTTAGACTGCGAGATATTATTTCCTGTTTCGCTTTGAAGTCGTAGCAGTGCCTTCCTCAGTCTCTCTATTTGAAGACATCGATCTTTTAATGCGGTGCGTAATCCTTCCGTTTCCTGGTTCATTTCGGCTTCCATGAACACACGCTTGATTTCTAGATCTTCTGCATTTTCTTGGCTTTTGTGGAGTTCTGACTCCCTTATCTTTAAAATTCTTTTCAGCTCTTTCACTTCATCTTCCCTAGTTGATAAAGTTTCTTTCAGGTTTTGAATCTTTTTCTCATACTTTTGCTTTATGGCCTTTTTCAAAATATCAAATTTTTTGGTTGCGTTCAAATTATTATCATTTTCATTTTGTTTGAATGATTCAATAATTTCAGCGTGGGCTTGATCCACGTTGTCCATTTCAATAGTCATTAAAGATAATTCAGTTTCCGAATCGTTTCTCCTCATTCTACGTTCAGGTGTTTTAATAACTTCTCGGCCCAAAGACAAAGTACGATTCGGAGAAGATGATCCTTTTTTGATCACCTTATATTCACCTTGAAGTTTTGAATTTCCATTATCTATTGGCTCCATATTCTGTAACCTTTGTTCCAATTCGACTATCTCATCTCTCAAACACGCATTTTCCCCAAGTTTCATCGACAAATCTTGTCGAAGCATTTCAAGTTGTCTGTCTCGCTGTAAAATTTGTGATGCAACAGCTTGATTCTCCTCTTCAAGAACTTGAATAGTATCTTGATGACTGAGGGATTTCTCAATATAGCCAGCCACTTTCGCTTCTTCCTGTTCCAATTGCAACCTTAGTTCCTGAATTTCACTTGATAGATATGTGATGGCTTCTTGCTGTGAGTCTGAAATCTTGTCCATGATACTATCTGAGCCCTCTCTTTTGTTCATGAGTTTTTCCAACTGTTGGCGTAATTCGTTTTCTCTACCCTTCGTCGCATCCAACTCCTTGCGCAATGACTCGATAACTAAAGTAGACTGATTTGTTGTTGAAGAATCTCTACTGATGTCAACATCTTCTGAACATAGATTAGTATCCACATCAACACTCTTATCCATCAAACTTCTGTCTAGTATGCTCATATTCAAACTTTTATCCGCACTTCGATCGAGCAAACTTTTATTAAGCGCAATCTCCCTACTTGTTGAAAGAAGCTTCTGAAGAACTTGCTTTTCTTGTTCAAGCTTTTCGTTTGCATTTTCCAATTGTATCACTTTCTCTCCCAAAGAAGCGATTTTAACTTGTAGATCCAGTATGCCTTTTTCCATACTCGCACTTTTCAGCATTTCATTTTCAATCATGCCTGTTTTTATTTCCAATTCATCCTGCAAATGTTTCAGGTCATTTGAATCAGTTGGAATTCGTCGATGCTGAACCTCCTGTAATCGTTTCTCAAGAGATTCAATGGTATAACGTTGTTCTGTGGTCTTCTTTCGAAAATTATCGTTTTCATCTTTAAGTTTTGCAATAATTTGACGATACGTTTTCAATTCAGATATCATATCTTTAGAACTCGTCGTATCTTTACATGAGGGACTCTGTAATTCGTTACTTAAGGATTCACTATCCACAACATTTGGGAGAATGCGTTCCTTTGGATTCATATAAGATCGATCTTCTTGTGGTATTACCTCTTGATCAATATCTAATACCTCGGTACTTCCGAGGGATGATTCTGAATCATTGCCGTCATGCTTCATTTGATCTTGATCGACAAATGAAATTTCTGAAATAAGGGCACAAGGGCTTTGTTCCTGCATTTTTCTATTTGAATGAATAGTGAATATAGGGTGAAGAAGGATGCTTCTATTTCCCACTTCCTTTAGTTATTATTCGTTTTTCTGTGTAGAGAGATTCATTTTCATTCATCATTTATCGGTGTGATTTTTGGACTGGGGCTAGTGGTTTAGAGACAGGGTTTCTTTGCGGGACTCACTGCAAGATTAGGTAGATACAATCCCGTGTCGACTTGGTAGGTAATGGTCCAGGTCTCCATGTCTCCATTTGCTTGACTTAGAAAACCCCATGGCAATCATTGTAGATACCTGTTCATTGTTCATGACTATCTCATTTAAAAAGAGTTAAATACTTTAGGTTATTGATTGATTGATTGATTGATTGGTTCGTGTACACATCAATATCCAATCCAAGATCCAAGTTTGTCATTTTTACATAATTACACATACTTTTTTGTTTCTTTGACAATTCAAATTGATTTGACATCAGTAGTTTCATTTACCTAATGTATCAATGAAAACATTCTCCATTATCTCCAAAAGCTTCGTCTGAGATCGATGGGCACAGTGTATGTTGGACCAGCCATGCCAGTAATTATACACCTCAAAGTAACATTCCGTTATGCGATAAAGATTCAAATTTCCCGCCCAGTAGCAAGTGAAGCCTTTGCTATCCAACAATCGAACTGCATCTAGTAAATGCAGATCACCCCATTTACCAATCTGATGATACTCAAACTCGAGATAATGAGTCCTATCCAAAACAGAACTGGAGCCAAAGAGGACATTAAAATCCCAACCTTCCGTATCAATCTGTAGAATGTGTATGGGGCCTT
>Ga0213868_10003925_pt1 | contig 13722 bp, 13 predicted proteins | sample PICome_9_FD_160087 | JGI IMG/M metagenome (GOLD analysis project Ga0213868, IMG submission 160087) | Coastal seawater microbial communities near Pivers Island, North Carolina, United States - PICO127 | ecosystem: Environmental > Aquatic > Marine > Coastal | place: USA: North Carolina...
TCGTCCGCAGTACCATTCTCACGCGCATTACCCAGCTTGAGCTCAAAATCTTTGAGCCCCGCATTGAATGCGTCGATGTTGAGCATTTCAGTGTCACGGTTTGCAGACATCTGACGCATCGCTGCAATCTGCTGGGGGTCTTTATAGGCATCCAAGATCTTTTTTACCTTGGATTGGTCAATCGCCGGATCTCCGTTAGTGATCCAACCGTCCCCTTTGAGATTGTTTTTAATCACCTGAGCAATCAGTTCAGGAGGGAGTTGGGTCCCTGTCTTAGGATCATATCCGTACTTGGTCATCTCGTTAAAGATGTTCAAAATCTTGGCTGAAGAGTTCCCAAAGTTCTCGTTATTTTCCCACTTGGCATCACCTGAGTCACCAAGAAGATTGGTAACCAGTTTCTCTGCAACCCCATCACCGGTACCAAAAGACTGGCTGCCGTTAGCAAAAACCTGCATTTCTGGGCTTAGGTTTGTGTTCCAGGTGAGTTTGGTCTGCTGTTCTTTGGCAATTGCCTTACCATCCCGCATGACTTTGGAGTTGGCAGCTGCACGCGCATTGCCCGCGGTGGGATTGAAGATCGCAGCATCGACACCGTTCAGGTGACCAATCGCTTGAGCCACTTCATTCGGAGCCAACCCTGAGTTCTCCAGCAAAACAGAAAGCTCTTCTTGAGATTTGCCTTTATTTTTCTGCACGAGATCCAGAGCCAAGTTTTTAAGCTCAAGGTCTCTTACTCCAGCTGCCCTAGTTTTAGCATAATCAGCATTGTTGTCTTGGGTTACAAGATCCGCTTGAGCCCAACCAGCCTCTACCCGAGCCCTGTCTTCATCTGCGTTGGCTCTGTCTGCGGCTGCATTGGGTCGTGTGAAGGTGTTGAGGTACGATTGGTTATCCTCTTCGATCTTCTGATCTGCAATGTTGTTGGATGTGTTTACCGCAGTGCTTTCGTTATCCAGCAACTTGCCTCGGTTACCAGCCATATAGTTCAGCAGTTCAGGTGTGGCATCTCGGGAGTTAATCCCTAGAGCCCCAAAACCACCGCCTCCAGCCATAGCCTGATCCCAACCAGCTGTGCTGTTGATCCCCATAGCCTTACCCAGAGCCTCAGCAGAGGCCTGCTCCTTCTGTCGTGTGCGCCAGTCGCCCAATGCGCCAGAGAGACCATCAAAGCCTCTTGCCCAAGCCTGTCCAGCGCCCTGCATGCCGTCTAGTGCCGTACTGAAATCAGGCCCCGCTACGTTCTGCCAAGTGAGTGCGTTGTTTACCATGGTTCATTCCTCACATTGCGCGTTTGGCGATATGGGCGTTCACTTCCGCGTCCGACCAATTGTTCTGTACTCCAGCCGACCTCGATCGAGCCTCTGAAGAGTTGTTGTAGGCTTTCTTCTGGTTCTTGAGGTTCTCGGCATAAGAGGCTTTAGAAAATGCGAGCTGCTCTTTAGCGATCTTGTTCATCTGTATACCGGCGTAGATATTGCCAAATGTTCCTATGATGTCGGTCAGCGTGCCGAACTTGTCCAAGGCACCGCCCAAAGACCATCCAGAATTACCCCCACCAAGCTGGTTAGGAACATTACCGGCTAGTTGGTTAGCAGACACTGGTTTGCTAAAAACACCGGTCATACCAGCAACGTCCATTTGGGGAACGGCACCACCTCCTACGTTAGAAAAGGAACCAACATTCCCATATGACAAGTCTGTAGACGGATTTCCATAATTACCGAGGTTTCCCGCGAAAGCATACGGGTTAGCCGGAGGAGCTCCAAGATTGGGATTAAAGCTCAATGGGGTGTAGTTTCGAATATCGTTTGCTAATCCGCTCATGTTAGGCTCCGTGCATGAATTATGTGAACGCCATTGGCAGTTCGCGTGACATTTCTGGGAAGTTTTCGATCATCGAAAAGCTCAATGCAGCAATATCGGAGCCGGTGAGCAGTGTTCGAGTCAAGTATGTTGCACTTGATTCAGGATACATTAGCGTAGAATCCGTCAACATCATAGCGTCAATTAGGTTGGACATATCACCAGTGAGTTCACTCATGGCTTTCTCCACCTTCTCCATATCTTTACCGTATTGCTCTTTGGCCTCAACCATCTCTTCTTGGATCGAGACAAGATCTGCATTGAGCCATTGGGAGTAAGAATTACCTACAGAACTGGTGAGATTGATCAGGTTGTCTGCCCGCATCAGTTTGGCCCAATCCACATTGAAGTTGCCGTGGGTTGCGTACTGCATGCCGTACTGCATAGCGGCAAATGACAGGATTGTGCCGAGAATGGCACCAAGCTTGTCACCAAAGAGAGCAGTGCTGGCTTTCTGGATCATCGTAGAAACTACCATTGCAACAATGGCATTTGCTACAGCCCCTGCGACGATTGCCGCAGTACCCGTCAAACCGATGGCAGTACCCACAGCTAAGTTGGTTCCAAGAAGCCCTACCTTAGCCCCCATTGCCGCGGCACCTGGAATGAAGACGGATACAACAATCACAACAACGAATAGGACTACTTTGAATAGGCCGGTTTGGTACCATTTCTTCTTCACAGCAACGTGGGTATTCAGAATCAAATAGTTACTGTCTTTTGCCAGTCGAGTTCCCTCAAGGAGACCCAAGGCTTTAAGTGTGGGGTAGTGCAGAGGTATGATGAAACCTGATGGCTCGTTCTCGGTACCATCCTCTAAAGCTTTTTGCCCAGAGATGTTTACAGAGTTGCCGGCATACACGTTGTTTCGGTGATTCAGACCAACGATCTCAAGACGCTTGTAGCGGTACTTGGAGACCTGTTTATACAAGTAGATACGACTATCCGTATTGCCTGAAATTTTATCAAATACGGTAAATAGTATATTGGAGCCAAGTCTACCTTCCGAAGAAAAGGTTGTTGGGCTGGCCCCTATACTGGACCAGTAATCACCCTTATTGAGTTTGGTATTATCGAACGGATTCGTGACCGAGTTCTTTGCATTACCGATGTGGTCAGTCTCTACGATCAAATTCCATGTCAGGTAATAATCAAAAGTGGGTAGGAGTGTTGATGAGTACCTCTCCGACTGTGCGGTCATGGAGTAGCTGATTTGAGGAGTTACCGGCTTAGCCGTATTCCACAGAGGGTGAAATTGCCCCAGTTCATTAAGTGGGTTAGTGGCGGTGAGCCAACGACGCTCTTCAACAGATGCTGCGTCAATTCCGTTCATCTCTGTAATGTAGTTGCTGAAAGAGGTTGGGCTACCCCCAGCACTCAGGCTGAGGATTTTGAAATATTGGTATAGGTAAGCCAGCCCAGAGTTTTCTTTGGTGCTCAGCGAAACCCCTGGTATGATGAAAGCGTAGTCTAGGTCATTGATGCTATCGTTAGCTTCCAGAGTATCCAAGAAGTCATCTATTTTACCGCCGGTCAGCTTCTTGTAGGCTTTTTCCAAGTTCTCATACTTATCAGCGTATGCTGGTTCTCTGATGGATTTGTTGTATTCTCTCAAAGGGATCACTGGAAAGTAGTTAGCTCCAGATACCTCAGTAGATTGTAGGGTATCAAACACAACATTACCTGTACCCATACGGTAAGTGTACAGCATGGGTTCAGAGACAGTAGAGGTTCCGTCTACGTTGCTTGTGATCGTGTGGTACAGGATATACAGCAATCTTCTGTCACTGGAACCAATACCCCAAACATAGTCTGCGGGCATCGTGATAGTGACTTGGTCTACGCCCTCAGCAGAGAACTCTACACGGAACTGGTTAGATCCCGCATCGTAGATCAAATAATCTGCATACACATCGTCGGGTCTATTAGCGCGTATCCAAGCATCTACCCAATAACCAGAGTCTGCCCTATCCACTACAGATGTCAGCGGCCGGACTTCCACATTGGATCCAAGGGCAAGCTCTGGCACCATACCTGCTTGGACCTTATCCAAAGGAACCTCAGGGATTATGGTTCGAGAGGAGCTGGGAATACCATAAACATAGTTATTCTTTGCCCAATTGAAAAACCGTCTTTGGCTCATTCCTGGGCCATTGATCAAGCTGCTTGTGATGATACTTCCCAAGCCCTCATCCGTGCCAGAAAGCACCCTACCAACGGATGCGATCTGGAGAATATCTGCTCGGCCTTTTTTATCTCCCGCTAGGTTATAGGCAGTGGAGGATACATGGTGTGTTGTCCGTCCCATACCTTACCTCAGATTGTCAGTTCCAAATTGGTGTAGAGTTTTTCTACAACAGTGTTGATCCGGTCATTTGAAAGGCTTGTTGGAGGTAGCGTATCCTCGTTGATGGACATCTGGGTGATCCAAGTATCCAAAAGCATCTTGCCCATCTTGGTCTCAGCATCCCGCTTGTAGCTGATGATCTGCTGCTCTTGCAGCGACTTCTGTACGCCCAGAGCACCTGCGATCGGAGTTACCCCATCCATACGAGTGTCCATGGTCTTGGCTCTGTGGCCTTCGTTCTGCTCTTTCAAGGAGACCAGTTGCTCTGGAAGCAGGAAGTCATTGGTGTAAGACTTCGCAAGGTTATCCAGAGTGTATCCGGCTGTCTGTGCAGGAAGTAGGAATTCGATCTGATAATCTTTCAGAGCCGTATCAGCTTCATACCCAAGCTTCTGAGCTGGGAGGATGCTGGCTGTCTGGTACAAGATCTGGTCTTTTTGAGCTGTGCCTGTAGAGATCTGCGACGTAATCAGCTCGATGCCTTTATCAGCTTTCAACAGCTCTTTCGGCAGCAGGAAATCAATCTCGAAATCAAGCTTCTCGTTTTGCTTGGTGGCGGTTGCGACCTGTGCTGGCAACAAGAAGTCTGTCTGATAAATGATCTGTGCAGTCTGGGCTTCGATACCGCAGTATTTTGCGTCTTCTGTTGCCAACTGCATTTTGGAAAGTGCGTAATTAGAGGCAACTGTTTTGGCCTCAAGTTGCGACTTGATCAAATCTGCTTTTGCAATCTCTGTTTGGATCCGTGCCGTAACCAAAGCGACTTCCGCTGTACGGGTCTGCATCTGGATCAGCTGTGCTTGCCAATAGGCGTTGTCTTTCTGGAGGAGATACTGAACCGCGGATCCAAGAGCTGTCTGAGTCATGCTCACATAGGCTGTGGCATACTCCTGACCGGTAATCCGACCCTTATCATACTCAACCCTCAGGTGGCCATTCAGAGCCTCCATAAGCCCATCAAACATACCTGTTCCATTGACCAGTCGTTCTGTCAGATCTGCTTCGGTAAGTTGAGTTCCTACGGCCGTTGCGGCTTCAGTAGAATATTGGAATGCTGGGATCGTAAAATCAACAACAGGCAGTGTGAAATCACTGCCTGTTGTTAGTGTATCGAAGAGGTTATTTGCCAGTAGATCGGCATTACAGTGGGAAGTTCCGTCAGACATGGCAAACCTCTATTATATGGTGGGGTATGAGTTGCTTTGGTGTGGAACCAAGATCACTCGGTCCCGCGGGAAGCTGCTTGGGATGCAGCGAGGTCTTTGATTTCTTTAAGGGTCAAAGGCTCCATCACTTCGAGAGCAAATTCAGGGACCCATTTCTGGATTACCTGGATCTGACCATCAACGGTCTTGGTCCGCACAGAGTTAAACTTCCGTGATTTCAGTTCCGTATAAATAATGTGAGGGACATGGTACCCATTATCCGACGCTTCCCCGTAAGGAATAAACTTACGAACGGAGCCAAGATACTTGTTCACCACTGTGAAGTATTCCCCATCCAGATCTTTCTTGGCTGGGTTCAAGTTACTAATCCGAAGGCGAACCAAGAACATCTGCTCTTTGTGCATCTTCTTACGCACTTCAGCGATACGCTCGATCTTGCTCAGAGGAGCTGATTTGGTTTTGCCTTTTGGTTCACTCTCGTCTTCATCGTCTTCGTCGAGAGCTTCGCCATTCAATTTCGCATTGATCTTCAGCCGCAGCTTGTCAACACCGATACGGGAAGCATACTTGATGCCCATCATGTCAGCTTTGTTTTTCAAGTGGGTGAGCTCATCAACAGGAGCATCTTCTTCTTGGTTTAGAACTTCATCTTCATCATTGGTATTCAGGTCGTTTGTCATTTTGCATGCCTTGTGTGGTGCAGGGGAGGGGCTGAGACAATCTCAAGTGCTTCGGTATGGTGTGGTATGGTTGAAGGGGGCAGTTGCCTGCCCCCTCCTATCAGCTCATTAGATGCGAGCCAAGGATTTCAACAGCGCGATACGCTCAGGGCGCAACAGCAGCGTGCCGTAGTACCAACGGATCGAGCTGAAGCCCATCAGACCGAATGGGTCTGTACGGTCAGCAGTCTTCTCACCAGGCATCTTCGTGATGATTTTGAACTTCATCATCTTGCCGCCGGTTTGGAAACCAATGGTCGTGAAGGAAGCATCACCAACAACCAACATCGGGAAGATGTCATACTTGGTGCCGCTCGACACATAGCCTGGGTTGACCGAAACAACAGCACCGGCATCAGCCCAATGCAGCATCTCTGGAACCACAACGATACGGAACGCATCGACGGTACCGATTTCGCCGTTCAGAACAGCGCCACCATCTGCGTACTTGGACACAGGGATGAATGCAGGATCGTCAAACAGATCCTTCAAACCTTTGACCGTGAACTCCATCTCGGAACCAATATAAAGGACACGTCCGGCCGAGATGACCTTGGTATCAATCATGCGCGAACCAGTGATAACTTTGGTTTGCTTTGGAGTCCGGTTGTCGTTCAGAACGCGAGACATACGCATCAGGTCTTCGTAGGTGACCTCAGCAATGTCAGCCGATTCAGCATCCATGGTCGCATCACTGGTAGCATCGCCTGTGTAGATAACGATACCGGCACCAGCCAACAGGTCTTTCTGAAGGACAGCTTCAGTCAACTGGGTCGCACCAGTTACCAGTTCACGGCTCAGGTGGCTGTACAGTTCTTCATCCGAGTCAAAGTCCAAAGACTCTTCGGTGAATTCGGTGAAGAAACCAAACTGTGTGATAGAGCCTTCACGCGAGATACGCGTAAAGCCAACACGGTTAACACGGCCACCATTCTCGGACAGAGTTGGCAATTTGCCAGTGATCGTACCGATGTCTTTCGAGGAACCATAGAGGTTACCATAGCCTGGGTTTGCACCAGCAGCACCAGTCAGAACAACACCAGCGGCGTCGATACCTTGGTCGTTGATGTTGCGCTCGTCCAACAGTGGTACATAGTGGAGTACCTTGATGGTTTTGCCATAATGCTTTGGCATCGACATTACATCGGCCAATGGGGTGAAATACGCTTCTTTGGCAGCGTCAATCAACGCTTTCCGGTGCCAGAAGTAGGTATTGATCTGTTGGCCAGTAGCCCCGTCAATTGTGGATGGGCTATCGTTTGGGTCGTTATACTTGTTCATTGCTCAAGTCCTCGTGTGCGGATTATCCGCGGGGGGATGGGAGCGCCATAATCTCCTCGTCCGACATGTCGAACGGATTGAATTCTTTTGACGCAGCTTTTGCGGAAGCTTTTGCAGGCGAAGCTGCTTTAGCTTTTTCCCCGTTGGGTAGAGCTTGTCTCCGAGCAACAGTACGAGTTTCCAAAGCTGTTGGGGCTGGTGTTGGTGCTGTCGCCTGTGGTTGGGCGGCAGTCAACTTGCCTTGGCTTTGGAGGTGGTCCCCTGCTTGACGGTAGGCCTCAATAAACGGAGTGTTGGGGGCGATCTTGCCGAATACCTTCATCTGCTCAATCTCAGCTGTGATTTGGTCATAAATACCATTGGCACGCTGTTGGTTGATGATCTGAAGGAGGGCAGGCTCTTTATAGACCATTTCCTTGCTGGTCTTGTCCCAGTGGGTATTGATATGGGAAACGGTCTCCTTACCTTCTGGGGTCGAAGCGACCTCAGTCAAGGAATCGTGGAAAGCCATTTCTGTATCAGAGACCGTGTGGACTCCAGGCCGGTAGGTCGTTTCGTCAGAGGTATCAAGATCCAATGGATCAATCTTAGCCTCTTTCAACAGTTTAGCGATCGCACCTGGATCATTCTTCGACAGGTCGATCAAGAAGGAAACCTTCTCTTCGCTCAAAAGTCCATGATTATCCAGCATCCTCATTGTCTTGAGGTTGGGTTTCAAGGACTCCATCTTTTTTGCATAGTTAGCACCCATCTGCATCAGACGGATAGCTTCCTCTGGATTCTCTGGGGTGAACTTACGGCCGTTAGCCTGAAAGGGAGCCATGATGCTATCATAGGCAGCCTTGTAATCCATTACTGACTCATCAGTCTTGGCTTCTACTTTGGCTGTATCAGGCTCTGCTTTGGCTTCTACCGACTTGGGTCCAGCAGCGATCTCTTCGTCACTCAGATCCTCGTTTTCGTTCTCTTCCACAGCTTCTCCAGCAGTGGCTTCAGATTCAGGAATCTCAGGATCTTCAACGGTCTCTGGAACCAAGGCTTCTGCCTTAGTCTCAGCTACTAGAGGTTCTTCCGTGACAACTTCTTCAACAACAGGATCGGGAACAGACTGGTTAGCAAAGTCATCATCCGACATGTTCTCGTAATCTTTTCCCGATCCGTTATCCATTACACAACCTCGCCGTCATTTGCGGCTTCTTCAGCACGCATTTCTTCAAGCATTTCCATATGCTCGGCCAAGTTGTTCTCTGCGACCGTACCCATTTGAATGACGGAACGCATGTATTGCTGAAAATGCGAGATAGCCCGAATACTTTCCATAATCAGTTCTGCCTCACGAACCATGGAGGGCTCAGCAGAGATCGAAACCAAGCGAGCAGCTTCTTCTTTGAATAGGCCGTCAAGGATCAGTTTTTTGTATTCACGATTAGACTCCAGTTTGATCGCAGCATTCTTGCGTGCAACGATCTCACGGAGGTCTTCAAGTGTAGCTTCGAGTTCATGGGTATCCGACATTTGGGCCTCAATAGATTGCTCGGTTTAAGTTATCACACCACACGGTGTGGTATGGTGTGATATACTATTACATTACATGGTTAAACTAGGTCAATTCCTTATTCATGGCCTTATGTGTGATGGCGCCTGCGATTTCATCCATCTTGGAGCCTTTTTCTTCGGGATTGAGGATTCTTTTGGTGATTTCCAAATCTTGGTTCGCTTCACCTTGGGCTTTCAAACGATCCATGTCTCTGGCGTGCTTGGTTCCAGTCTCTTGTTCTACAAAGTCCAAATCACCTTGATCTGCTTTAGAAGCTTCACCTCTTGCACGAGCACGATTCCATTCAGCACGCGACTGAATCTCATCAATCTCTGCCTGTGCTTTAGCCAGCTCCAACTGCTTCATCTGCTCTGCCATTGGATCCGGTTGTGGCTCAAAGCTTTCAATCGCTTTGGCCAGATCTGGAAGACGCTTCAGTTTGGCAATTTGAATAAGGATCAGTTTGGTTACAGACCAGTCAACAGTGTTACCTAGAGTCTGTAGCATGAAACCAAGATCTTGGGCCTGAGCTTCGTCGATCTCTGCGGTAGAGATCGTAACTTTCAGATCAAACTCTCCAGCCAACTCATCTCGACGTACTTTGACAGCTTGGGTGTTTGTTACACGCACTGTCTCTTCATCGGACATAAAGACAGCGTTCATAGCTGCAATCTTCCGGCCGATCTTCTCTACGCCCCCAGCCAGACGACGGAGGATACCCATCTCACGCTTAGCAGCTGCATCCAGCATGCCTCGGATACCAGCCGCCACATCTCCATAGGCTGAGCCAGAGATGCCACCAGAGAAGGCTTTTACGCCTGTCATAGCCTCGGCTTCTTGGTTCTGGAGCTGCATCAGAGTCAAAGCTGACTGTGGGATCTCGGGATAGGTGTGTTGGTGGATGCCTACGTTCGGTGGCATGTTCGGATTAAACTCGTAATCCGATCCAGAATTCATACGCTTCCGGTTTACAACATCGAGCATACCCTTGGCAAAACCCGTCTGACCATTTGCAGAACGACCCAAGAGGTCAATGGAACCACGGGTAACAGCCCCAAGGATGGCTTGGTTATCCCCCAGGAGTTCTGCGTCTGGCTCACCGGTCATCGACTTCTTGACCGGCATGTACGACACAGCAACAAACGGAAGCTTCTGATCAGGGAAGGGGTTCTCCTCCATCCGGATCATGGTCTTACCAATCCAGGTCGCCACAATCGGAACCAAGACACCATCACCATTTACATCGTAGAAACCCCAGTATTCAAAGGCCACAACAGTCTTGCGGACTTCATCTTTGAACTGGGTTGTGTTGTCTGATTGGGTGACATGGTCTGGTTGGTTCAATGGTGATTGGCTCGACCAGTTGATGCTATCGAGATTTTTATACCGACCATCTTTCAACAGCTTCGCTTTGGAGGTCTCAAACGAGATAATCGCAAAGCCTGCTTTGTCGATGTCACCTTCTGCATTTGGATCCAAGAAGAAGTTCTCGAAGTTGTGCATGGTCAGAGAAGGTTGGTTCTTAACCACCTTCTCTTCATCTACCAGCTCAACACCAATTTGAGTTGCCAGAGCCGGCATCTGCATCTCTTCTGTGTAATTGGCGGATTCCTGCACAGCTGGATCCAAGTCAAGAAATGCGTTTGGGTTCTCTTTTTTGACAGTGAGGGCTTGCTCCAATACCATCAAATCTTCATCAGATTCTGCGGCGTAATACTCATAGATTGGGGCTTCAATCTGGACGGTCTTCGTCTCACGTTCCCAACCTACCTGTACGATCACACTGCCCTCATCGACAGTCGTGCGGCAGTATTCATCAAAGAAAGCAACACGATCGAGCTTGGTATCAAACTGCCAGTTCAGAACCAACTCGTTTTGTTCGGCTGCCAACTTGTCTTCCCAAGTGGTGGGCTTCAATTCAAACATCTTATCTGAAGACAGGAAGGGCTCGGAAAGAGCACTATAGCGCCATTCATTCTGACGACGAACCAACTTGGGTTGTACAGAAGATCTGTTCTTCTGATCCTTGGGTTTATGAGCACCCTCTACATTGCGCAAATTGAGCCAACCCCTGATCTTGTTCACATGGGTATCATGGCTCGGTTTGGACATACTGAGGTCATCTTCGAGATTGGCAACTGTGGGTTCTTTCTCCCACTCTGTCAGTTTCTCGGAGGCTACAGTTGGGCCGGACTCATACTGAAGTTTGTTTTTCATTGTGTCCTGCCAATGTTATAAGTGGAGAGTACGTTAGAGTAATTTATAGGCTGGGGGGGAGTAGGGCGTTGACCGCTTCCAGGGCCATCAGCCTGCCCAAACCAATGGTCCCCACGCTTGTATGTGGCAGCTCCGCCCCAAGATGGATTGGAAATATTCTTGTTTACATAGTGAGTGGCGCCTCGAGTACGGTCTTCATACTGACCAGCGAGGATTGCTCGAGCAGCATTCAGGGCTTGCGCATTTGGCTGAAAGTTCATGTTCTGACCTTGTTCACCTTTAGCGTAACCGGTGACACCGTTCCACGCAGAGAACTGCCCTTTGCGCATAATCACGCCTTTTAAGGTTCCATCACCGTAGCGTTTGTCCCCCATACGGTTGGCAATCACAGAACCAACATCTAACATGCCCTCATAGCCTTGGTTCCCAGCCTCAGCTTGGAGAGTGCGAGCCAACATAAGCTCATCACTCTGGTCTCCTTGAAGTGGTGTACGGGATCCTCCAGGACCACCACTAGGCCCACCATAGGTCTCAATGCTGTCTTGGTAACGAGGGTTTGCTTGTGGTCGTGTTTGTTGTGCCGCGGCATCTTGCTGTGCTTTCAGAGCATCTGCTTGCTCTTGGGCTTGTTGCCGCATCCAAGGTGCAGACATGAGAGCCGCTCCCTTCTTAGCCATATCCATGACATAGGGATTGGCTTCGGCTGGTGCTGCCACAAAATCCCCGAAGGGATTTTGTTGCTGCTGTCTTTGGGTTGGGGCTCTCATACTGACCTCATTTTACTTGATTGGTACCGGCGTAGAACTTCTCAACAACCACCAAACCGGTACGGCGCATGAGGTTAATGTCTTCACCTGCAAGGGCTTTGATGTGTTCTTTAATGGGGCCATTAAGCCCAATTTTGAGAGCACTTTCATTGACCCCCGAGCCTACGCAACCGGTTAAGAATGTCAGCGTCGCTGCGATCAACATTGCCTGCATCATTCATTCTCTCTGTGGTTTCTACAAAATCAGAAAACTCTTGGTCTTTCTGTTTCAGCTTTTCTTTGTTGGCTCCCTCCACGCGACCAATGATCCATGAAGAAAAAAGCAGTGTGATTAAAGACCCGATTGCTGCGGTCCACTTGATGAGATGTGGGGGGATGAACTTTATCATTCTGCCATCTTCGCAATGCGTTTACGGAAGATCCAAAACAGGGCTGCCATAGCAACTACGAGTCCACCGATCGCCATAGATTGAACCAGGGGATCCAAGGAACCAATGGCACTGATGACACCCCCCGAAGCCACAGCTGCACCACCTACACCTACAATTGCGGACTTGGCTTCTGTATCCTCAGAGACCTTCTCAGGAGCGCGTGGCTTCTCTAATGCAAAGTCAGGAGTCTCTTTACGAACTGGGAAAGGGCTACCCCAACGTGCCTTCTGAGTGCGCGCATCCACATGAATGAAGTTCTGCTTTGGGTAAGTACCAATGCCGCGGAAACCTACTGCTACAGCAGCTTTTAAGAACTCTTCTGGGTTCTGGTTATCTTGCCGACAATCAATGGCCAGACCAAGCATGTGCTTAGATGCTTTAGCGCCGCCCACTGCTTTATTGTGCTTGGGGGAGCGATAACCGCTGTTGATGATAATTGGCCGACCAAGCTTGTCACGCAGAGCTTGGAGCTTATCCATCGCATCTGGCTCAATCATCAACTCACCACTACCGCGGCAAGCAAGCTCTTGTGGGCTAAACGAAGGCCAACGCCACTCGCTTTTAGGGTAGTCTTTCCAGTGCTTATAGTGCGTAGCCATGCGTTAAGACCCTTTTGCTGTTCAATGCTTCTATACCATACCAAACCACACCACACCAAGAGGCTTATTTTCGGGAGTTGCGAACCAACTCTGTATGTATCCGTTGTTGGATATGCTCAATGTCCTTGAGGTGGGTATTGGCCTGATCCAATTTGGTCCCAAGACTTACAAACAAGTTGTTGTTGTGCTTGAACTGATCCAACATGGATTGCTGGGCTTTTGTGTTTGCATCTAAGGATTCTTTCAGATGATCTTCTGGTGAAGCTTTTTTAGCAGAAGCGATACCTTGACGAAGAGCTGGTATGCCTAATGCAGCTAAGGCTGCTGCCACCGCGGCTACAATTGCGCTTATGGGTTCAGGAGTAAATTCCATTACGGACGGCCTCTACTTTTTCGGCTGCGTCACGAAGAGAATAAAAGAAACATCTCATAGCGCAGACACACATACAAATATAGATGAAGACTGCCGTAGAGGCTGGATTGGCAACCCAAAAACCATAGATCCATGTGGCATATAGGATCGCAGTTGATGCGCTCATTATCGCTCTCGTAAACGGTGTCCACCATCTCATACCATTGATCAGCACAGAGATGAAGTGAGCTAGTCCAATGAACATAAACATTAATCCCCACTGAAGCTCACTTGTCACCTCAAGGAGCATTTTATAGCCAGCTGTGGCCATGGACGTTGAAGGGAAGACGATCCACAAACCCAGCCCACCCGTAATACCGGATAGCCAGGCCTCCGTAGGGCGTTTCGTAATATGCGGGATAATCATTTCCATCTCCTTG
>Ga0213868_10003927_pt1 | contig 13717 bp, 12 predicted proteins | sample PICome_9_FD_160087 | JGI IMG/M metagenome (GOLD analysis project Ga0213868, IMG submission 160087) | Coastal seawater microbial communities near Pivers Island, North Carolina, United States - PICO127 | ecosystem: Environmental > Aquatic > Marine > Coastal | place: USA: North Carolina...
GGCTTCTTCGCATGGTGCAACCGCACGGTCGATGGCCTAGGTGTGGAGCTTGAAGGCTTCTGGGACGACCCCGATCAGACCAACGTCTAATCGGCACGGGCGCGAAGCCAGCCAGCAATGGCCGCGGCTTCGAGCACAAGCATTATCGCGAACAGCTGAGAGTTCGAGAATACGTCGCGCAAGAACAGCCCTCCGACTCCGGTCACGCTGGCTGACGACACTGACGTGAGTGAGCATCAATTTGGTCGGGGAGTAGCTCGCGTTTGTGTTGCGTCGGAGACGACCCCACCAATGACGACCTCGGTCTCGCCACCTGCCCAAGACCACCACGCTGCACCCTGTGGGTGTGAATCTGCGTGCGGCTTCACGCCAGGTCGGCCAGCCAGCCTTGTTTGTGCTCATCGGTAGCGAACGACGAGTCGATGGAGTTACGAGCCAACTCACGGATGCTGGCTTCATCCAGGTCGCACCAGTCCCATGCCCGCCGATAGTCATCGAGCAGGTTGGTTTGGAACATCGGCGGATCGTCGGTTCCGATGGTCACGATGATGCCTGCGTCGAGCATCTGGGGCAGTGGATGGCTCTCTGGAGAGTCGACGGCGTGCAGCGCCAGATTGGATCCCGGGCACACATCACAGGGAATGGCGTTGTCGACCAACATTGCCACGACCGCCGGGTCACTCATAACGCCAATGCCATGTTGGATACGCACGGCTTCAAAGTTCTCGATGGCAAAGATGACTTCGGCCGGTCCGCCATGTTCAGCAGCGTGGGAAACCCCCGGTATGCCCAACGATCGGGCCTTGGCGTAGATCGACGCGAAGTCATCGGTCCACCAGTTGTCTGCCGGACCGCCCATGCCAATCGCCACGACATGGTCGAGGTTGTGGGCGAACACCTGGTCCATGGCTCGTGCACAATCAGCAGCGGAAAGATGGGGCGAGTTGTCGGGAATGAGACCCCACGTCATGCCGGTGGCCGCCGCAGCCCGCTGGCACCCGTCGACGATGCCGTCGTGAATCGGGGCCCATTCCTTGTTGTTCTCGACTACGTGGCCGGTCGCCGACACGTGGTACTCCAAATGGACAACACCCTGGGCGTGTGCGGTTTGCATATAACGTTCCGCTATCAGCGCGAAGTCCTCGGGGTCGCGCACCAGCGCAAGAACGGCGAAGTATCGCTCAAGGAACATGGGAAAGCCGTCGAACTTGTACCACTCATCGACGGCTTCGACGCTGGCTGCTGGCGGCTCGACCCCGTGGCGTTCCGCCAGCATCAGCAGTGTGGTTGCATCGACCGTGCCTTCGAGATGCACATGCAACTCCGCCTTGGGCATCGCTCGGACCAGTTCGATCGGGAAGTCGCTCGTCACGTCGCCATCGTAGAACCCGGGCTCGCCGATTGGCCCGTAGGCTCGCGGAGTGACTGACGGAGAAAGCCTGCTGAACAAGCAGCAGCGGAAAAAGGTTCGCCGCAAGGCCAAACGCCAGCGGGAACGCGAAGCACACCGCAACCTCGACGACATCACCGGCGAGGCCATCACGATGTCCTTGCGCATCGCGCCTGAGGTGGCGGCGAGTCGACGGCCGCAGGTTGTGGAGATCGACATCCCGTCAGTTTCTGAAGCGCAGTTCGTGCAGAAACGGATCAACGACGCGTTTCACATTGGCGAGTGGCTCGACGACGTCCGAGTCGCTCTGTGGCGGGCCGACGGCGACTCAGGCAGCGCACTATCCGATCGCGGAAAGACCCAAGGTTTCGAACTACGTATCGATCGCGCACTACAGGACTAACCGCTCCACTCACTGTTACCAGCGCGAGCGTCATGCTTCACGCGCCAGGCTGGCCTCGTGGGCATCTATGATCATCGGCAGCCTGTTCTGAGGCTCATCCCAGAGTCAGCAAACTTTCGATTGGTGTCCTTGTGATCGCTGTTCTCTCACTGCTGCTGGTGGCAACGTTATTCATCAGTGCTGCTCGCGTTTCCACGATCGCGCTTGTCGGCACAGGGATGGCCACAGATGTCGCGAGCTTCCAAGCCCGCTCGGCGCTCATGGGCGTCGGCTACACCACGACCGAAGCCGAGGACGTGATCAATCATCCGGTGAGGCGAAGGATCATCCTGTGGCTGATGACATTCGGCAATGCTGGCATTATCACCGGTGTCACATCCATGCTGCTTGGTTTTGTGAACGCCGAGGCAAGCCAGACGCTCCGTCGGGCAGCGATATTGGCCGTCGGCTTGGTTGTGCTGATCATCCTCACTCGTGTCCGGTTCCTCGAACGCCTGCTTACGAAGTTCACTCGGTGGGCACTTGCCAGATGGACAACACTTGAAACTCGCGACCTGGCCAACCTTCTTCGGTTCGGCAAGAACTTTGGCATTATCGAACTAGCAGCACGAGACGACGATTGGCTGGTGGGAAGACCGCTTGAATCGTTACATCTCCCAGACGAAGGCATCGTCATTCTCGGTGTCGATCGCCACGATGGTCATTTCCACGGCGTGCCCACCGGCCAAACCGTGGTCCACGAAGGCGACACGGTCATTGCATATGGTCGACTCGACCATCTCGTCGACCTCGACGAGCGACACAAAGGACGTCTCGGCGACCTGGCTCATATGCAGGCAGTGCAAGAGCAGGAGCAGTTACTCGCCGAAGCGCACAACCGTGAAACAGACGACGACGTCGGATGAGCGCCACCCGCCAACGCAAACCAACCCGGACTCGGCTTCAAAAGCGTTCGCGCCAAAATGCCAGCCCCACCGAAGACGGCACGAAGAAGCTGGGCACCTTTGGTGGTGTCTTTGCGCCCAGCCTGCTCACGATTTTGGGGCTCGTGTTATTCCTTCGTTTGGGTTTCGTTACCGGAAACGTGGGCCTCGTCAAGATGCTCGCGATCCTGGCGGTATCCACATCGGTATCGCTGGTTACGACGATCTCGCTCGCAGCGATCGCCACCAATCTCAAGGTCGGCGGTGGTGGCGTCTACTTTCTGATCTCGCGGACTTTGGGCCCCGCCTTTGGCGGTGCGATCGGCATCGTCTTGTACGTGGCCATGTCACTATCGATCGCCTTCTATGCGATCGGTCTAGGCGAGGCCCTCTCCAGCGTCCTAGGCACGACGCAGGCCAGCATGCCCCGGATCATTGCGGCAATCACTGTCTTAGGGCTTCTGGCGTTGGCTTGGCTCGGTGCCGATATCGCGACCCGACTGCAATACGTGGTTATGGCCTGTCTCCTAGTCGCCATCGCCGCGTATTTTCTCGGTGTGGCCGACCACCTCCGCGTTGGCAACCTCTCTGAAAGCCTGTGGACACCCACAGGAGGCGGCTCGTTCTGGGTCAGTTTCGCAATCTTCTTTCCTGCCATCACTGGTTTCACCCAAGGCGTGGCCATGTCGGGCGACCTGCGCACGCCGTCGCGCAGTATCAGCATCGGCACGTTCGGAGCGATAGGAGTCTCTACCGTCGTCTACCTGCTCGTCATCTTCACCTTTGCGCTTGCGGTATCACTCGAGGATCTGCGCGAAGACACCGCCATCATGCGCAGGCTGTCGCTAGCGCCATGGTTCATCGACGTTGGTGTCATCGCAGCCACATTGTCGTCGGCCATCGCGTCGATGATGGGCGCTCCTCGGACCCTGCAACGTCTGGCTGCGGATCGTCTGGTCAAACCGCTCGAACCATTTGCCGAAGGCGCAGGTCCCGACAACAACCCCCGGCGCGGCTCGTTGTTGAGCGGTGCGATTGCCCTGGCGGCGATCGCCTTGGGCGATCTCGATCTGGTGGCACCAATCATTTCCATGTTCTTCCTCGCCAGTTACGGAATGATCAACTTCGCGACGTATTCCGAGGCACGAGCCGCAAGCACATCGTTTCGACCACGCTTCAAACTCTTTGACTGGCGGCTGAGCCTGCTCGGTACCGCCGGCTGTCTGGGCGTGATCTTGGCTATCGATCCCGTATCCGGTGCTGCCGCAGGTGCTGCCGTATTCGGTCTGTATCGGTATCTTCAGCGGTCGGTTCAGCAGGTTCGCTGGGCCGACAGCACCAGAGGTTTCCATACCTCACAGGTGCGAACCCATCTACGGCTGATGGGACCACAGACGGAGAGCGGACGCGACTGGCGTCCGTTTACGGTCGCGTTTGCACCCCGTGATCCAGAACGGCGGCGACGGCTGAGCGAGGTAGCCCATTGGATCGAGGGAGGCGCAGGGTTCAGCACCCTGGTGCGAATCGTGCCCGGGTCGGGAGCGATGAACCGTAAACGAGCAGCCCGCATCGCGTTGGAACTTCAACGCGAGTTGGCCGAATCTGGCGACAAACTATACGGGCGTGTGATCGCGGCCGAGACAATCGCTGCTGGCGTCGGGACGGTCCTGCAATCGCACGGTGTTGGAGCGCTTCGGCCAAATCTTGCGTTGTACAGCGCCGACGAACTCGATGTCGCAACCGACAAACAAACCGCTGACTTCGCCACCATCTTGCAGACTGCTGCACGCCACGATTGCCATGTAGCGGTAGCTCATTGCCCCGACCACGGGTGGGAACGTCTAGCCGCATCACCCAAACAGCAGTCGGAGATCGTCGTCTGGTGGCAAGACAATACCTCAGGAAAATTGCTCACCTTGCTGGCATGGATGTGTACCCGCAGCACCGGTTGGAGCAACGCGAGCATCACCGTCTGGATCGTCGCCGAGTCCGATGCAGCCAAAGAGGTCCACGCTGTGAACGAACTGCTCGACGGTGCACGGATTACGGCACACGTTGCCGGAGTCGCTCCTGCGTCGGACTTTGCGGTGACAGTGCGCGACGCCGACCTCGTATTCGCTCCGATGCGCATCCGCCAGAACGGCGTGTTCGGCCCCGGCGGCGAAACACTAGGCGTCATTTGCCGAGACCTACCGCTTGCAGTTTTTGCCACCGCGGCAGTTCCTGTTGAACTCGATGTGCAACCTGACGACAGCACCTCTGCAGCCTTGGCGGCAGCTCGCGACCGCTCCGACGAGCTACTGACACGTGCGAACGAGCTCAGCGAGAATGCCGGAACGCTTATTGTGACAGCAGAAATGTTGCGCATGACCGCTGGCGACGACCCAGCGTTGGTCGCCCATGCTGACGAGGCCGCAGCCCTAGCCACCAAAGCCCAACGTAAGTACCTCGACGCCCGAACTCGGGCGGACAAAGCCGTCAAGCTGGTGGAATCGATCGACCCCCGCCTGGCGAGCGGTGCTATCGACGAGGATCATTGGCTGACCGACTAAATCCAGTAGCTGGACGGCCATAACCAGCGAGCGACACATGACACAGTGCGGTACGTCATCACGTTTCTGTGTTCGGGTATTCTTTCGTCCGTTATCCGTGAAGCAGCCAACCAACTTGTTCCTGTCGCCGAGCCAACTATGGCTGTGGTCGGATGGCCCGAAGTCGCGCATCTGCCACTGTTGACACCCACACTGGTACGAGCGAAGATCGACACCGGTGCCACCACCTCAGCAATCCATGCCTCTGGAATTACGATTGCTCATCGTGCCGATGGCGAAGCTTTCGTGTCATTCACGCTGCACACAACCGATCAGTCAGACGGACAGGAACGGGTTTCTGGTCACCCGGTCGTTGCCTTTCGTTTCGTACGTTCTTCAACCGGCGAGGGTGAATATCGTCCGGTGATCCGCACTGCGTTGGTTATCGGCCAGAAGAGCTTTGAGGCCGAGGTCAGCCTCACCGAGCGGGATCGTATGGGTTATCGCATGCTCATTGGTCGCGAGGCACTCCGAGGCCGGTTTCATATCGATCCCGAGGGCTCCTTTCTGCAGGGCAAAATCCCAAAGACCTGATCAGTTGGCCCAGACCAGGCCCCCGACCGGGCGGCCCCGATCAGGTACGAGTCGGCATGTTTCTGACGCCACCTCCATCCGCAGAGTGTCGCCGTTGCATGCAGGAGCCCGGTCTTAGTGGGTTGGTGAGGCCCAGTGCGACCTCGGGACATAAGCTCGACCTCTACAACTCCAACGGCACCGTTCGCCGAGGAGCAAGCCCGTGTCGACTCGTTCGTGAGCGATGCCCAGTGAGCAACAACCCGAGGAAATCATGCAGGCCATACTCGTCAACGCAGACTCACCGCTGGTTTTGGGCCAGGTGCCTGACCCCACCGTCGGCGACAACGACGTGCTCATCGATGTCAAGGCTGCTGGTCTCAATCGCGCGGATCTCATGCAACGTGCAGGTCTGTACCCGCCACCTCCAGGAGCCTCCGAGATCTTGGGCCTCGAAGTTGCTGGCATCGTGAGCGCCATTGGATCTGCGGTGACCGAGTGGTCCGTGGGCGATCGGGTATGTGCGCTTCTTGGCGGTGGCGGTTATGCGGAACTCGCGGTCGCTGATGCAGGCTCTGTTTTTGCTGTCCCCGGTGGCATGGACTTCGCCCATGCAGCCTGCCTGCCCGAAGCCATGATGACAGTGTGGGCGAATGTCTTTATGCGAAGCGCACTTCAGCCAGGCGAGACAGTTCTGATCCACGGTGGCACGAGCGGTATTGGAGTGATGGCAATCCAGATGGCGCGACAGGCAGGAGCGGGCACGATCCTGACAACCGCTGGTAGCGACGAAAAGGCCAGCGTGTGTGCCGACCTGGGCGCCGACCACGCGATCAACTACCGCACCCAGGACTTCGTCGAGGTTGTACAAGGTGCAGGCGGCGCCGACGTCATTCTTGACATGGTCGGCGGCAGCTACATCCAACGCAACATCGACGCTGCCAACCTCAACGGACGGATCTGCAACATCGCGTATCAGGACAGCTTCGAAGCAACCGTGAATTTCGGCCCGGTCTTGATGAAGCGGCTAGTGCTCACCGCAACCACGTTGCGAGCCCGTCCGAACGATCAGAAACGGGCCATCCGCGACGACGTCACCTCACAGTTCTGGGAAGCAGTGACTAGCGGTGCAGTCCGGCCCGTGCTCGACAGCACGTTTCCACTAGCCGAAGCCGAAGCCGCTCACGCCCGACTCGATACCGGTGGCCATATCGGCAAGATCGTCCTGACCCGCGACTGAAGCCGGCCAACACGAACGGATTCAGTCGCCAAACTCGGGACGGGGACGTCGGGGGGCTCCCCGGCGGTAGTAGACATTCATCGCAGTCCACGGACCATCCCGATGGTTGTCTTCGCGAAAGCCGAGATCCAGGACCTCGATATCATCGCCGATCCGTTCGAGCAGGTCGGCGACCGCCCGCAACAAACGGGGCACGTCTGGGGCTCCGGGCCCCGCAGGATTCGACAACCGAATATGTCGACACTGCCAAGGTTCGGAGTCCGGCGACGTCGGGGGAGTGGTACCGCTCATGCCAGAACCCTCGCACATCGGAGGTCAGTAGGCGCGGCTTGTTCCCGTAGTTCGTGAGAGACTGACCATGTGATGTCGCCCCTGGAATCGCGATGACGGTGTTGCTCGATGTTCGGAACTACTCGGTCGGGTTTCAGACCGAGCGTGGGTTTGCACAGGTTGTCGACGATGTCTCGTTTCAGCTCGAGCGAGGCAAGACACTGGGCATCGTCGGCGAGTCTGGCTCTGGCAAGTCCGTGCTGAATCGCTCGATCATGGGCCTGGCATCGACAAGCCGCCAGGTTGAAGATGGATCAGTCCGCTTCGACGGTGCAGAACTCGTCGGCACCGACCGGCAGCACCTGTGGGGCCGACGTATCGGGATGATCTTCCAGGATCCTATGACATCACTGAATCCGGTGATGCGGATTGGGCACCAGATCGCAGAACCTCTCCGCCAACACCTAGGCCTGGCTCGCGCCGCTGTTCGAGACCGATCGATCGAGCTCCTCGAGATGGTCGGGGTGGCCGAAGCAGCTCGCCGACTGTCACAGTTTCCCCATCAACTCTCCGGGGGTCTCCGACAACGGGTACTGATAGCCATAGCTCTGGCGGGCGCCCCTGACTTGCTCGTTGCCGACGAACCGACCACGGCTCTCGACGTGACCGTTCAGAAGTACATCCTCGAGCTACTGGCGGAAATCCAGTCAGAACTTGCCATGTCAATCGTGCTCATAACCCATGACTTGGGGGTCGCCCGAGGGCGGACCGATGACATCATGGTCATGTACGGAGGACGGGTCATGGAAATGGCCCCGGCTGAACCACTCTTCTCGGGCATGGTGCACCCTTACACCCAGGCACTGTTTGCGGCCACACCGCGTGTGGATCAGCCAAAACACACCCGACTCACGCCGATAGACGGTGCTCCACCGGATCCGCTGGCTTTGCCTTCTGGCTGCCGCTTCAGCCCACGATGTCTGTACGCACAACCACAGTGCACCGAGGTTGTGCCCGCGGTCCAGCACTGGTCTCGTCACCGATATGCGTGTTTCTATCCTGTGGGCACTCGTAAGTCCGACGAAGCGCTCGCTCGCAATGCCGCCCAAGGTGTGACCGCTGCCGGTCTGGTCATTACCGAGCGTTTGGGAGCGCCTCTACCCAGGTGACAAAGGCCGTCACCACGATGTTGGCCAAAACGAAGGAACCTAACGCCCACCGTCCCCTAGGGAAGCGGGCCACGATGAGCGGAACACGATCCATGCGAAGCTGCAGCTCCGTATGGCGAGCGGGGCGACCACGGCTCGCAACTACAGGCGTATTCAGTTCATCCCAGCCAACACCACGGCTGTGCCTAAGGATTCATGGTCCGAACCCTCGCTACTGGACGCCTTTCGTGCGGCCTCGATCTCAGCGACTGACCCTCCGATCCATACCGCAAGACTCACGCCTCTACGCATCGAACGGGCGAGTCGCAGACCCTCTCGCGCCTGCGAGGGTTCCTGGGTTCGGTCCAGAGCTCGCATGGTCATCTCCCTGTGGGTACTCGAATCAGTCACGCCGTCATGGCCGCCTTCGATATCTCAGCCGCCACACGCAGAGCTAGCCCGTCATGGGCAACAAGAGATGGCGTCGGCGACGGGCCAGGCGCCGGCGACGTTGACGGTGACGCAGGATCAGGTTTCGCCGCGCCAGTAAGGTTGCCACCATGGAAATCAAACCAATCGAACTCGCCGACGGTCTTGAGTTCGCAGCCGAAGTGCAGGGCGGCACGATTATCACCATCCGTAAAGATGGTCGTCCGCAGTCCTCAGACGTACATCATGCAATAACCGACGCGACCATAGTCTTCTCAGTTCTGCCAACGCGGGCCAAGGTATTCAATATCGAGCGAGATCCACGGGTGGTCTATCACGTGTCACACGAGGGCAGCTATCTGAGCTTCGACGGCACCGCCATTGTGAGTCCGGTCGCGACGGAGACACATGGTCCCGCGATGGACATACTGATCGAGGCGTACCGTGCAGCCGCCAAAAAGGAACACCCAGATTGGGACGAATTCCGTGACGCAATGGTCCGCGAACGCCGCCGGGTCATCATCGTTTCACCCGACTCAGTTGTCGGGCTCATTCGACCTGTCTGGGGCTGAAGAATGGCTGACTGCTGCGACGACTGAATCGGTCAGACAATCTGTCGCCGCCATCCGTGCCAGTTGGAGTGGGGCTGTGCCAGCGTCATGCTCCGTGGCGCCAGCCGCACCAACCGGAGGCCCCTCGCCGAGGAGTGTCCACGTAAGCGACCGGAAGGCTCGTTGATGATCTTCCTGAGCATCCAGATGGGCACAGGTCATCGTTGTGAAGCAATACGACCCGCAGCGTCGCCCAGTTGGTGGACCTATGGCCCTGTTGATGGACCACGAGATCGTTCAGAATGACCGAAGTCAGCCCATTTGGAGGGTGCAATGAAGGTCAAAACGATCGTCGTCGGGATCGACGGCTCGGCCGATGCTCGCGACGCCTTAGACACGGCGATTGATCTGGTAGCCGACGACGGGGTGATTCATGTCGTCGCTGCTTTCCATTCGCCTACTTCCGCCGAAATCAACCGAGTGCTGGCCGCCCTGCCACGAGAGTTCAAAGACACATACGATCCGTTGGCAGAACCCCACAGCCATCTGCACGATGCCGAAGCGCTCATGGCCGCGAGCGGAGTCGAAGGACGAGGGCACTTCATCAAGGACCATCCTGCGGCAGCGATACTGGATGTAGCGGACCTCGTCGGCGCCGACCTGATCATCGTTGGCAGCCGCGGGATCGGCCAGTCAACCCGATTCCTACGTGGCAGCGTGTCGGCTCGGGTTGCCAATCGAGCCAAGACCAGCTTCATGGTCATCCACAACACCGACAACGACACCTAAGCAGTTCGGACACCGCATCATCTCGCCCGAGCTTGGTACCTCGGGACCTGCGATAGGTTCGAAGAGTGAGCACTCCGGAACTCGAACTGATCGACGCAGCGCTACGGACCGATATCCGGCGGCTCGGTACCCAACTCGGCGAGGCGCTCGTGCGCCAGCATGGACAAGACCTCTTAGACAGAGTCGAACAAGTACGTGCGATCGCCCAGGGTCTGCGACGAGATGACTCGTCGGCCGAGAGCCTTGTCGACTTCTTGTCCGGTATCCAGGTCGTTGACGCAATACACCTGGTTCGTGCGTTCACGGTGTACTTCCACCTCGCCAACACCGCCGAGCAGGTGCACCGGGTCGAGGATCTGAACACGTCGGCGCCATCACGGAACAACCATTTCGCCGACACCGTCACCAAGTTGCAGGCAGCCGGCGTATCCAACTCCGAGATTGTCGCCGCCACTCGCACTGCTGACCTTCGCCCCGTGTTTACCGCTCACCCAACCGAAGCTTCCCGCCGGTCGATCCTTGACAAGTTGGCCGAACTTGCGGTGCTCATCGAGCGACGGAGCGAGGCCACGCTCGGTCAGAGCGAGAAAGCTGGCATCGACCGTCGAATTGACGAACTGATCGACGCGATGTGGCAGACCGACGAGCTGCGCCGCGAACAACCTGATCCTGTGGATGAGGCCCGGTCCATCCTGTACTTCTTGAACCAGATTGTGACGGATGGGGTACCTGAGCTTTTCGACGACGTCGATGCCGTGCTGCGGACCATCGGCGGATCACTGCCGCCCGATCGGGTGCCAGTTCGATTTGGGTCGTGGGTCGGCGGTGATCGCGATGGCAACCCCAATGTCACGCCCGACCCAACTCCCGGCGTTTTGGCCTTTCAACGAGCGAGGGCGCTCAGGTTGTTGATCACCGAGATCGAAGACTTGTCATCGGAACTGTCGGTGAGCACCTCGGTCACTGGCATTTCAGCCGAGCTTGCCGCGCACCTTGCATCCGATGCCGAAGAGTTTCCAACAGTATCCACCCGCTTCAGCATGCTCAGTCGGGGCGAACCGTATCGCCAACGTTGCTCGGTCATCCATCACCGTCTGCTTGAAACGGCAAAAGCACCTCCTGGTCCTGGTTCGTACTCTTCGTCCACGGAGCTACAGGCCGATCTCGCTGAGATGGCCGAGTCGCTTGCAGCCAACCGAGGCGAACTGCTCGCCAATGGCCGATTGGCTCGGGTGCAGCGCACCGTTGCACTGGTTGGTTTCCATCTCGCGACACTCGACATTCGTGAGCACACCGATCGGCACCACAACGCCTTGACGGAACTGTTTGAGCCACTCGGCGTCGACTACGCCTCCCTCGATCGGGCCGAACGCACCGCGCTACTCACCGCCGAACTCAGTAGCCGCCGGCCGCTCGCTCCACCGGTCGAGGCAAGTGCGTCTGGAGCATTGTCGCTGATGGCAGCGATCCGTTCGGCCATGGACGACCTAGGTGATGACATCATCGAGAGCTACATCATCTCAATGACGCAAGGGGTCGACGATGTGCTCGCGCCAGCTGTTCTCGCCCGCGACGTTGGGCTGGTCGACCTACCACGACAGGTCGCCCGAATCGGCTTCGTGCCCCTGTTCGAGATGATCGAAGATCTTCGCAATATCGGCACCGTGCTCCGAGAACTGCTCGCCACGCCGGCCTATCGGGAGCTGGTCGAACTTCGAGGCAACGTCCAGGAGGTCATGGTCGGTTACTCGGACTCCAACAAGGATGGTGGTATTACGACGTCGCAGTGGGAGATCCACAAAGCACTGCGCCAGATCGCCGAAGTATCCCGCGAAACAGGTATCAAGATCGTGGTCTTTCACGGCCGAGGCGGCACGGTTGGTCGCGGGGGAGGGCCGACCAACGAGGCAATCCTCGGTCAGCCAGCAGGAGCGGTCGCAGGAGCCGTCAAGATCACCGAACAAGGCGAAGTCATCGCCGACAAGTACGGGCTGCCTCGACTGGCTCGCCGCAACCTCGACTTGGCACTATCCGCAGTGGTCGAAGCAACAGTTGCCCACCGGCGACCCCGTCATGACGAGGCCACAACCGGTCGCTGGAACGACGTGATGGAGTTGATGTCGACCCGGGCCTACGAGACGTATCGCTCATTCCTTGAAACCCCGGGCATGGTCGAATACTTCGAGACGTCGACTCCGGTCGGTGAACTTGGCTCCATGAACATTGGATCGCGGCCAGCGCGCCGAGCGAGCTCCAGTAGTGGCATCGCCGACCTACGTGCGATTCCTTGGGTTTTTGGTTGGACCCAGTCGCGCCAGATCATTCCCGGCTGGTTCGGCGTTGGTTCCGCACTCGAGGCTGCTCGCTCTGCCGGCCACGGCGAAGACCTCGTGGAAATGTACGGGGGATGGAAATTCTTTGCGGGCTTCTTGTCGAACGTCGAAATGACCCTTTCCAAAACCGACCTGGCGATCGCCAATCACTATGTGAATCGTCTCGTCGATCCAAGCCTGCATCACTTCTTCGACCTCATCGCAGCAGAGCACGATCGCACGCTGCATGAGATCAACGCGCTGTCGGGCAACGCGCTGCTGGACGATCTTCCTATTCTCAAGCGGACCCTGTCGGTGCGCGATGCTTACCTCGACCCCATCAACGTGTTGCAGGTTGAGCTCCTCGCCCGATCGCGTGCAGCAGGTCCTGACCATCCCAACGCGGCACAAATCCAGCGAGCACTTCTCCTTACCATCAACGGGGTGGCCGCAGGGTTACGGAATACTGGTTGAAAGTTCTCCGCTCACGTAGTCGCTTCGGGCTGTTCGACTCTCGCCGCGCTCGCGATCCGACGGCAGCTCTGGTGAGCCCGCCGGAGACCATCAACCATGCCCACTTCGGTCGAGTAGGCCGCTATCCGGGCAGGATCTGGAGCGGTCAAGCGATTCTCTAAGTGTTCTGTGACCATCAGTTCGAGATCATAGAAGTCGGCTTTGGACTCGGCCGCCCGAACAGCTGCATCTGGGTCACCGGTGCCGAGTGCTTCGAGCGCGTCGTCGAGCGTGCCGAGTACGACGTGTTGGAGATCCACCATACGGCTGCTCGTTGCCGGGCTGACCGTAACGACCTCGTCGATACGGCGAAGACCCGGCGCGACCACGCCAGTGACAATCACATCGGCCATCTGTTCGAGTTCGTTGTTGACGCGGAGCAGGCGAAGCATCTCGGACCGCTGAGCCTTGCTGAGCTGCCTTCGGCTTAGATCCCTCAAGTAGGCAACAACTTCGGAGTGCAGGGCGTCAACTTCGTCGTCGCGTTGTTCGATGTCGCTAAATTCTCGTCGAGTGCCGGCCATGGCTGCCGGAACCGCTCCGACCAACATCGAACGAACCCGCAGTCCAACACGTAACAACTCGCGGCGTGTCACCTCGAGAGCGATGACGGGGGTAGCCAGCGCGTCCTGATCGAGGAAGGCA
>Ga0213868_10003928_pt1 | contig 13716 bp, 13 predicted proteins | sample PICome_9_FD_160087 | JGI IMG/M metagenome (GOLD analysis project Ga0213868, IMG submission 160087) | Coastal seawater microbial communities near Pivers Island, North Carolina, United States - PICO127 | ecosystem: Environmental > Aquatic > Marine > Coastal | place: USA: North Carolina...
CACTGAAGCCCCCTATCTGGAGACACACAAACATATGAAAAACACTGAACAACACTCACACAAGCGACAAGCGACACGCGTTTTGAAAAACGTAACACTCTATTCTTTTTCAAAACAACTCATTCACGAGCTGTTACGTAAAGATAACAGAAAGGATCACTCGGTCCCTCGTATGAAACATAAACGGAAGCAAAATACATCCGACCCCCTGACAATTAGTAGTAGCAGCAGTAGCAGTAAGAAACGTAAAAGCTTGGAGAATATGGCAAAGTGGGGTAGGAACTCGAGTTCCAGTGCGGTACGTTTTATGTATGAAAATGAATGTATGTCGATGATCAACTCTTTCAAACCAACTTATATGTGTATATACATGAACTTGTATGTCTTGTATTGCAGGATAATGAAGCTGCCATACTGGCCATGTTTCATGATATTTCAGACGATGACGACCCTCAAATTGCGTCAATGGAAGGTACGTAGCAGTTATTATCAGCATCGCCGTCATCATTTTGATATTTGCAGCAGTTGATGGATCTCATCGTAAATATACGTCACCTTTCATCCATTTATATACATGTATAGGAATCTGTCAGTTGTGTGAATCTATTGAAATAGACCCTTTGGAGGATATTCGAATTCTTGTCTTACTTTTCAAGATGGGTGCCACTTCTAAGCCTGCTCAAATTACAAGAGATGAATGGCTAGCAGGTTGTGCGAAATTAAATATTGTTTCTATAGATAGTATCAAATCACTTTTGCCTAGTCTTGATCCTGGATTTATGGATCAAACAGAGTTTCGTGAGCTTTACAAGGTGCGTATGAAGACAATCATAGTCAATATAAAGTTGACATACATTTCTTATTTCTAATTACATTCCTATCATTCAAATTCCTCGACACACACAATGACAATCAATAGTATTGTTTCCAATTTAACCGACAAGGGACACATAAAACTCTTGATAAGGAAATTGTTGTTGCTCTTGTCGAACTTACATTGAAGGGTCGAATCCCAGACTCCCGAATCTCAAGCTTTCAAGAGTTTTTAAATACTACCAAAGATACATCCTATGATCGGATTACTCTTGATCAGTGGCTTTCTTTCTTTGACTTTTGTCTCGATTGTCAGGATCTAACTCAATACGATGAAGAGAATAGTGCTTGGCCTGTTTTAATCGATGATTATGTAGACTTTGCTACAACTATGAAAGATTAGATTTTTATATTATATACTGAAGACAATAATGACATAGAATGTTTCATCTGTAATATTTTTTTGAGCTCGTTCAAATGTTTGTACGTTTGCTCTTCTACAACATATAGTAAAATGGCGTGTTGGATAAGATTGAGCTAGTTATATTATGAAAGCGTATGATTTCGTACTTGTAATAAATTCCATAGCAATTAGGGTCTTTGAAATCATGGGTTATGTTCAGCGATGCATTATATGTTTTGGATGTTGGGATATGTGCTTTATTTGTATGTACTTTATTATTTCTCACTGTGCTATCAAGAGAACATGGAAATGATTCTTACAAAGCACTAAAACCCATATCTATTGATGTTATCAGCATATGTCTCCATAACATCAAGGAACGTCAGATGATGTTCCTTTTCCTCGGGATGTTCGTTAGCAACAGTTTCAACCTTTTTTACGGTACTGAGGCTGCCGCGTCTTCCACCAAGGGACTTGGAAGACACAGGCTCGACTTTTCTATGCAAATGAAGAAAAGAACGTTTTGAAGGCTCGGGATTTGTTTTGACTTCCTTGGGCGACTCTGCGTGATCGTGATACTTGCAACCGAAAAGAGCGTCCACTTCCTCCCTCACTGCACTTTCTACGAAATGTCCAACGTCCGATATCGTTTTTTCTGCACTCTTCATAACACTCTTTGGCTGGATGTCTTCTTTGCTTGAGTCCACAGAGCTATCGTTGATAAATAAAATGATTTGAATGATAAGAAAGAGTCGTATGTGGTATGTGAAGTCAATTCAAACAACGAGAACCCCCCTTCACTCTTACCGTCTTCGGTTCCTCCAGAATTTGTGCATATCCTTGTTGAAGGACATTTGAAGATTGTCTGGAGCAGCATCAGCACTGACATGATCAGCGCAAATAAATAATACTGAGGCTATGATAAGTTTCTTCATGTTTTTTTGAGAATGTTGTTTGTGATTTGTGTTTGCGTGTATTTTATGAAGTGTCTTTGACAAGATCTCCTCGAAATATTCCTTGACACCAAGAAAAAGACGCTAAACTGTACCACTAACCACTAGCCCCTAAACCCCAACATGACGAAAAGAGGATAGAAAATTCAAACTTCCCCTTTCCACTCTCGTCGAAGCAGAAAACATTCTACGCATTACATACGAGGTGAATATTGTTTTTAAATAAGTTACATTTCACGAATTGTACTCAACTTGATATTATGAGAGAATAGAAAGTTATCGTGTGATTTCCCTGCACTTCTATCGACAGTAACAATTCTATCTCCAGCGCGCAGAATCCCCAATTCCCTAGCGGTTCGTACTGCTTCAGCGCGAAGAATACTCATTCTAGTTGAACTCGATCCTGGGTCCATTTCTGCTTGCAAAAGAACTGGTAAGATAGAGCGATGGAGCTGAAGCTGCCTAGCAACCTGAGCATCCGTACAAAATGCTAGAACTGGAACAGTTGGTTTGTGCTTGGCAACTGCCCTAGCAACCTTACCGGACATGGTAATGAGAATTAATGCTCTAGCTTTCATATCATGTGCACTTCGAACTGCAGAATGAGCTATGGCATCCATTTCTTCGTCCAAATAATGAATAGCGTCAGATCCCGTGTATGCTTTAGGAGTAAAGTTCTGTAATAAGATTTCATCAGCTTCGCCAATGACGCTGGTCATAGCTTTAATAGATTCTATAGGGTAAGCACCAGCCGCAGTTTCACCTGAAAGCATCACTGCATCCGTCCCATCTAATACTGCTGAGCCAACATCTGTAACTTCCGCGCGCGTTGGACGTGGATTTCGCATCATGGAATCAAGCATCTGAGTTGCAACTATAACGGGCTTTCCAGCCGCATTACATGCCTTGACCATCATTTTTTGGGCAGCAAATACTTTTCTGTATGGAATTTCCACTCCTAAATCTCCACGAGCAACCATAATACCATCCGATTCTTGAAGGATTTCATCAAAATTATCAACTCCTTCCTTGTTCTATTCAAATACAAACAAACATATTGGTTTACACATCATCTACAGACATTCATAATGAAATTCAGATCTTGTCACTTACTTCAATTTTTGAAATGACCAATGGTCTCATATACTTGGATCCTGGCTCTGACTGTTCTAATTCAGCAACGCATCGGTCCAAAAACGCAATGACAGAACGAACATTAGCAGCTGTTCGAATAAAAGAGGCAGCAACAAAATCAGCTCTTATTTTGCAGGACCACTTCAGATCAGATTTGTCCTTTTCGGTCAACGCGGGAAGGTCGATTTTCGTTCCGGGAAGGTTCACTCCTTTGTTTTTCTTGATTGGCCCTCCGTTGACCGCAACCGTATAAATCACTCCACCCTTGATATCGGTAACATCTAAAGCAATAAGACCATCATCAAGTAGAATTTGACTTCCAACTGTAACACTTTTTGCAATCTTCGCATAATCCACTTGTAAACGATGAGGTCCTTCAGGAGTAGGAGGTGCTTCATCTTTCCAAACGGGTTCTGTTGTCACTTCCACAATAGCTCCAGTGGCAATATGTGCAACCGAAGCATCACCTTGTAACTGCTGTGTGCGAATTTCAGGTCCCTTGGTGTCTACCAAAACTGCACGTAAATTCTTAGGCATGTTTCGATCGACAGCTCCATCCAAAAGATTTTGGTGCTTTCCACGTGCCTCTCTTATCAAACCAATTAACTTTTCTGGATAAGAATAATCAGTTCCACTATGAGAAAAATTCAATCTGGCAACATGCATTCCGTTTGCAATTACTGATATTTATCATGAATATGAGGGACATTGTTTCCTATAACAGATTGTAATAAAATACAGAATGTTGAAAGATGCAAACTCACAAGACTGGATCATTTCCGGGGTATCAGTGCTTGGACCCAAAGTGCACACTACTTTCGTCATAGTGCCTTCCAAAGGTGCCTGACGTAACCAAGTAGGGTCCTTGCTTCCCATCGCGGAAAAAGACCTTGTAACGTAAGGGAAAACATAAGATTTCAATTTCGATGAATAATTTCTTGGAATATTTAGAATCATGGTTTCTTTATTTTGATAGCAAGATGGCGCTTCAAATGATTGTGCTGTGAAGTCTAGATTTGAAAGCAATCAATCCAAATAAAATGTGATGACCACTGGAAATTCTGAAATTGAACGACGACGGAAGACGGGAAAAAGGTCTGAAAAAAATGATGAAGTTCGCAGTCGTAATGTACGTACGTACATACAAGACCGGTACCCGTTACCCGTTACCCTTCGTCCCTGGGACCTATTTCCTATTTTCCTCTCTAAAATAGTGATTCATTCTAAAAAACAACAACAACATCTCCTTCCTTGAATCAAGAAAGGGTCAAACATGACTTTGTCAACAGATAAAAGATGGCCATGCGGATTTTATCAGTTTCGATTGGCGCATGGTTCGCATTTTGTGCTATTTCGCACACGTCAAGAAACGGGAGTTCTACAACAATGCATTCAAATAACACATCTTCCATAAGATTCCATCAAGATGGCTTTGGAGGTTTACAGAATCTAGCTCATCCTGCGGGTGCAAAGGCTCATAGAGACCTTTCATCGGAACAAATTATCATTCCCAAGAGCGCAGTCAAACATGCGATTCATTCTCTTAGTGAAGAAAATATTAGGAATTTACACGGCCATTATGTTCATGATGAACATCACTCACCATTTGCATCGTTTCTATACGATAGAAGCAAGGAAGATCTAGAGAAAGAGCAACAAGAATTTGTGGAAAAGATGAACCACGTGCGTAAACACTATGGCGCGTGGGACTTTCATGATACTAAAAATGGAAGGCCTATTGCCAACTTTGATAACGTCGAGTACAAGGACATGATGAACAAAGATTTTCCAGATGGTTGTTGGCAAACGGATGAAACATATGTCCGTAACCTGATTTCGGAGGGAGGAAAATTGGTCAAACGCGTCAAGTCTGCGATCTATGCAGAGTATGGCCATCCCATCCAAGGACTAAGCGAGGAGAAAGTTAAGGAAGTGGAGGACATGTTTGCTATACATATTGGTGACACGCCACCCTCTGGATTCACAGGAATTGCTTACATCACTCAAAAAGGCTTTGATATGCTTGTGAGAAAGCTTCTACATGCGATGATTACAAATGATGAGTTTTATTGTAAGTAGTGCATAAATTTTGTGTCATGTTTGATCAGCACCAATGTATTGCTCACAGTATGATTGTTTTTATCTTCCCACTTACTACCAAAGATATCCTTGGAGGGCACTCAGCAGCAGCTGGACATGGCAATAATTTTCAGCAGCAGTACACAATGCAGTTTGCTAACATTCTTGAACCAGTGTTTCAAAAGCTCGGAGTCCGCCTCGTTGCAAGAAATATGGCTATGGGTGGTCTTGGTACAACACACTTTTCTCTTGGATCGTCCACTTTATACGGCGAAAAAGATTTCATGATGTGGGACAGTGGAATGACTGAAAAGAGTTTAGCCGATCAGGATCTCTTCAACAAGCAAGCACTTCTTGGGGGTGAGCGAGTGCCCATTCTTTTTGGTTCGCATCCAAATAATTTAGAGACTGAAACTGGAAATAACTTATGGTATGGAAAATTTTTGAATGGGAATTCTTTGATCCCGCTTACAACTGATTTAGATCAAGTTGATACCTTACCTCTTGCCACAAGGTATATGAAATGTGACCCTGCCGTACAAGAACTTTGTGGGGATAGAAGCAATCCAGACAAGTATCATGACTTCTGCTGGGAAGATCGCACCGACTATTCACCCACTATTCAAAGTGTCCACGTCGGAGGTCAAGCCTCGTGGCACCCTGGGGATCGGTGGCATCAGTTTGAATCGAGAAAAGCTGCTATTCTCTTCCTCAATGCATTTGAGGAAGCATTCAAATTTTGGGAAACATCGATCAACGATGAAGGATTTCCCTTGAAAGAAAGTCATTGGCACGTCGGAGAATCATACAGGATGGTTCAATCTCATTTGAAAGATTATCTCAATGGTGAAGGTCTTAATCAATCTGAATGCGAAAAAAGGTGGGTTCAATTTGGTCTCGTAAAAGCATGCCGTATTCCTCTCCGAGGTATGACGGAATTCACTCCCAAAAATCTTGGAAATAAAAATAGTATTCACACACACTTAGTACCTGCTCCAAATGGATATAAACCAAAGCCTCTATTTGAACCTGTTTATACAGGTATCGACATTCTTCCTCTAGAGTGGAAGATACCGATCACAGAAGTTGATGTTCATGCTGTAGCCATCGCCACAACGTATGAACCTCCAACGATTGACCAGACATGGAACGAAGATCACGATGAAAATGTAGAAACAGAGGTGAATGCGAGACGTATGTTGCGTAATGCAGTTGGTTCAGATACGAAGCCGTCGGAAGTGTTCAAAACCAATTCTCATACACATGAGGAACCAACACTAAACAGGAGCCTGAACGATGACGCTATTATACCAGGGATCGGGTGGTCTCTCATGTATGACACTGGACAGGAACCTACCGGTTATTGTGATGGCAGTCCAATGAGCGACTGCAAACGTTCTGTGAATAATCAATGCTTGTTATCGGGACATAATGATGGGAGGACCACTCTGGCTGGTAATGCTCTCAGTGGATGGTTGGTTGTGAAACTTCCAAAGGTTAAAGAAGGTCTAATTTTCGCTAAAATCCAGGTGAGTCGAATACATTGTCTTTTTAAAAGAATAGATATTATACTTTCAAATTCCATCAATGACCTGATTATGTGATCTTCCATTTGAAGTGGTGGTCTCCACGCGGTGACAATATACCACTTACTAAAGGATGGACACAGGTGAATAACGGAATGAATTTTGATACGGGTACGGGTGGCAAAGATAGAAATCTAAAAGCACCACCAATTCCTTTTCCAGATGATTTCCAATTAGATATTGCATTAAATGGAAGGATCATAAAAAGTTGGGACCGCGCTAAATTCATGGAATATTCGAAAGAAGTCGCGTACAATGAAGCCTTTTACATTTTTGTTGACGATGAGAATATAGTTAGTGGCGATGAGCCCGAGGAAATCGAATTTGGTTTAAGAATTCGCAGTGAAGAAAATCCTAAAGATGCATCTTTTGGAATCACTCACTTCTACTATGGATAGATGGGTACGAATCATACCATCTTCTATGGGCCAATGAGACCGTATCATCTCTAATTGTCAGATATCACCCGTGATAGATCAGTATCGTCTTTGTTGTTTCGTTACAAACTGAATTGGACATTTGCTATTAATCTTTCATTTTCGAGGTTTTCATTGCGGATTTAATCGTACATCGCAATCTGACTATTCCTCTAGAGAGAGTCCCATCGGAATAAATTCAATATCTCTGTTGACCTCCAAACATATATTCATTCAAAACTTAAATTTAAATGCGTTCTTTCTTTCTGAAGTTGGGAGAAAAGCTGAATTTTATTGAAATACAAATAGATTTGAATCTGAAAATATGAGGAGAATAAAGCTGTTCAAATTCCAATAATAAGCCGAGTCAAATGAAAGTGTTGAAAAGGAGATGTTTCGTAGAACCTGTCAAGACTAAAAGTTAGATATTCATCTCTCTAGAGAGGTACATCTGCAAGAGATAAGCCATGCTTTATTTAACTTTAAAAAGAATATGACACTGTGGGGCTTTAAGCTTCCATACCGAAATACCTCAGAACACCACGCGATAGATTATCGAATGCCTCTGGAAAGGGGAACGATACAGCAAGCTTAGGTACCGGCTTTCCAGACTCGCGGCTTTGACTCGCAGCTAAAGAAGAAGCTTCGAGCTCTTGACATGAAAGAAGATTGTGCAAACATTCTTTGTGTCCCTTAATTGTTTGCTCCAATTCCTTACGAATGTTCTCGAGAAATTGTTGTTTCGAATCTGCAAGCGGTTCAAATTGTGGATGGACAGCAAGGTTCAGTAAATGCTCACCACTCAGAAGAATGTTGTTCCTGAGACGTTCGTGGGCAGCACGGTGGTGCAATGCCATTTGTTTTCTAGTTTTATATTGAGCATCTTCCAAGCTTTCGCGGTCATCATTCGACGAGAAGACGATGCCCTTATTCTGGTAAAAAGGCTCGGTATATTTTAGACCTAATCTATCAGAAATCGACTCTGCATGTACATCGTGCATCAGTTTGGGACGCTTATGTTTTTGGCACTTAAGGATGAAATCATTCAAGACCTGCTGATCATGAGTCAGTGGAACGTCAGGCGTACATCGCGACTGAATATAGTCAGCGTTCTGAGATAACTTTTGTAGACTTATTATGGCATTTTTGTAATCATCCACTTCAAGAGGCCTCTTGTTTTTCTTTTGAACAATACCGAAAGAGTTCTCTTTTTGTGAAGTCAGCTGATTTTTCACCGTTCCACTTACTTCATCGGAGTTGTGGAACTTCACCTTTTTGGTTTTCTTCTCCTTTTTTGGTTTCTCGTTCTTCATGTTCTGAAAGAAACGCCCAATGGATTTTGACTCATCGATTTTCGACTTGATCTTCGTATCGATTTCATCTTGCCTTAAACATTCAGGTGATACTGTAGGACCATTTCTTTTAACTTCTAAAGCATCTGTCTTCGGCTGATAAGTTTGACGATCTTTTTGCTTACTTACTACAAAGTCATCCTGTTGCTCTGTACGAGATCCTTTATCTAGACGACGTGATAACAGAGGGCTCGTAGCTGAATCAAGTTGTGTGTTTTTGGGGTCGGGAGCAAAAAGCAAATCTTCTGTTGTGAGTAAAACCCTTTCTTTCTTTTTAGAGGTATGAATCTTTGCACGCTTATTTGAAGACGGCGGAACAAGATTTTTCTCAGCCATGCTTGTTTCAAATGCATAATTTGGAGACAATTCCTTAATCTTTGTGGATACTGGCAACAAATATTCTTTTATAGGAATGTAAACAGGTTCCGAAAATCCACATCGAACTGAACGACCAACTGATCCACCACCAGTTATTTCAGATAGATATTTCATAGTGATAAGACCTCTGTTCGCGTTATCGTTGTAAGAACAAAACGATAAAACGCATGAATTCTTCGGATGGACACGAGTAAGAGAAATGATGCGATTCATATGCATCGGATTTTCTACTTGAAGTAGAGATAGAGATGACTGATGGCCGTTCTGGTAGTAGTGAACCAATGATTTCTGCACAAGATATAATCATCAGCAATCATTTCAATGCAAATGTAATAAAATTCAAAGAAATTTGATACAAAGAAACTTACATCTGATAGCTCTAGAACGACATGACTAGCATCGCAATTCATCCCAGCGACATTGATGACAGATTTGAGCTCACCACGTTGTTGCCTTCCAGTACCTCCACGTGCCGCTCTTCTATTTTGTTGACTCCAATCATTAGCAGCTTCTTCATCCCCATTGCCACTCGGGAGAGCAAATTCATTGTGGTTGAATGGAGATTGAATATCTTCGACATCAAGATACATAACGCCCATTTTGTTGTACATGCTATCACCTCCTGAGAAAACATAAGGCCCAGCAACGCACAAAGCATTTTCAGTTGAAATTACGTCAACATATGGAGGTCTCTTTGGGCGCTCATTGTTGTCCGTCATTTCACTGGCAGCTTTTTTTGCTAACTGTTTGATGATACTTCTCTTGGGTACGTCTCGATCATCCCCATGCGACGTCTCCTCAAACGAGAGATCCCAAACACGTAATTTCTGATCGTCACTTTTGCTTACCCCTTGAAGGAGTCCATTATAATCGCGGCGAAATTTCAGATAATTTATGGTATTACCATTCGTAGGAGTGTCATACAGACATTGCCATACAGGCTCCAGATTTGTTCCATTTGGTGGGACGAAAGACCAAATATGCATATTCTATTCAAATGCATAATTTTAGAAACAAATAAACATTTGGAACAATGATTCTAACAAAGTCAAAGAAGAACGTACCTTGATCCCTTTCCCTGTGAAAAGCCTATACTCGAGTCTTTCTGAGTTCTTCAACTTGATACATGCACCGAAACCTTTCAACTTGGCATCCGAATGACGATAAACTTTGACCAGATCAAGGATATTGACCGGTCCGCCATCATAAGTTGCATAATTGTCATGGAATTTTTCGATCTGTCGAAGATCGACCGCAACAAGCTCTGTAGATCCTCGCAAGACTCCTCCAAACGCAAACTTCCCACCTTCGCAGCAGTCCACGTCCATGATTAAAGATGTAATTACACCTTTAGCATGAATTTGACAAGCTACTGCACCAAAGGTTTGGTAAGATTTAGATGCCACCATTCTGCGGTTTGCATTTTTCAGTACATCATTAGAGTATGATATTTCATCCTCGTCAGAGTTTGAGTCAAACAAGTTGTCAATTTCATCATTCACCTGAGATTGTTTCCATAATCGGCCAGTGGTATCGAATAACCTTAGGGTTCCATCCTGAAATCCGGCTATGACATGTCTTCCACTTGGAGAAAGAGTAAATGACGTGCATTGCTCGTTGATCGGGAATGAAATTTTTGGCAGTTTTGGTCTTTTCGTTACAAGAGAAGGTTCTGAACCTTTCGCAGATACAACTTGATTCTTCATCGTTTCTTGCTTTCTCTTTTGTTTTTCTAGTTTCCTTTGTTCCTTACGTAGACGTTTCTCTTCTTTCTCTTGCTCAGTGAGGGCCATATGATTCATAGCAGAGTTGTAATTTGTGTCAGAAGTTTCTTGGGCGGAACTCATGATCCTTTCCTTTATATTTTCAATTTTAATAATGTAACCTTCAAGTCAAGTGGAGACTGGAAATAGATCCTATCTGTGTAGTTCTCTTGCCACGAGTTCAATAGTAAGTGAAGCCAATACAAGTATGAAAAGATAAGAGATGCTTTGATTTTTTTGCCGCCGGGGCTTCAAAAGTTATATATTTAAGCCTGGTTTGTCTAAAAAGGTGTAATATAGTCAAAACAACACTGAAAATTCTGGCGCGGAGGGTAACACAAAAAGTGAAAAAATGAAAGTCAGGATAGAACAGAGAGCTTCATTTTACATACTCGTAGGTACGATTACTATCGATGGTATCAACAAGAGTAACAAACTCCATAGTTCGAAAAGAGGTTACCGAATCAATCATATTCTATATTAAGACTTTGATATAATGGTTTGCGCTTTTTTGAAGCTGGTTCGTGACTCCTCGAATCGTTAAAAGAGTGGTTACTCCAGGCCTGGTTACTCATGGCATGGTCATTCATCGGTGAATCTTGGCTGAGATATACTGCCCTAGATGTGCTATGATTTGAAACTTCATTTTGGAAATCTTCTCCTGCAGAGTATCTTCCTGAAAAATTTTCACCAGAAACATTCTTTTTGACGAACTGGTTAAAAGCGTGGTAACAAGTTGTTAAAAAATCTTGCACTTCTTTGTCGTAATTTCTACAGTAAATACGCAAAGTCCTTTGAAGGAATGCTCTTGGAATGCAGCATTCGTAGTCATCCTCGCTTATTGGTATTGCATCTGGTAAATATTCTGGATACTCTTCAGTGGCTTTGGAAATCATAGTCTTCGGTAAAAATCGCATGCCATTCACAGGATTGTGTGCTCCCTTGCCGTGATGAATTTGACGCTTTTCGACGATGATGTCATCTTCAGAAACATGGAAAGAAGCATTCTCCAGGCGGCCCATCTTCAAAATTGTAGATGCAATTTCCTCATCGGGCATATTCCAGAGTTTTTCCTCCCATAAGTACTTAAATCCTTTACTATCATCACTACTACTGATAGGCTTGTCTGCAATCTTTTTGTATAACATATGACTTCTGTAGCGATTCAGCAATAAACGGGAAGATTTCAATTCTGGTGAATCATTTGCAGCTATAACGTCTAAAATGGAGTCAGTTAGTAACAAATAACTCTGAGGGTGTAGGTTGGCACGGCTGATGGGGAGTTTTAAAGACGATTTAAAGTCATCGCGATCATTTCTTGGGTTAGAATCGTCACCTTCATTGAAAGTCGATAAACGAAGAAACGGGTCGGCTAGAAGAAGAATATCACATATCATGTACGACGCAGCATTTGTGTTATGATGAGTATAAAGATACTCATGATTTCGAAACCTAGATTTGAAAAAGTTCATAGCATTTTGAATCATTTTCGTCTAACGCAAAAATTCAGAGTGAGCAAAATTTGTAAAAGAAGATTTCGACAATTTGAACGAAGTGACTCACTGGATAACAAACCATCAGGTGCATGTCATGTCGAGCATCTGCTGGAGGCTTCACATTCCGTTGATAATGATGTTTGCATCTCCAACATTTTTCAGGACGACCACACTGACCCCATGCAACGTACGCGTTTTCAAATAACAAAGGATCAACTTCACCAGAAGTTCCAAATGCTCTTCTATTATCACGAGCAAGATAATCAATCTTGTCTACATCAAGTCCAGAGTGCCGATTTGAGACAATATCATACAAAAATTCTTTGTATGGATCTGGTCTACCGATCAAAGTTTGTTTGATATTTGACTTGAATGCCTTATCCACGGACATGCCTTTCGGCGGTAAAGGTCCTCCTACAATGCACTCCTTGATGAATATCCAGTCTCGTGATGTTAAAACGCGGTCATATGGTAACTCGTCAGACATTTCTTGAGATTGAATTTCGGATATTTGATCATCTTCTGTCGATCTACTGATCCCGAACGTTTCAGCTTTAAAGCCATCTCCAATCTGTTGCAGAGGTGCATCCAAATTCGATTCGTCAATCTTCAAGCCAAGATGTGCTAACAATGCATCAATCATCATTAGGGAGCCATCTTCATGGCTCCAGTCATCTATCTCGTTCGGTAACCCTTCATAAAATTTTGAAGCAAAGCTCTGACCTAGCCAGTTTTTTTGAGCAACTGCGACTTTCAGCTGTTTTCGAAACGTACCATCGTAAACATGGGAAAACGGGCCGTGACCTAGATCATGAAGAAGCCCTGCTATCTTCACACATGCAATATCCTTATCTGTTATACCAAGCTTTGGTTGTTTTCTTCTGATTTCTTTCGCCAGCCTCTCGGCCAAATGCATAACTCCCCAACTATGTTCGAATCGACTGTGAGTTGTCGCGATGTAAGTCATCTCAGAAGTGCCTAGTTGCTTTAAGCCACGAAGTCTTTGCATTTGGGGAGTGTCGACTATCGCCTCTATCAAAGGGTCATAAGGAATCGATTTATGCACATCATCATTTGTGCGCATCGATCCAGAGTCAGTTTTCAAACCTCTGAACCAGGAGACACAATGTAAAGTTAGCATCAGAAGTACCGTTACGACTAACGAATGAAATGAATAAATGAATGAAACACACCTAACCTTGAATTTCTCTTCCTGTTTCATCTGGGTATCTTTAACTTTCGTCCTTGCCCATAAAGATTTGATGAATCTAGTTGCACGGACTGATGTTTGATATATTCTACATTCCACGGTCCAGGGTCCAGGTTTTTTCTCGCTGTTTTTT
>Ga0213868_10003929_pt1 | contig 13714 bp, 12 predicted proteins | sample PICome_9_FD_160087 | JGI IMG/M metagenome (GOLD analysis project Ga0213868, IMG submission 160087) | Coastal seawater microbial communities near Pivers Island, North Carolina, United States - PICO127 | ecosystem: Environmental > Aquatic > Marine > Coastal | place: USA: North Carolina...
AAGATTCGATCTGAAATATCGAAATGAAGGTAATGATCTTGATGCGGAAGATATCAAGAGTCGAGACATTTTTTGACATTGAGACTCTTTGAAAAGTAGATGAATCGATTTCGTTTTGTTTTGTTTCGAAACTCGATGGATGACGGATGACGGATGACAGTTGTTGTAACGTTCTTCGTTGTGATATTTCGGAAGTCGGAAAAGTCGGAAGTAAAAAATAGAAGCCGAAACTGGAAACTCGAAACGGAAACATCCTTCGGTCGATTGAATGTTTATCTACGGTACTACGGTAACATGTATTATACATCTATGTCTACGTACGTACCTATGTACGTTCTCGTGTTGTGCGATTTACGATTTACATATGGATTGGTATGTTCAGTAGATACATTACAAATCACAACAACCAATACCATGCCAAACTATACCTTCCTTCCATACCTAATCTTAAGCCTAATAAATGAGTCGTCACTTGGATTTCCATCACAGATGGGAAATGCAATGATGAAGAAAGCACTGAGTAGTTCACCTTCATACAGTCCACAACCACCAGGAGGAAGTAAACTTAGGTTTCATAAGACGACCACAACAAATACTTCCAATAAGATGTCTCAACTATATTCCGAAAAGAAGACGAAAGGTGTATATTCTAGACCAAGTGCTGCGATTGAAAGAGGGTCTGGTTTCTACATTCCAGGATTAGAGGGTTCTCGAGTTCGTTTGTTGTTCGGAGGGACTGTACTTTTGCTTACCTACATCAATCATACTCTTGGTATGGGAGATAGCAATACATCTGCAGTGGAATTCAGTCAACAAATATCCATCTTTTTTGGTATATTGTTGCTTTTGCAAGGTAGTATAGAGTTAGCGAAGGAAAACGGATTAGGAATATCTGAAAATGCGAATGGACCAAGAAATCGAGGGCAGAACAATGCCTCATCCAAGGCATTTGCTCAGTTTATATCTGAGCGGTTACAAGCTGATGCAAATATATCTGATTCTATCGCATGGTCTGTAGCTTCGTTTGTAGCACTAACACCAACGACTCATGTATTGTTGATTGAAGAAAAGGATGGCATGTGTGAAGCAATCTACAGTCTTGGAGACTTTGATAGTCGTACGGTCAATGATCAAGATATGAAATCAGCATTGGATGCTGTTTACAATTCCAAGGGAGGTAGAGTCGCAATCAACGAATCTCACCCCGCGGCAAGTCTTGTACCAGAAGTTTATCGTCGCAGTATCATTCTACAGAAGGTTGAGACACCGGGATCCAAGAGATGTCTTGTTGTAGCATCCAATCAGTTATTGGCATCTTATACGAAGAATGATTTGAAATGGCTAGGATCTCTGGCACAATATATCAAATCATGAGATGAGTGTATAGAAATAAAATCAAATGACTTCTGTTTTGAGAGATTTCTTTAAAATAAAAAAACAATTTACCCATTAATCTTTGGTCTGTTTCTCGTCCACTCGTGAGGCAAAGATTCGATATGGATAGTGTCAAGTGATGTGTCAATGTGTTCTGTAGACTGTAGCGTATCTTTCAGAAGATTATCAAAGTCCTGTTGAGATGTGAAACCATCACGGAAGCTACGAACGCAAAATTCACTCAAATTTCCATCCTTGCAACAATCGAGAAATAATCTCGACATGGCGTCATTCCTCGATTCCTCATCTCTGAAGTGTTTTTTAAAAATTTCAATCATTATACCATAAGTCTCATCGGTTGGTTTTATGTTCCATGAATTGTCTCTGATCTGTCTATACCTCAAGATAGCTGTAGTCAAAGGGTCGACATGATCTTTTGCATGTTTGCAACCATTCAGAACGATATGGAAATGCTCAATGGAAGGACGAAAGGATTTTCTGCCAGAACCAGACACACTTCTTTGAATTATCCCTTCTAGCATAGCATCCATTAACTCGTAAACCCTTTCTTTCTTACTTCTATTCGAGGATTTTGAAATCGCAGTCAAGATATAATGATACGTATAACCATCTGGTTTGCAAAGTTCGATATACATATCATCTAAAATACTGGTAACCTTGTCGATAACATCAAGTCTTTCAGCGACACTCGAATAATTCTTTAAAACCGAATTAAATGCCATGACAAAGTCTTTACCAAGTTTAATGGGATGGAATAAGTTGTCTTTGATTTTGATTTTGGAATGGAGTTCAGCTTGTAGCAATAAACGATTGAGTATTTCTTCTGATTTTTTGACATTATAATGGCGCCCGTACTTATTGATTACATTAGTGTAATCAGAAGCTTGTACGTTCATAGATCTATCAGTGTCACAAAAGTGCTCTCGCAATCTAAGTACTCTATAAGCATTGTCTGCTGCTTCTTTATCACGAAGTTTACAATATGCTTGAATAATGGTCGTGAAGGAAACAGAATCCGGCTTGGTATACACATTGATCCTTTGAAGGCTATCGTCTTGAAATTTGCTCTGGTCATAAAAGCAATCAAGAGATAAAGATTTTGATAGGATTGCTTCAGCTCTTTCGATGCTGGATAAAGTCCCCACATTACACCAAGCTTTAAGTAACGTATTCAGAGAGTATGTATCAGGGGTGTTCTTGTTACTCAATCGAATAAATAAGTCTTCAGCTGACTTCGCAGATTCAAATGTTCCTTTGGAGGTATATGAAGTCATCAAAGTATTGTATGCAATTTTGTCAGGCATAGTCTCATCTATTCTGACCTTATCAGAAAGAGTTTTGAAGAAAGTTCCATTTTCGAGGTCATTCAACAAATGTTCACAATGCACTTCAAACCCTGGATTCGCAGTCAAGGCTTTCAGTGCAGAGTTGAAAAAATAAGAATCGAGCTTTATATCTGCGTTGTTTCGGATCTGTTCAAGAATCTGGAGAGCTTTTTCACTAGCATTCGGCAACTTTGATTTAGCAAGTAAGATCATCATCTGAGTATATGTATACGAATCAGCAGGGGCACAGTGAGAATCTTTTGATCTCATTTGAAGCATGTCCTCTGCTTTTTGGACGAGATATTTACAATCAGCTGATGATATTTCCATCGCCTTGATGTAGGAACGGAGTAAAACGTTACTTGCTGTGACAATGGTACTTTCATTTTTATCTTTCCCCTCTCGTCCAACATGAGCTCTATCATGAATAGATTCCATTTGCTTCAGTAATTGTTCCATGCGTTTCAGATATGCCAACCCATCTTTCCATTCAATATCCTTAGACTCTAATGCTTTCGAGTATGCATTAAATACAGAACGAACTATAAAGCCATTTGGTTGCTGAGCCTTGGAAACTGAATGTTTCGTGATTCCTTTCAAGACTTCATCAGCCTCTAATGCATTTTCAGGTGTTTGTGCCCCATTTCTTGTGAGCATTTCGATCTTATCCTTTTGCATCGAAAGTCCTACATCACTAGGTGAATCGCGAATGGCATTCAGTAGTTCCATTCCTTTATCACAATATCCGCATCTATTATAAATAGAAAACATTTCATCGAAGAGCATTTTATCGAATCCGATGTTTATGGAATGTGATCCAGATTCTCTCTCAAGTTCACTTGCTAGAGTCCGCAAATATGTATCGGATCGTTCTAAAGACTCTTCTAATGAGCCACAAGAAGAATTCTTTTCATTTGATACGGCACTGGAAAGAAAAATCCATGCTCTCCCGACAATACGATAGGTAGCAATATCAGGCCATGTTTTTTCTTTCGTAATCTTATCTTTGAGATTGAACATGTCTTTCATCTCATTGATTATTTCGTCCATACGAAGGCAATTTTCATAAACATCATTTATTTTGACTGTATTGTCAATACTGTCATCCGAAAGTATTCTGTTGATATTTTGAAGATAAATCGACAAAAGACTATTATATGCGATAGTATCTGGTTTACATTGGACATACCCTTGATCTCCCAATTTTTTCATATGCTGAAATAAGGCTTCGCCCTTCATGGTGCAGTCGTCACGATGAGATGCTGCCAGTGCCTTCAAAACGTTACTGAATGTTTTGCGACTTGGAAAGGGTCGCGTGCCATTTGGAAGATGACGATCCCCTCGCTCGTGAAATTTTTCTAGCATTTTAACTAAAATGTTTAAAGCCCGATCAGAAGCATTTTGGTCCAATGAACGTGACCATGCTTGAATGGTTAGTTCATAGCTGAGATTGTTTGGATAAACAACGCTATTACCAGTACCAATAGTCGATCCACTCATATCCTGCATGAGTTGGAGAATCGCTTCCGCTCGCTCTGCCGCAAGTGTGGTTGTACGATCGATCTTCTGTCCATTGATAACTTCATATTTACCACTTTTGGACCAGCTTTGAATGACAGAGTTGAAACTAACAGTATCAGGTTGCACAAAATCAAGAAGACACAATTCATTATTGGAACTCCTTTGAGACATTGCTAAATCAAGTAAGAGCTTTTCGGATCTCAAAGCAGCATTTTTGGAAGCTTGATAATCTCTTTCAGACGACGCAATCGTTGTCCATGTGTTCAATGTACTATTGAAAAGTTGCGTCGTTTTCCGAGATATAGAATTGGATTTACCATCTGCCGGTGTATTTATGTTTGTATTCAGGAGTAATCGAAGTAGCTCTTCTGCTAAGTCGCCAAATTGCAGCAAATCACCAACTGGTGTATTCACATTAGCCACCGGTTTTGATTTTCTATTATTTGGATTGGATTTTAAGCAAAGTTTTCCAAGAGACTGAACAGTCATAAGCCCCATATCTATGAAGTCATCGATGTATTTTTCAGGAATGGAAGACTCTTTCGAAATAAAATGAGGAATAAGCACCGAAGTCAATAGCGAATGACACAACTGTGGGCCATGAAGCACAAGACCTTTTTGATATTTAGAAGAATTGAATCCTTCTAAAGGTAGAAACCGATTAGGATCCGCATAATGCTTGATTACTTTCCGACAATTCCAAATTAAAAGATAATCCGCTGATGATTCATTCGCTCTTAAAAAATCCACATATACTTTAGGATCTTGCAGAGACAGTAGCACCATAGCGGTGCTATACATTTGGTTGTGCTTCTGGTCTGGTGTCAGCGGTTTATCAGATTTTGCACTAGTTCTTGGCTGTAACAATTTGATTTGCGATACTTCAGAAGTATTTTCGTCATTGAATTTTAGCAGACCCGTAGAAAGGGTACGACGATTACTGAAGTTTTCGTACCGGTATTTAATACCATCTCGATTAACTGACGATGTCATTCTTCGTCTCACCATATTGAAATGGCGATGAATTAGCTTTTCCAATGATAATTTTTGAAGTCCTACTTTGCGAAGCAACATCATCCGAAACTTGTTATTTGTTTCTCCTCTCGATCTTTTAGTGCACTTACTAGTGTATTCAGTCACAAGTCAGAAGCCTCTGTTACACCTTCGAGTACTTGAGAGAAGTGCAATTAAGTACACAGTAGTACATTCTGAGAAAAATGAGTAACTTTATTAGCATACTTTGAAACTTCCGACCTCCAAAAAAACTACAACCACGTACTTAGATACTTGTATTGTTATCAACTATTCACACTTCATTTGGATACAGAGAACATCTTATTGCTTTGATATCAATAATATCGACATTATTCTATATATTTTTGAATGTTCAAAGGGAAATGCGATGATTGGTTAGAGAATGTAAAAACTCTGTATTACATACAGAATTTTCACCGGTTTGCACATTCATGAAATTCCGTCTTGAAAAAGGAAGATGCAAGATTTCAATCTAATCACTAGGTAAACTAGTATTTTGAATAAAAAATTAAAGCGCGTTATTAAATATAACTTGATAGTTTGCTATGTATATGTGTTTGTGTATGAACAGAATTAGTTCAAGTAGGAATAGAGTTTGGTTTTGTGTTTGGATTTAGTACAACATGGTTAGTGAATCTTGCCTTTCCTTCAATTGACACTAACGTAGACACGCCCTTCGGGATCAACATTCTGATATAACTCTTTTAAAGTGAGATGAGCGTTCTCATGGTCAAAAAGAGCTGTCATTTGAGTTCCAATTTGGTTGGCGTGCTCAAAATCACAAGGCACCAAGGATTCAATCTTGTTACAAAGTTCAATATTTACAGATCGAGGAAGAATATGGCGATGGACTCCTCGGAGGGCTACAAGAACAGCAGCGAATGCTAGGGTTGAGTGCTCTTCTTCATATGCTTCAGGTTGTAGATAAGCGCACTCAATGACGTAGTTGGCTACCTCAAGAGTGGTCTCCAGGAATTTACGAGGCACGTGTTCGGAAAGAACCAACAGCATTTCAGTTGCAAACGCTTGTGGGGTTGGGTGGTTAACAGTCCACCCGAGATCAGAAAGCATCTTCAGCTCCATGGTTCGAATTTCATCAATCGTGAAGCGACCGGCGGCGAGCTTTGCAAACGCAGGCAAGAAGTTTACCCTAGTGCAGCAATGCGATTTAATGCCGATGTGTAGTGCGACCAGAGCGATAAGCTGATACATCGATCTACTTAACTCCTCAATGGGCCTTGTCTCTACAAACCTATCGAAGCAGGACATGGCCACCGGAATTACATCCCTTTCAAGCTTGTAGTGGTCCACAATCTATAAGAGATATATGGTCAGGAGGAGCTTCTCAAAATAAGTGAATCCTTTCACGAAAGTTGACGAACTATAACTCTACTTACCCTGTACATCCATTCACAAACTCCTTTCCGAACCAATGTACCATCTCCCCCAGAAAGACCTGCGTTTGGGGCCATGACAGAAACAGGTGAACTGCGATCTGCTGATACCTTCGTCATTCTCTTCGAGATACAGTAGTATCTTTTCTCCCTGTTGACCATCTCTTTGATAACCTGGGCTTGATATTCTGGGGTAGTATTATGCCTCATGGTTTTTAAGATTAAAGAAATAGAGGTGCTTTCAGAGAATGAGTTTAGAAGAGACAGGAAGAGACTGTAGACGGAGAACCAAAAGGATTTTGTGCATTAAACCTTAAAACCCAGAAACCTGAAACTTCCGAAAAAGGTAGGCAGGCAGCTGTGGCGCGAATTTACTCCCGGATCAAAGATTCCTCGTCTGAAAATTTGAAGGAAAGTCGGTTATTTGCTAAAATAGCTAACAAATGCCAATTTATTTTTTTCAAAAAATATCTTCATTTTTATTTTATCATGCATCATGCGTGTATGAACTATGAACACCTGTCCTTCTGCCAAATCCTAATGTTCGGACATTCATCATGATTTCTCTATGGATTAATCAATGTCGTCATGTGAAGGATATAAGCATCAAAATGAAATTCAAATCAATTTTCATCAACCGTATTCGGTAAACTTGTCGGTTTTTGCACGATTTTTCTACAGTGATTCTAATTCATCAATAATAGCTGACTCCATGTCCATTAAGGTATCCGATTTCTTATAAAACGCTATTGGTATACCGTCTCGTCCAATAATAAATTTGTAAAAGTTATGCTTAACTTTTGCCTCTGGCATGTGTTGTTTCAACATTTTATAAATGGGATTGTGCTCAAGCTTTGACTGTCCATGCGGAGATAATTTTCAGATGTTGACTTTGACCATTCAAGAATTACATCAACGGCGAACGTACCTTATGGAACAATATAAAGTTTTCATTGTCATATTGTTCCCCAAGCATCTCCTTCACTTTCTGTTCTATTTCTTCATTAGTACCTGGTTCCTGATGAAAATCGTTCGTAGGAAATGCTAGTATGACGAGACTATTGTTACGTTCTTCTCCGTCAATGACTCCGACCTGACTTTTCTCTCCATGAGAGTATTTTTCAAGCATTGTTTTAATATGCTCATAAGTCAGGCCGGTCTTTCCTCACGCACAAGCAACATTGATGACTATGGATATTCTTCCGAAAAACGTGGAGAGTGGAAATAGTTCTCCATGGTGTTTCATGGTGGGATACTCGAGGTTGTAAATACTATCTGTAGGAATTAGATCGTCCATTTCAGATACCATCGAATTTGAAATGCTGTTTTCATTTAAAGTTTTCCCTCTCAAATGTTTCGAATGATTATGCGATTCGTGATGATTGCGTAAGAAATTAGAGTAACTGATACTTGCCACGAAGCAGGTGATGGCAAAAGAAATGGCACACACAAATATGGTTGAAATAGAAGGTGTATCCTTTGAATTGGCTGCTTTTCTTTCACGTCTTTTGACACCTATCTTGGAAACCCCAACTTCGTTGTGGTCTGATTTATGTGTTGCATTCGAACGAGAGCGCAACATAGTTGAAATCAATTATTATGAAAAGAATTCTTTGAATGCCACTTTGCCTATCACTCTTGCTTTTTGTCCGTTATTTATTCCGTTACCCACACTTCCGTTGCCATCACAATCATCCATCAAAAGAGGGAATGTTAGTATATTTTGAAAAGTTGCCACCGACCACCGACCCATCGTGGGCATATGCTATCGATGCAATCACCAAGAGTTTCATAATAAAAATACTACTATCTAGTTTATAAAAATAATAAACGAAAACTTATGGGTTGCAAATTGATAAGATAAAAAAGTGAAATCTTGAATCCGACGAGCAATATGCAATCCAAAAGACACTGATCGACTGACTCTCTAAGCCAGTTTTTTCTTTATCTGAGCAATGGCCTTTCCAGGATTCAAATGTTTAGGACAAACTTTGGAACAATTCATAATGGTATGGCATCTGTAAAGTTTGAATGCATCATCCAATTGTTCCAATCTCTCCTTTGTGTAACCATCTCTTGAATCTTCAATCCAACGATACGCCTGCATCAAAACTGCTGGTCCAAGGTATTTATCAGCATTCCACCAATAGGAAGGGCAAGCAGTACTACAGCATGCACAAAGAATGCATTCGTACATTCCGTCTAATTTGGCACGATCTTCTTTGGTTTGCAAGTATTCAGCCTGACCTTCCTTCTTACCCTCCTTACTTTTCAACCAAGGTTCGATGGAACGATATTGTTCGTAGAAATTACTCAAGTCTGGAACAAGATCTTTAATGACATACATATGAGGAAGAGGGTAAATCTTGATGGCTTTTCCAGAGGTATCCCCCTGACCCTTCTTCTCAATGTAACAAAGGCAAGCTAAAGTATTCGTGCCATCGATGTTCATGGCACAAGACCCACATATGCCTTCTCTACAAGATCTTCTAAAAGTGAGACTCGAATCTTGCTCGTTCTTAATCTTAATCAGTGCATCCAACACCATTGGACCGCAGTCGTTGAGGTCGACTGGATAAGTACTTAAGTAAGGCTTTTGTTCCTGTTCCGGGTCCCACCTGTAGATCTTAAAGTACTTGATTCTTTCTTTGTTAGGAGCTGTCTTAGTCAACTTGAGAGACTCCGTTGACAAACTGCGAACGCTCCAGGTTCTAATGTGCGAGTTGATCCTGACGGTGGTGTTCTGTGAAGTAATCATATTAAGAATTTTTTATCAGAAGATGCCAAACAATGAATGAATGAATGAATGAATGAATGAATGAAAATCCATTTGATCTTTTTCACGCTTCACTTACCGTGACACGATTCGACAATGTAAACAACATGATTGTATATAAATAGATTAGTGATGATAGAAAGTCAATTAATTATTGACTTAGAAGAGCGATAAAGAACTTCTGTGTTTTTTGTGCTGCTGGCTGCTGGCTGCTGCTGATGGCTGATTCCGTTTGATGCGCTGTTTTTGAAGTTGCGGCGACGCGCGAAAAATTGTTCAGCGATGACCGATGACAGCTAAATACCAGCCAACAGTTAGGTACTTACTTAGTTTGTACTTCTTTTCATACATGCACATTCCCGATACATTTCCAACTTCACACCACTGCATTGAGAGATAGTTTTGTGATAATTTCATTGGGTAAAAATCAAACTTTGGCAATACTAAAGAATTTCAAGAAATAACAAACTGCAATGACCAATGACATTTTCATGCTTTTAATAAGTAGTTTCGAATAAATACTCAAAGAGAGTCATAGTAGTGTACCTGTGCATTTTATAAACATGATACCAGGAAGAAATTCAAAACCACTGGATTGATTTTTGTAAAGATGCACATCTTAAAAGTAATCTATAAAAACAAAGACAAAGAAGCAGAGCTTTTTGAGGGCGAAGCTAGCTAATCTACATGCATTTCTCTCCAAATGTCGCCATGATTCCAAACGAGGTTGAAAGAATAACAAACTATCAAAGAGCAACTATAGACTAATTCATTCTTTCTCTTCTTCATCATTTTCTCTGATATCACTCTGCTCAGTAGCAATGACAACAGATTGATCCTGATGTTCATCTATGGCTTCTTCCAAATCAGTGCTAGTTGCGACATCTCCGACATGTGTTCCATCTACCTCTTGTCTTTTCCTTGCTTCGTCTGCCCAAAATTTCCAATCCGATCTGAAAAACAGATAGAACACAATTAAGCCTTCAATGGCACCAGAAATAGCACCCCACCAGTACACTCCCAACAGAGTTCCACGCATGACTAGAATGTAAATTGCTACACCACCAATTGACATTGGAAGCTCCAATCCAAAGCTAAGAACCGTTGCAACTATCGGTCTCCCCATTCCAGAGAATACACCAGAGGTAATGTTTCCTACCAACAAATTTAGATATGTACCGACGAGCATTGCTGGTACCAAGGTTTTGCCTATCCGAAGCAACTCCTTGTCATCTGTAGCAATACTCAAAATCTGTTCTCTGAAAGGGACAAAAACCAAGGCAACTATTACCATGAATATGGTAATGGCATGAATAATTAACCAAGATGCCTGTTTTGCCGCAGTGCTATTTCCACGCCCTAAGTGATATCCAGTTCGAACACTACTGATGGTGGTACACGTTGCAGAAAGTGTTCCAGACCAGGGAATAGAAACAGTGGATAGAGCAGAAGAAGCAGCAATGGCATCTTCACCAAGACGTCCAACTAGCACAGTAGTTGCCTGATTTGTACATGTTTGAAAGAGTAAAGTACCAATATTAGGAAGAGATTGTTTCATAAACTCTTTCGTACGTGTGAAGGTATGATTTTTCAAGGACCATCCATTTTCTGGCCATGTAGCCAAGTGATGCTGTTTGTATAAAAACATGTATAAGAAGTACACAATGGATTGACCAGTTCTCGACACTGACAAAGATATGGCAGCCCCTACAAAGCCAAACCCATTCCAATTTGGAATGGGACCACCAAATACAAATATCCAGTTCAAGAATGCATTGATGAATAAAAAGACAATATTGTTGTACATGGCTGGTTTTGGCATGCCTTGTGCTTGAAAATAAAATCGCATGCATTGATATAAACCATTTGGAATAGGCCAAAGAAGGTTGTATTTCGCATAGGTTCCAGCCATTCGTGCCACATCTTCTGAAAAGTCAAGAGCAAGAAGAATAGATTCCACATGAAAGAAGGCAAGAAGACAAGGCAACATAGTAATGCTTAACCAAAACATGCTTTGTTGTAACCAAACTCCAGCCATCTTTCCGTTCCCTGAACCAATAGCCTGACCGACAAGACCATTGAGAACTTGATTGAAGGCTAGGGGAGGGGTCACAAAGACATTAACACACATGTCCGACAGAGCAGCAGCAGCTAGATAAATCTCTGGCGAGTAACTTCCACTGTGAATATGCCCCACAAACGCAGAATCAGTAGAAGCCATTCCCATCCGACAAAAGAAAGAGACTGCCAAGGGAAAACCGAGTGATACCATTTCTACCAATTCTTCTCGTACAGAAAAGGAATAATCATTGTTTTCCTCTTCGGAATTATCAACGCGAACGTTGTCAGATTCATCTTCTAATCTTGCTTCAACATCATTTACCTGCTGTTCATCATAGGATGATGTCAATAGTGGCTGTAGTAGATCTTCTTGTGTAGAAAGAGACATGATGTAAGGTATCTAGGATGAAAATGAAATACCAATAAGGGTGTTTTCTTCTTTGTTGTTTGTTGTTTCTCATTTTCCCCCAATAGGTCATGAGCCAGAGGGTCCTTTGTCCGTGCGATTTGACAACAGATAACACCGTCGAAAGTCGAAACACAATGAAATAAACAACTGAAAGAGGAAACCAAGACTTGTACTAGAAATATATTTTTATTTCGCTGTTGCATTCGCGATAACATTTAATCCTCCTTGTACAAACATTCCATCAAGCTTTTCGTGAGAGAATTCCTGTCCAAGTTCTTTCCAATGAATACAAACTTATTGATGCGTTCTTCTCCCTCTTTCCATGGCTCTTTTGCTGGTCCAAAATTGATTTGTTCATGTACTCCTTGGAAAACAAATTTTGTATCTCCTTGTCCATGAAAGCTCAACAACCCCTTGGTGCGGTATAGATCCGCTGCTCTTTCTTTTAAAAGGTCCATCATGAACATATTGAACCACTGCGCATGCAGATTACCTTTGAACTGTACACCAACTGATTTGACCATTTCAATATTGTGTACCTTCTTGTCATCTTCCTCCCCGAAAAAATCAGGATCATAACTCAAGATACTTTCCATATTGAACGAGTTCAATCCCAAAATCTTATGCAAAGGCGCACGAGACTTTTCCGTCTCGATAACAGTAGCAAACTTGTTGATAGTGGCAAGACGTTCTTTGAGAGCATTCTTTTCCTCTTCTGTGACAAGATCAATTTTGTTGAGTAAAATCTTGTCCGCAAATGCAACTTGCTGAAGTGCTTCATTCGGAGATCCATCTGGTTTCACCTCGTCAAGGTGTAGACCAAGATGTTTGCAGTCGGCAAGACATATGATGGAATCAATACGATAATGTTCCGATATCTTGGGATTGGTTTGAACGGTGTAAATGATGGGAGCAGGATCAGCAAGACCGGTCGTTTCGAGAAGAATCGCGTCGAATTTTTTGCGACTGGCTGAGAGTTGACCAAGAGTACGAATTAAATCACCTCTGACAGAACAACAAACACATCCGTTGTCCATGGTAATGAGATCTTCGGGTGCATCTAGAGATTCGGCAACTGATGATATGTGGATATAGTGTTTTTTTAATAGTTTGAGAGAGTTAGCGATTGATGGAAATGAACGGATTTCAAAGAAAATACAAGAGATGGGAATGAAACATGCACAATTAAAACAGAATACCATTTGTCCCATCTTTAAAACATAATTCATTTGAAAGAGGATCATTTACAACAAACTTACCTAGACCGTCATCAATGGACACCTCTCCAAATTCATTTTCTAGAACAGCAATTTTCCATTGGTTCTGCTCCTTCAGAATGTAATTGACCAAAGTCGTTTTTCCAGCCCCAAGAAATCCTGTAACGACGGTAATCGGAGTTAGGTCAGATGATGCTTCGGTAGACATGAAAGCTGTTGTTTTGACTGTTCTTGTAGAGTGTAGAGGCAAAGGAAGATAGATTTCGTTGGTCTTCTTTTATGTGTGTGTGAAGAATGAAGGAGCAAGGAGCTCGTGTTGTGTTTAGGTTTCAAACTATTCCATGTAGGATTAGGAGTTAATTTCGCGCGCAACCCTAACCCTAACGCTTACCGTCCTACAGTAGCTAAACCATCACTTCATCATCTCACATGTATGGCGGCCGCATAGCGCATAGGGGGCCTCTCTCTATTTTCTACTCACACTGAATTTTGCGCTTCTCGATGCAAACCAATTTTTTTCTCCAACTGCCGTTCTATCACATTTTTGAAAAGAATTCTTTAGGAAGTGCATTGACTTTAAC
>Ga0213868_10003931_pt1 | contig 13713 bp, 10 predicted proteins | sample PICome_9_FD_160087 | JGI IMG/M metagenome (GOLD analysis project Ga0213868, IMG submission 160087) | Coastal seawater microbial communities near Pivers Island, North Carolina, United States - PICO127 | ecosystem: Environmental > Aquatic > Marine > Coastal | place: USA: North Carolina...
TAATACCTCCAGCAACAAGTGATGGCTGCATGTCTCCAGCTGCTTGAATTTTATCAAAAGCTTGAATCATACCAATAACAGTTCCCATGAAACCAAGCATTGGAGCTAAAGCTATAAATAATGAAATCCATGAAACATTTTTCTCTAACTGTCCCATTTGAACACCGCCATAAGCAACAACAGCTTTTTCAGCACTTTCTACACCTTCACCTGCTCTATCTAATCCTTGATAAAATATTGAAGCAACAGGACCAGCTGTATTTCTACAAACTTCTTTAGCAGCTTCAGTTCCACCGGATTTTAAAGCAGCTTCTACATCATTAGTTAATTTTTGAGTATTAGTAGTTGCAAGATTTAAATATATAATTCTTTCTATTGCAATAGCTAAACCAAAAATAAGACATGCTAGTACAATCCCCATAAATCCAGGACCACCTTCAATAAATCTATTTTTTAATTCCTGAGTAAAACCTCTTGGTGCTGGTTCTTCTTCCATAACAGCCTCTTCAGCCATCATTGATTCTTGTGCAACTTCTTCTTGAGCAACATCAGCAGCTGTTTCGTCTTGTGCGTGTAATTGACCAGTGTTAAAGAAAAAAACTCCGGCTAGTACAAATAGTGATAATAATTTTTTCATTACTAAATATTTTTATTCTTGTAGTTAATTTTTAAAGTTGTTAAATATATATAAAATGTTGTAATAAAAATAATGTTTTAGATAAACTATTGTAATTAACATATGAGGAAAATACATTCTAAGTTGAATGTATTTGAAAATTGCAGAGAGGAAGGGATTCGAACCCTCGATACGCTTTTGGCGTATACACACTTTCCAGGCGTGCGCCTTAAACCGCTCGGCCACCTCTCTTTTAAAGTCGTCAAAAATAGTATTAAATGTTAAAGTCTAAATACTTTTTCCGCATTTTTTGATGTAATCTCTGCAATTTTTTCTTTTGAGATTCCATAGATTTCTGAAAGTTTTTCTAATACATATATTATGTAAGACGATTCATTTCTTTTCCCTCTGAATGGTACAGGTGCTAAATAAGGCGAATCCGTTTCCATTACTATATTTTTTAAATCTATTTCGTGTAAAAATTTATCTATTCCTCCATTTTTAAAAGTTACTACTCCTCCAATTCCTAGAACAAAACCTAAATCGATAGCTCTTTGAGCCTCTTCAAATGTTCCTGTAAAACAGTGGAATACTCCACTTAATTTATCACAATTTTCTTTGTCTAAAATTTCAAAGATTTCATTGAAAGCCTCCCTACAATGGATTACAATTGGAAGATCATGTTTAATTGCTAATCTTATTTGAAACTGAAAAGCATCTTGTTGTTGTTTTAAATAAGTTTTGTCCCAATAAAGATCAATTCCAATTTCTCCAATAGCTACGTAATTGTTTGTTTTTAAAGTGTTTACTACAAAATTGAGCTCATCTTTATAATTTTCCTTAACATCGGTTGGATGAAGTCCTGTCATCAAATAAATACTGTTTGGATATTTATCTTTTAAATTGTGCATATCATTAAAATGAGAGGAATCTATAGCTGGGAAAATGAATTTATTTACTCCAATTTCTTTAGATCTATTAATAACCATATCAATATCCTCATTAAATTGTTTTAAATAAAGATGGGTATGTGTATCTATTATATTCACGCTTCAAAGTTAATATTTTAGGTTAATTTTAAACTATGTCAATAACACTAAATAAGTTTTTAAAAAGGAAGGGGTATAGTTCGGTAAAACTCATTTTTTTAGAAACTAAACATTACTTAATTGAGGCTAAAGTTAATAGTGTTAGTGGAAGATTTATTTTAGATACCGGCGCATCTAACTCTTGTGTTTGTACTAGTTTAGAAAACAACTTTAATATTATTTCACAAGAAACTATCGAAAAAGCCTCAAGTGCAACAAACGAAATAAGTAATACCAAAATCTCTAAAAACAATACAATTCAAATTGGAAAGTGGGAAAACAAAATAAATCTCATAACTTTCGATATGAGTCACATTAATCATGCGCTTAATGAAAAAAAAATTAATTCTGTTTCTGGAATTATTGGAGCAGATATTTTAAAAAAATCTAAAGCAATATTAAACTACAATAAAAATAAACTTTATATAAAACTATGATCTAATAGATTTTAAAATTTCTTTTACAGGCTCTTTAACTAAAACAAATCCGCTAGAAAAAACCAATCCCATAAAAGCAAAGATTATTACTATTAAACTTCTTTTGGGAGCACTTCTTTCAAAAGGAATTGTTACTGGTTTAATGGTTGTAAATACGGGCGTATTTTTATTCACCTGAAGTTTAGCTTGCTCTACTTGAGACGCTAATTGCTGAACTATTGATTCTGAAATATTTACTTCACTCTCAAGTCTACTTAATTTATTTTGGAATAATGAGCTTGAAATATTAATGTTTTTATCAACAAAAACTGCTCTTTCATCTTGCAGTTTTTCATAAGACTCTTTTTTATCAGAATATTGTTTCATAGCAAAATCAAGCATCTCCTTGGAAGATTTATTTTTAAATTCAATTATTTTTTCTTGAAGTAAGTTTTGAGAAATTTGAGTTATTTGAGCGGCAACATTTTTATTATTATCAGTGAAAGAAATGGTTATAAATCCTTCTTTTTCATTTATTGAAAGAGACAAATTATTTTCAAGAATTTGAAATAAATCTTTGTCCTCCTGAGTAATTGAATAAATCTTGGATTCATTTGTATATTCTTTTTGATCTTTAAACGAACTTAAAATTAATGAAGGTAAGCCAATGGTATACTTTTTAATAGTTCTTAAAATATTAAAAGAAGATTTTTTTTCTAAATAATCTTTAACTGCAACTAATTCATTATTTAATGTTATTTCGTTAGATAATAATTCAACTCTAAATGGAACTCCATTTACAACTTGTGGATATAAAGTTGGCGGAAATTCAGATGAACTTTCCATGCTTCCAATGTTAATTCCCGCTAATGAAGCTAATCCACTTAATGATGATCCTCCTGTTTTAACACCGGAACTTAACTGAGGAATAAAGGTGGTGGAAGAGGTGTACTCATTTGGCTGAAATAAAGCATAAATAACACCAAATAGTGAAGCTAATATTGAAATCTTCAATATAAATTTCTTTTTTAAATAAATCTTTTTTAAAAGCTCTATTAAATCGATTTCATCTGTATTGTCACTCATAGATTATAAACTTTTAATTAAAGCAATTATAGATACTAGACTGGTTGTATAACCAACTATTTCTCCGACACTTGTCTTTTGACGATCAAGATTTTTTGTTGGGACAATAACTTTTGAACCAGGTAAAACTTTTGGATAAAATTTAAAAAATAAAAAGTTTCTAGTCGCTTTTCTAAGTCCATTTTGATATTCAACATAAACTTCTTTTCTACTTGCATTTTCATTAAAACCTCCAACATTATTTATAGCTAGTCTGGCGTTAATTGGCCTGTCAATATTTAATATACCTTCTTGCTGTACTTCTCCCGATACAGTCGCTGTTTTATCTTTTGCTGGGATATTAATTTCATCACCAGAAACTAATTCAAAATTAAATTTTGAATTAGAGCCCTGAGAGAGCAATTTATTTCCGTTCACAGGAATTTTAATAGAATCTCTTAAAATTGAAATACCGTCAATTGATGCTGAATTCAAAAACTCAATATTTTCTTTAATTGCATCGTAAACAGAATAATTTTTTCTTTTAATTGAATATAGACCAGGAAGAGCAACCTCTCCCTTAACATTGTAAAACTTGTTTTCTATTCTATAAGGAAAAGTATTTACAGTAACTATATCGTCTGGTTGAAGGGCAATATTTTGGTTTGGGATTAAATTGTCATTTAATGATACAATTATTTCTTCAGTAACTTCATCATCACCATTAGTAGATGTGTTTCTGAATATTCTTATATCTTTTTTATTAGCATATGGAGTTAAACCTCCGGAAAATATAATAAGATCGGTAATGGTTAAACCGTATCTAAAATCAATTTCTTTTGGGAAATTAACCTCTCCCTTAATTTCAATAAATTGATCAAATAAAATGTCTTTTGTTGAGGGTATATAAAGACTATCATTTTCTTGTAAAGTAAATAACAAATCTGAATTTTTTTCAATATTTATCGAAACAGATCGGTTGTTTAATCCACTTTGATTTCTGTACAGAATTGCATTCAATCCAAGCTTATCTTTAGAAAACCCTTTTGCAGAATTAATTAACTCTTTTATATTTTTATTATTATCTAATTGGAAATTTCCTTCTAAATTTACAGCTCCTCCAATCTTAACAACACCTGAGATGTTTTCTTCTTTGATTTCTTTAAAAGAAACTTTATCTCCGTCAACAAATACACTGTTTGAAAAATTATTACGGTCAACCTCAAAAATTGATTTTGAAAAATCATCAAACCTCTCAATAAATACTGCACTTTTAAAGGCATTTGAACTTAATCCACCAGAAAGATTTATAAGATCTGAGACAGTCTCATTTTCTTTCATTTCAAATAATGATAATTGCTTAAATCCACTTACAAGTTCAGTTTGAATTTGATAAGGTTTAACAAGAATTACATCTTGATCTCTAAGATAAATATTCGGGTAAATTCCATTGGCAAAATAATCGTATAGATCTACATTGTAAACTATCTTTCCCGATCGTATTACTTTAACATCTCTGTATGTACCAACCTCGTTTGGACCTCCAGCGGCATATAAAGCATTTAGCACTGAACTGAATCCAGAAATGGTGTATGTTCCAGGTGCCTCAACCTGACCTGTAATATTTACAACTATAGTTCTAGCTTTTTGAAGACTAAGCTCCAAATCAACTTTTTCTATAGAATTACTAGAATTTAAACCAGTGTAAATTTTGGATAATCTTGATTTTAATCTTTTGGTTGCAGATCTTATACTTAGACCCGAAAGATATATTGGAGCTAATTTATCAAACTTAACATTACCATTTCTAGAAATTTGAACAGAATAAGTATTTTCAGAAGCACCAAACAAATTAATAATTAATTCATCCCCAGGCCCTAATCTATAGTCACTTGGTGTAGCTACAAATAGTTGAGGAGATTCTGTAATATTTTTATTTTTAAAAAAATCAGATCCAAATCTTTTTATTTCATCAACTTCATCTTTAATGTCAAGTGAATCTTTAGAAAATCCGTCAATTTCTCCGAACTGAGATTTAATTTCATCAGAACCTGTTAGATCTTCAGAGTTTGATTTTGGAAGTTTTTTGTTCCATAAATTTCTGAGTTTATTAATTTCTTGTGCTTTTCCTCCGATCAGAATAAGTTGTTTTTCAGCATCCATTAATGAAAGCCCCTGATCTTTTGCTTTCTGAATAAAAACAATCAGTTCAGAATCAGAACTATTTGAAGCTTTTTTTCTAAGTTCATTTATATCCTGACCATATGAATTAAAGCTGACAAATAGTATTATTATAAAGACTAGTCTTTTAAACATCTATGTAAAATTTAATGCAAATATAATTTTTTTTTAAAGCTCAAGGGATTTTTTAATATCTCCACTCATTAGTTCAACAATAGGATTCTCAAGAGCATCCTTTATTTTTACTAAAAATCCAACAGATTCTTTGCCATCAATAATTCTATGATCATAGGAAAGAGCTAGGTACATAATTGGATGAACTTCAACCTTTCCATCTACTGCAATTGGACGTTCTACTATGTTGTGCATTCCAAGGATTGCAGACTGAGGCGGGTTGATAATAGGAGTTGACAACATTGAACCAAAAACTCCTCCGTTGGTAATAGTGAATGTTCCTCCTGTCATTTCATCAACTGTAATTTCACCATCTCTTGCTCTAATAGCTAATCTTTTTATTTCTTTCTCAATTCCTGAAAATGTTAATTCTTGAGCATCTCTAACAACTGGAACCATAAGTCCTTTAGGACCAGATACAGCTATACTAATATCAAAAAAATCATACTTTATCTGAAGATCTCCATCTATCATTGAATTAACATCCGGAAATTCTTGTAGGGCTTGAACAGTTGCTTTTGTAAAAAAACTCATGAATCCTAAACCAACTCCATGCTTTTCTTTAAACTCTTCCTTATATTTTTTTCTAAGATTAAAAATTGGTGTCATGTTAACCTCATTAAAAGTAGTAAGCATTGCTGTCTGATTTTTTACAGCCACAAGTCTTTGAGCAACTTTTCTTCGAAGCATTGAAAGTTTCTTGCTTTCAATTTTTCTGTCTTTAACAATAGCTTTTAAATCAACCTTTGGTAATGCTTTTAGAGCATCATCTTTTGTAATTCTACCCCCTCTTCCTGAACCAATTACAGAGGATAGGGGTATATTTTTTCGCTTAGTATCTTAGAAGCTGCTGGTGATGGTATTCCATTCGTAAAACTTTTTTTAACAGTAATTTCTTTGGGTCTGTCAACTGACTTAACAACCTCAACGACTTTTTCTTTTTCCTCAACTTTATTTGTTTTGGGAGCTTTTACTGAGGTGTCTATCAAACATACTACTTGACCAACAGCAACAGCATCTCCTTCTTCGGCTTTTAAAGTAATAACTCCGCTTTCCTCAGCTGGAAGGTCTAAAGTTGCTTTATCAGAATCCACTTCAGCTATAGTTTGGTCTTTTTCAACAAAGTCACCATCTTTTACAAGCCATTCTGCAATTTCAACTTCTGAAATCGATTCACCTGGAGATGGAACTTTCATTTCTAAAATCATAATTTCTATAATTAATATTAAAATACAAATTAATATCTGTAATAACTTGGTTTAAAAGGTCCTTCTCTTTTAACTCCAATGTAATCAGCTTGATCAGTTGTTAATTCTTCAAGTTCTACTCCTAGTTTTTCTAAATGTAATTTAGCAACTTTCTCGTCCAAATGTTTTGGAAGCATATAGACTTCATTTTTATAGTTATCGCAATTAGACCAAAGTTCTAATTGAGCCAACACTTGATTGGTAAAAGAATTACTCATAACAAAACTAGGGTGCCCTGTGGCACAACCTAAATTAACAAGCCTTCCTTCGGCAAGTACAATCACTTCTTTACCTTCAATTGTGTAAATATCAACTTGTGGTTTAATTTCTATTTTAGAACTTCCATAGTTATCATTAAGCCAAGCCATATCAATTTCGTTATCAAAATGACCGATATTACATACGATTGTTTTGTCCTTCATTAATCTGAAATGATCTTCTTTTAATATATCTTTATTCCCAGTCGCAGTAACAACAATGTCTGCATTAGAAATAACTGAGGTCATTTTTTTAACCTCATATCCGTCCATAGCAGCTTGGAGTGCACAAATGGGATCTACTTCACAAACAGTGACTATTGCTCCAGCGCCTGAAAAAGAAGCAACAGTCCCTTTTCCTACATCACCGTATCCAGCCACAACGACTCTTTTACCTGCCATCATTACATCAGTTGCCCTTCTTATGGCATCAACTGCACTTTCTTTACAACCGTATTTGTTATCAAATTTAGATTTGGTCACTGAATCGTTTACATTTATTGCTGGAAGAGGTAAGGTTCCTTTTTTCATTCTTTCGTATAGCCTGTGAACACCAGTTGTAGTTTCTTCAGAGAGTCCTTTAATTCCTTTAACAAGTTCTGGATAATTGTCCAAAACTAAATTAGTAAGATCTCCACCGTCATCTAATATCATGTTTAGTGGCTTGTTGCTTTCTCCAAAGAACACTGTTTGTTCAATACACCAATCAAATTCTTCCTCATTCATTCCTTTCCAAGCATAAACAGAAATTCCAGCTGCGGCTATTGCTGCTGCTGCATGGTCCTGAGTTGAAAAAATATTACATGAACTCCATGTTACCTCTGCTCCCATTTCAACTAATGTTTCAATTAAAACTGCTGTTTGAATAGTCATATGTAAACATCCTGCAATGCGAGCTCCTTTTAATGGTTTATCATTACCAAACTCTTTTCTAAGAGCCATTAATCCTGGCATTTCTGCCTCAGCAAGATTAATTTCTTTCCTTCCCCAGTCTGCAAGAGAGATGTCTTTTACTTTATATTTTAAATAATTATTATTTGCCATTATTAATTAATTCTTTAATCTTATTAACATAATCTAATTTTTCCCAAGTAAATAATTCTACTTCAAACTCTTTTAACTCACCTGAACTAGAAACAAATTTTTTCTTTACAATTTCAGGTTTTCTTCCCATGTGACCGTATGCAGATGTCTCTTGATAGATTGGATTTCTAAGCTTCAACCGTTGTTCAATAAAATAAGGTCTTAAATCAAATAGATTACTAACAATTTTGGAAATTTCATTATCAGAAAAATCAACTTTTGAAGTTCCATATGTATTTACATAAACGGCCATAGGATTTGAAACTCCAATTGCATAACTAACTTGGACTAAGCACTCATCTGAAACCCCTGCAGCTACAAGATTTTTGGCAATATGTCTTGCTGCATAAGCAGCACTCCTGTCGACTTTACTTGGATCTTTTCCTGAGAAAGCCCCTCCTCCATGTGCACCTTTTCCTCCGTAGGTATCTACAATGATTTTTCTTCCAGTTAAGCCTGTATCACCATGCGGTCCTCCTATTACAAATTTTCCTGTTGGATTTATATGGTATTCAATATCATCATTAAAATATTTTTTATAACCTGGGTATTTATTAATTAGTCTTGGAATTAAAATTGAAATAACATCTGCTTTAATTCTTGATAACATTATATTTTCCATGTCAAAATCATCATGTTGAGTTGAAAGCACAATGGTTTTTATTTTTTGAGCTACATTATCATCAGAATATTCAATAGTAACTTGAGATTTTGAATCAGGTCTTAAATATTTTATCTCTTTATTTTCCTTTCTTAGTTCTGCCAGTTCAATTAATAACTTATGAGAAAGATCGATAGTTAAGGGCATATAATCTTTTGTTTCATTACACGCATAGCCAAACATTATACCTTGATCCCCTGCTCCTTGTTCTTCAGGATTATCCTTATCTACACCTTGATTAATGTCAGGAGATTGTTCATGAATATATGAAAGAATTCCGCAAGAGTTTCCATCAAATAAGTATTCACTTTTATTGTATCCTATTTCTTTTATAACCTCTCGAGCTATAGATTGAATATTCAAATAAACATTTGATTTAACTTCTCCTGCAAGAATGACCTGACCTGTTGTTACTAAAGTTTCACAAGCAACCTTCGAATCTTTATCAAATGCTAGAAAATTATCAATAATAGCATCACTTATCTGATCGGCAACCTTATCTGGATGGCCCTCACTTACTGACTCAGAAGTAAATAAATAACTCATTATTTAAAATTATTTTTTGATGGATCAAAAACATAATCTATAACCTCATTATGTCGATTTTTGGATCTTGTACTACTTCCAGCTGCTGGCGAACTATAAAATCTTCTAGATACAACTCTAAAGTTTTTTGCATCATCAAAGTGCAATAAAAGATGACTCCAAGCTCCCATGTTTCTGGGTTCTTCTTGAGCCCAGACTATATCATTTGCATTTGAATATTTTTCCAGAACATCATTAATCTCAACTATTGGTAATGGAAATAATTGTTCTAGTCTGACCAGGACAGTATTTTGTATATTATTTTTTTCCATATGATCATTTAGATCATAATAAAATTTTCCAGAGCAAAATACAAGTCGTTCTATTTTTGAGTTTTCAATTTTACTAATTTCTATTAATGGTAAAAATTTTCCAGATGAAAAATCACTAACACTAGAAACAGCCTTTGGATGCCTTAACAAACTTTTAGGAGTAAAGATTACTAGTGGCTTTCTGAATTTTGTTACCATTTGACGTCTTAATAAATGAAATAGATTTGATGGAGTAGTACAATTTGCAACATACATATTGTCTTTTGCACATAATTGTAAATACCTCTCCATTCGAGCAGATGAATGTTCAGCACCTTGACCCTCATATCCGTGAGGCAACAATAAAACTAAACCATTTTGTAATTTCCACTTGTCTTCAGCAGCAGATAAGTATTGATCAATCATTATTTGGGCACCATTACTAAAGTCACCAAATTGTGCCTCCCATATACAAAGCGTTTGTGGGCTAGTTAAGGAATAGCCATACTCATAACCCATAACACCATATTCAGATAAATGAGAATTGTATATATTAAAATTTCCTTGATTATTATTAATATTGTTTAAAAGACATATTTCTTCTTCAGAGTCCTCAACTTTTAAAATTGCATGCCTATGCGAAAATGTTCCTCTTTCAACATCCTGACCCGAAATCCTAACATTGAACCCTTCATTTATTAGAGATCCATAAGCTAACATTTCACCCATTCCCCAATCTATTTTATCCGTTTCAAAGAACATTTTTGACCTGTCATTTATAAGCCGTTGAGTTTTTCTTAAAAATTGTTTGTTTTTAGGGAGTGTTGTGACAACTTTAGCTACTATATTAAGATTTTCGTTAGAAACTTTAGTTTCATAATTGGAAAGCATCTTATCTTTTTTAACTCTTTTAAACCCTTTCCATTCATAATCCATGAATGGAGTAATTTCTATATTATTATCTTTCTTTGAATTTTCTAACTTCTTTTCTAGAGAAGACTTATATTTTTTTTCAATTTTTGAAACATCTTCATTAGAAATTATAGCTTCATTAATAAGCTTTTCTGAATATATCTCCATTGGATTAAGATGCTTAGAGATGGCTTTATATAAATTAGGTTGAGTAAAACGAGGTTCATCACCCTCATTATGACCATATTTTCTATATCCTAAAAGATCAATAAAAACATCTCTTTTGTACCTCATTCTATAATTTAATGCTAGTATAGTTGCGTGTACAACTGCTTCAACATCATCAGAATTAACATGTAATACAGGACACAAATTAGTTTTAGCAACATCAGTACAATAGGTTGAAGATCTTCCATCTAAATAATTTGTTGTAAATCCAACTTGATTATTAACCACAATGTGAATTGTTCCTCCTGTCTTATATCCTTTTAATCGCTCCATTTGAACTACCTCATAGACAACACCTTGACCAGCAATAGCAGCATCGCCATGAATAATTATCGGTAAAACATTTTCAATTTTATTTGGATGATATTTTTCTTGTTTTGCTCTTGCAATTCCCTGAACAACAGGCCCCACAGCTTCTAAGTGAGAGGGATTTGGTGCAATATTCATATAAATCTTATGTCCAGAATCCGTTTTTCTATTAGATGTCCAACCTAAATGGTACTTTACATCTCCATCAAAACCCTTTTCTTCATAATCTTTTCCATCAAATTCATTAAAAATATCCTCAACTGGCTTTCCAAAAATATTAGTTAATGTGTTAAGTCTTCCTCTGTGAGCCATTCCAACTACAAATTCTTTGACTCCATCAGTTGCCGCTTTCTCAATAAGAGCATCGAGTGCTGGTATCAAAGCTTCTCCTCCCTCAAGTGAAAAACGCTTCTGACCAACATACTTTGTGTGAAGAAATTTTTCAAAGGCTACCGCCTCTATAGTTTTTTTTAATATTTGCTTTTTTTGGTCAATTGAAAAATTGGGGCTATTGGAATTTCGATTTAATTGTTCTTGAATCCATTGTATCCTTTCGGGTGTTCTAATATACATGTACTCGATACCAATTGAACTACAATAAATTCTTTCAAGATGTATGAGAATGTCTGTTAAAGTTGCTGGTCCAATACCTATAATTTCTCCAGCATTGAAAATTAGGCTTAAATCATCTTCTGACAAATCAAAATTTTCAATATCTAAATTTGGAAAATAAGTTCTTCTGTCTCGAACGGGATTTGTTTTTGTGAACAAGTGTCCTCTTGTTCTGTAAGCATTAATAAGTTTTACTACTTTAAATTCTTTTAGAATATTTTCTGGAACTTCAATTCCTTTAAATTCTGAGTATTCTTTTTTTGATTCTTCAATTCCAAATTCAAAGCCTTGAAAAAAAGCTCTCCAGCTTGGCTCAACTTGCTCAGGGTTTATCAGATACTGATCATAAAGTTCAGCAAAGTAAGCTGTATGCGCTGTGTTTAAGAAAGAATACGGATCCATCAATGGATATTTTTTTCAATATATAAAGTTACAACTTTATAAAAATTAGAGAGTTTATTTCTTTATTTTTTTATCTTCCAAAGTCATCTTGTACTCTGACTATATCTTCTTCGTTGGAAGGATTATTTTTATCTGTGTGTTGCCATATTTCTGAAACTAAACAGTAGTCTTCAAGTCCAATTAACCTGTGGCGTTCTCCTTGTTTTAGCTTTATTTGATCGTCTTTCTTATAAATTTTCATTTCATTTTCCCTGTCTGTATCGCTTCTTATTATTCCACATTCACCTTTAAAAACTCTCCAAATTTCAGCTCTTCTGTGATGATATTGCCACGACAATCTAGCCTTTGGTTTCACAATTAATATTTTGGGACTCAATTTTCCTCCAATTTTCAAAGTTTCTATATCTAGCCCTTTAAAAAATTGATTTGAAAAATCCTGAGCTTGATCTTCGTCAATAACTAAAAAACCTCCCCAAGGCCTTTCAAAATCTTTTGAAATAATTTTAAAACCTTTTGATTTTACCAAATTCTCTGTTTCTATATAAAAACTCATTTTCTAAAATTTAAAGTTCAAATTTACAATAAGAATTGTTAAAAACTTTAATTGCAAAATAGATTGATTTAAAAATATCTTAAATGTAGTTTTATAAAATGTTTGCACTAGTTGATTGTAATAATTTTTATGCTTCTTGTGAGAGAGTTTTTAATCCAAAATTGGATAAAAAACCTATAGTTATTTTATCAAATAACGACGGCTGTGTGATTTCTAGAAGTAATGAAGCTAAAGCACTTGGAATCCCTATGGGAGCTCCAGCGTTTAAATACGACTCTGTTTTTAAAAAAAATAAGGTACATGTTTTTTCCTCTAACTTTCCCTTGTACGGTGATATGAGCAGTAGAGTAATGAGTATTTTAAGTAAATACACTCCAAATATCGAAATCTACAGTATAGACGAAGCATTTTTGGAATTTAAAGGGTTTAAACACTATGATTTAGAAAAGTATGGTAAAGAAATTAGAAAAACTATTTTAAAATGGACAGGAATCCCAGTTAGTATTGGGTTTGCTCCTACAAAAGCACTAGCTAAAGTAGCTAATCGGATTTCTAAGAAATTTGACAATAAAACTGGTGGAGTTTATGTGATAAACTCCAAAGAAAAAAAAGATAAAGCTCTTAAATGGCTTAAAATTGAAGACGTTTGGGGAATTGGCTTCAAACATGCTGCGCGCTTAAAAAGTTGTAAAATAAATAAAGCCTATGATTTTACAATGCTGCCAGATGATTGGGTTAGAAAACAAATGAGTGTAGTAGGCTTGCGGTTAAAAAAAGAATTGGAAGGAAAATCTGTACTGTCTCTTGAAGAAAGTAGATCTCCTAAAAAAGCAATAGCAACAACCAGAAGTTTTGAAAAAAACATAACTGATTTCGAAGATTTAAAAGAACGTGTCTCTACTTTTTCAATATATTGCTCAGAAAAATTACGTAATCAAAAAAGTAACTGTAACTCTATTTATGTCTTTGTAAAAAGCAATAGACATCAAAAAAATAAATTACAATATCGAAATGGAATAGTTATGACTTTACCTTACGGATCAAACTCTAGTATAACGATAAGTAAATACGCT
>Ga0213868_10003933_pt1 | contig 13709 bp, 9 predicted proteins | sample PICome_9_FD_160087 | JGI IMG/M metagenome (GOLD analysis project Ga0213868, IMG submission 160087) | Coastal seawater microbial communities near Pivers Island, North Carolina, United States - PICO127 | ecosystem: Environmental > Aquatic > Marine > Coastal | place: USA: North Carolina | collected...
GTATGTCTGGAATGGCTGGAAAGCTTGCTCACCGTTAAATTGTTTCTTTATTTCGTGTTGGAATATTTCAGTATTTAGATTTGTATCAGAGATAAAAATTTAGAGATCGACACTTTATTTAATTGAAACGTTCTGAACGATCGTGAAGAATAGCCCGCGAATTATTTTTTATGAAAAAAACTGTCGTCTAAACGGTTTTGTCCTCTTTTTTATGTGTTTCGTTCGATCGAAATCCTAGGAAGCTCTTACGTCAGTAAAGATACTCCGCATCTGGAACAAGTCATCTTCTATCTTTTCATAAATTACTGATGAAGGTAACTCTTGCTCTATTTGCAACTCTACTCCGCTCTACACACGGTTTCAGTATGTCAGCCCCAGCTGTTGCAGCCAACCTTAAGACCGAGCTCAAATCTGCTTGGACCACTCCCATCAAAGAAGGAGAAACCGTTCCCAGTGTTACCTTCAAGACCCGTGTTCGCATCGAGAGTGATGACCAGAATCCATTTGACTGGAAAGATGTGACTAGTGAAGATTACTTCAAGGGCAAGCGCGCTGTTGTTTTCTCCCTTCCCGGCGCCTTCACTCCTACCTGCTCTTCCACCCACCTTCCTGGATACGAAGCCGCTTATGAGGAGATCAAGAGCCTTGGAGTCGACGAGGTTTACTGCCTCTCTGTTAATGATGCTTTCGTCATGCGTCAGTGGGGACTTCACCAAGGACTTGCCGAGGACAAAACCATTGGAGCTAACGGATTCGTGAAAGTCAAGCTGATTCCTGATGGAGCTGCCCTCTTCACTCGTGGTATGGGCATGTCTTGCAACTGGGATACCGAGCGTGGATTTGGAGAGCGTTCATGGCGCTACTCTGCCGTCATCAATGATATGAAGGTTGAAAAACTTTTCATCGAGGGAGGAGGTATTACTCAGAACTCTGGTCCTGATCCATTCGAAGTCAGCGATGCCAAGACCATGGTTGAATATTTGAAATCCAAGGCATAAGCAACATTTTCTCCGAAGAAGATCAGTTTGAAGAACATAAGATTTTAATATTTTCTTTATTGAATAAAATCGCACTTGTAGTTGACTACCTTCAATCCTACAGCTTTCAATGATTTTGAGACTGATGGATTTCCTTCTTCAAGCATATGTCCTTGTTCGGTCAAACAAATATTTTCATAAAATTTTCTAAGTCGCCCTCCAACTATTTTCTCTAAAATCTCAGGAGGCTTTCCAGATGAGGCCAACTCTTCCATTAAAATTTCTTTTTCCTTTTCTACAATATCTGCAGGGACATTTTCAGGGGCAAGATAAGTTGGTCTAGCAGCAACGATGTGCATTGCTAGTTTCTTTCCGACTTCGGCGATTTCAGCAGGATTCAACTTCGATTCAAAAGATTCCAACTCAACTATAGCAGCTGATGTGCCCGCTTGGGTTTCCTGAAAAACCTTGCCGTGGACGTATCCAGCCAGAACTGAGTTATCACTAGTTGCTCCAATAGAATCCACTCGAGCGATTTGAAGATTCTCTCTTATGGCAAGTACAGCATCATCCAAAGCATCTTTTACAGAACCTTTACCCACCTTAATTTTCAATAGATCATCCATATTAGTAGTCTGTAAAGCGGCCTGGGCGACTTTTTCTACCAAACCAGAAAAGTCGGCACTTCTACTTGCAAAATCGGTTTCAGAAGAAACTCTCACAATGGATGCAATTTTGTTTTGAATGGAAATCCCGACAAGTCCCTCAGATGCATCCCTTCCAACAAGTTTTGATGCAGCCTTAGCACTACTATTCTTTCTCAGCCACTCAGTTGCTTTTTCATAATCGTTATCTGACTCATTTAGTGCTTTTTTGCAATCAGTCATAGGAGCACCAGTTTGTTTTCGAAGTTGCTGAATCAATTTCGCCACTGAAACTTCTGAAGATAAAACGCGGATAGGATTGCCATGTAATCTATTAAATAATGCGTGTGGCTTTAATTGGCGGATGGTACGAAGAGCGAACATTGCGAGATAACAAAAAGATATTTCAGTGAATTAAAAATGTGTGGTTCAAATGCATTTTTTTCCAAAATTTTTCGTCTCGATGCATTCCATTCGTACCACCTACTTGAAGAGGATACAAAGCTATATATTCAGTCAGTTGAAAACGAAATCAGAGTTTTTTAGCTGTCATTATCTTCGCCACAAAAGTAGAATTCCTGTGTTTATCAACAATTCCACTCTCATCACACCTGGAGAATAAATAACGGAATCCAAATGGGTAATACATTAGAAGGATATGGTCATGAAGATCTAGCAACTGAAAAAAGAGAATGTGTCACAAAAAAAGAGACTGAATGTGGACATATGATTAAAATCGGAAGTGACAAGTATGCGCTTGATGAAACTCCTTCCGACATTAGGTTCGCTGTTTCATCCATGCAAGGGTGGAGACCTACTATGGAGGATAGTCATATCTTAGCTCCATCCTTGGAAGTTGATGGCAAAGGTGGCAGTCGTCGAGTTCTTCTTGATCATGCTCTTTTCTGCGTCTTTGATGGACATGGAGGAGGCTTTACTTCTGAATTTGCAGGGGAAAACTTCAAAAAGTTCCTGATGGAAAGAAAAGAATGGATAAAATATATCAATCTTTCCCCTGATGAGAGGGGAGATGTACCTGGAGTAACCTTATTGAAAAGTGATATTAAAGGAGCTTTTCATGACATTGACAATGAAATGAAGATTCGATACGTGAAAAGATTGCATATGCTAAGGGCTAACTCATCAATATTGCCACGTGATCAAAAGAATCTTGAAGCTGTAGGGGGACTTTCCCCTGAAAGTAGAGATAACTGTAGTTCTTCGAGAGAACTGTTGCCATCTCCCCCTCCTCTTTTGCAGCAGAGAATTTTCATTGATCGATCAGGTTCCACTGCAGTTACTGTTTTACTCACCCCTTCCCACATTATATGCTGTAATTTAGGAGATTCAAGAGCAATATTATGTAGAGAAGGCACTGTATATCCTCTTTCGTTTGATCATAAACCAAGCGATGGAAGGGAAATGACCAGGGTACATGAAGCTGGTGGGTTTGTGAAATTGAAGCGCATCGACGGTGATTTAGCTGTTTCTAGAGGTTTAGGAGACTTTCGTTTCAAATTAAATGAAATAAAGGGTCTAAATGAGCAAAAGGTATCATCAGAGCCTGAAATCATGGTATATCCGCGCAATAACCACGTTGACGAGTTTCTTGTCATCGGTTGCGATGGTATATGGGATGTTTTGGATAATAACGAATGTGCCAAACTTGTACAACAACTGTATAGAGAAAATCCAGTCGATTTGGGCAAAATTTGTGAAGATATTTTGGATGTTTGTCTGAAGAAAGATTCCAGAGATAATATGACGGTGTCTGTGTTGACCATGCCAGCGGCTCATGGATTAAAAACTGATGATGAAGAAGCTAGATCTTAGAAAATTCAATTATATATCCATAATGTTTCAAAAATTAGTAATGCAGTATTACAGTAGCAGCAGACGTTTTTATATTTCGTTTTCAAAAACGTTGTGACGAAGTAAAAAACCGTTAGACGTTGCCGGTTATCGGTTTTCCGTTGAAATTTCTCACACTGGAAATTTAGCGATCAAGTCGAAAACAACTCTCTTTTCTCCCTTCGGAATATTTTTTATACAATTTGTTCATTACTTGACAACAGGACTAACGATCAAATCCTATAAAAGAAAGAACTTTTTCGTTTGAGATTAATCGTCGAAAGGCTTGTGGAAATCGAAACTATAACACATTCAACAGTGCTCGTTTATTTGTTCCAAAGGATTGGTTTACTTTTTTTTAAGAAGTACAAATTTTAGTATCCTCTCTTCCTACTTCAACAATTATGTCTTCTTACTCGGATTCTCAAGGGGATTCTTTTCAAAATGAAGATATGAGTCAAATGAGTCTAGAGTCCTGTGACGTGGTCAATGTTACATTTGTTGGTGAAGACGACCAACCCTTAGATTTCAATGCCTTGCCACAGGACGAAAATTCTCCTGAGTTCAATTGGGCGGCGGCTCAAGAACTAAAAAAAAACTTAGCTGTGACATTTGATAAACATATCGAGGAATCATTTGGTGTGAAGGCAAAAATTCAAGCTTTTGAGAGCAAAAATAAAGGAAGGTCTAAATGTGAAATAAAGAGGCAGCCTTGGCTTCCGTCGTCAAGACCTCCAACTGTGCCTGTCAACTCATCTTTGAAAAAATCTAATGGTTCAAATCTTTCTGTTTTTCTTCGAATAAGACCTCCGACTGCATCGAAGGAGGCGCTTCATAAACAAGCGGATGCAATGGATAACACCGTTGAGGTATTACATGATAAAGAGGATGGAGTTACAAGCCGCATTCGGACATACCCACCCGTGTACTCAAATACATCTAAAGTAGTTAGATCGATCCATCAGCTTCATTCCCAATCCAGTAACAAGGATTTGATATTTGAAGAGTCTTCATCTGTTTCAAACAGTGCACTTGATAGCGCGGTGAAGGGAGTGAAAGAGTTTGCGTTTAACCGAGTATTTGATCCAATGGCAGATCAAAATGATTTATATCAAGAAGTTGCTTATCCTCTTGTAGAGGGACTGTTTCCCAAAGAAGCTGAGAAGACCATGATTGGTGATAAAGTTGTTGGGGAGTCTGCTCTTCTTTTCTCGTATGGGATAACCAACGCCGGAAAGACTCATACTATTATGGGCAATAAGTCAAATGCAACAAGTTTGCATGAAAGTCATGGAATTATTCCTAGATCTATTGATCACATTCTCACAAAGATAAAACAACTAGAAAAGTTGCCCACTCGAAGAGTCAACTACAGCTTTTGTCTCAGTTATCTAGAAATCTATAATGAGCAAATATTCGATTTATTGCCTAAGAAGAAGTCATCAGGAGTAGACATAGGTTTGGAAAATTCTTTGAAACTGAGGGAAGGAAGAAATGGTCGAATCTACGTCAAGGGATTAACAAAGCATTCCGTCACGAGTCTTGCAGAAGGACTAAAACTATGTCAAGATGCAAAAAAGAAAAGACATACATCATCAAATAATATCAACTCGGACTCAAGTCGATCTCACTCAATCTGTCAATTTGAGTTGATTGCAACACCAAAAGAATACACGGAACAGCATGAAAATGAATCGGTCGCTACAGGAACTTCGGGTTACGGTACGGACGATGATAGTGTGTTGACAAATGCTGGTAAGAAGAGCGCTGTTACTCTATGGGTAGTTGATCTTGCAGGAAGCGAGAGGTCAAAACGAACTGGAAACTTCAGCAGATCTATGAGACAGAAAGAGGCTGCATTAATCAACTCTTCGTTGATGAAGCTCATGCGATGCCTTCAAACACTACGTGACAATCAGAATTCATCTTCTGTAGCCAATGTGGTGCCTTTTCGCGAAAGTAAGCTGACCCACTTGTTCATGGGTCATTTAACGGGTTCGTCTGCATCGAGAACATCTATGATTGTGAACATTAACCCTGCAGCTGCTGATTTTGATGAGACGCAGCATGTGCTTGCGTACGCCACTGTGGCGAAAAGTGTCCGTATTGACAAAACCGAGTTCTGCAAAATGCGTCGTAAGATCCAGGGGAATAAAGCAGAGAGCGTATTTCATACGCATGATATTAATGGACGCAGAGTTGCTAAAGATGAATCTCCCCCTCGTAAACTTGCTAAAATTGTAAAAAAATTATCTCCTCGAGCAGCACTAGCTCGACGTCGCGAGAACCGTGAAGCGGAGGCAAAAAAAAATAAAGACCTAGGTCCGAACGCCGGTCAGAACAAATTGTCAGTAACAGGGACCAAGAGAAAACTTGAAGATGAAAATTCGAAATTAAATGCGGCTTTGGAAGCAGCATTACACGAATCTCATAGGCTTGCTAATGAAGCCCAGACATTAAGTAAAAAAATGGAGACCTGCGAATCAGCAATCAGGAAAGAATTAGCTCAAGAGATGGAGGAACAGATTCGATTTACTCAAATTCAACACGAGGAGATCGTTCGAAGGCTAAAACAGCAAATCCATGCTTCTCAAATAGCATCTCAGAGTGCTAAAAAGGCTCGTAGAGATAAAGCAGAGGAAATCATCGAGCAATACATGGATAAAGTTGATGAATGTGAAGAGGAAATAGACCGGCTGAAAGCAGAGCACGAAGAGAAGATTGCTAGTTTGGAACTTGAATTCAGATCTGAGTTGAACAAAAAAGATAAAGTTATATCTGATCTGAAGATGAAATTACAAGAAAACGAGTTAGAGATATCTCGGCTCCGTAATGAGGTTGACATATCGGATTCTGTTAGTTTACATGATGATGATCAGTCCGTGGAAAGTGAAACTTATGAAGATAGTCCAATCTCGTCCAGTTCAACTCCCTCTTCTGACCAAGAAATAAGTGTTAAACCACATGAAACCCCATCTTCAGCTAACGCCACTCCTCGCACACGTCGTTTGCCAAGAAAAAGATGTAGCGAAGTGGCGTGCACAAATGTAAGTCCTATGAAAGAGGAGCCTGTAAGCTCATCTAAAAAGAGAGGGTTAAAACTAGCAACATCTAAGTTTAACGCTCTTCAGAAGCTCGCTTCTCCGCCATCGAAACGCACCATAAAGGAGGAGGATATAATTTTTCCAAGCAGCCAACCCGAATTCGACGAAGACCGAAAACTATATATTCGTCCACGTAAGTGCTGCATTCATTTGTATTCTTTCCCTTTGTTTGTCTTTTCATTTCCATTTGCTTAACAATGTTGAATTTTTATTTTTTACAGGTGGAAGAGCTCCAACTGGAAGGCGCTGGGATGCAAAAAGAGGTGGATGGAGTTTGGTAGCCTAAGCATAAGTAGTAAATCTTCTCTGTTTTTCTTGTCGGACATTTTATTTAGACCATTCTATCCTCATAAAGGACTGAAAGCTAAGACAACCTTCAATTATGAATTAAGATAACTACAGGTATTGCAATAGTATTCGAACCAAAGATAACCCAATCGATGTTGCCACTGCATATCCAGTGACACCCCAAAACGTAGCTCCAAGTATAAGAGACCGTGCTTTTGATATCTTGGAGGCGAATGCTGCTGCTGTTGATGCACCCCCTATGTTTGCATTTGAGGCAACAAGGACTTCTGGTAATGATAACGGTGCAAACTTTGAAGTGAATCGATTTTGAGGGATCATACTAGAAAATAGGAATGAGAAACCGAGAATTACGACCAAATGTACCCCCAAAGCTATAAAGGCAAACAGCAAGCTTGATGCGCCATGTTGCAATGCCCGTTGAAGATTGGCAGTCAAACCAATAGAGGCAAAGAGTACCATAAAACATAAGTTTGAGATAAATGGCCCAATCCAATTCAAATCTTTTTGAAAGTTCACTGCAACAGTGGTAAAAAGTGAACCGCCTTTTCTGTTTCCAAATCTTTTCATGGTCCAACTCAATATTGTTGATAGACATGCAACTGCAGCACAACCTGTACCCGGAACAAACCTCGAAGTAATCTTTTCAAACATATCCGAGATTGAAACGATTTTCCATACGAAGAGCGATGAAACTATTGTGGAAACGATAAGATTCAGGTTTGTACCTGAGGGTGTATGAGTGACCAGTGCGATTTCACAAGGCTGGTCATTGTTGTTCATCAAACGACCTGGGAACGCTCTCTGAAGCGGCTTGAAATTTGCAATTGAAAACAAAAAACAAAAGTACACAGCCATCACTAGTAAATCTGCTGTAGCCATTGCAGTAAATAGGTCATTTGTATCTATCGCACATCCAGATGGAAAAAAATGTTCTTTTTGTGATTCTATAATGTTGGCAGTAGCAAAAAAGTTAACCGAGCCTCCTATGTAGCTTGAAACCAGACATCCTGCTGCAATTATTGCATGATTTTTGCTCCTCATTTGAAATATACTCGCACTGTCGGAACCCCCTTTGAGGACAGTCGCTGAAATTATACACCCTATGATTGAGCCAAGACTACCAATTATGAAAGGTATCGACATTGCAGCAACTGTGTCCTTGGCTGAAGAGTACGTTGAAGCGTCGTCACATTCTTGTTGCTGGTTAGAAGGTGAAATCAAAAGGAAAGCCAAACTAGCCGGTAATAATTTCCAGCAAAAGTCTACTACAGAATCGACAGCTGTTACAGAAAGTGCATTTGATATCAAGGCCGATACGAAAAGAGACAGAACAGGTCCTGCGTTGCCTGACAAAAATCGAAGTCTCTCACTAATTAGACCGAATATTGAAGCAATAGATATGACTCCAACATTACTTATCACAGATCTCAGAGCACTTGGTTGGTTCCTACGAGAAAAGTCTGGTGTGATTTCGAATCTATGACGATGACTTATTTTCTTCCATCCATTCGAAATTAGATATGATTTCGGACCTAAACGGGCTTGTACTCTAGAAGATGTGAATGCAACCACGTCACGCACGAATACCAAGTATAAGATGAGCAGGACAAACACCTCTTTTATGCGCAGTATATTCATATCTGAATTTCATTAATTAATAAGTAGATAGCAGATAGAGTGTAGGAAGTAAGAAATAGTTGAAAATAGAAATAAGAGGTAGATTAGTACGATATATAAAGTAAAACTTGAATATCTGGTTATTTTTGAATATGTGAGAAGAAAAATCGTCTTTCAACATGAACTTGAAAGGCCTTCTTCATGCCAACGACGAATGATAAATGCAACTTCACTGAAGGTATCAGTAACAGCATCGGCAAATTCATTCGTGATCGAATCTAAGAGAAAATCGTCGCTTCCAATCGTCATTTGAAGAACACCATTTTCAGCAATATCCTTCGCGAGATCTTGCACTGATCGTTGTTTATTCTCATTTGTTTTCTCAATTGAATTATCTTTATTTGCCTTTATGAGTTCTCGACACCATAAACATCTCATATTCATTTCTTTCGCTGCAACAATATCCTTTACGAAATCGTCTCCAATGTGTACCCACCATGGACCTATCATATCCGTTAGATCTAATGTACTATGAATATCAGTGCCAAACGCATGTTTCCATTCATCGTTATCGCCAACATGATTGACAGCAATTTCATAAATTCGTCTATCTGGTTTCGACACACCAACACTTTCTGCATTGACAACAAAATCAAAGAACCCCTCAAGTTCCTTGACTCGTCGCGGGTCCGAGTTTCCATCCGTTATTGCTCCAACTACAATAGGATTTCCACTTCTAGTTTTCAGTTGACGAAGTTCTTGTAAACATTCAATGACTGAGGATGCAAAATTGACTGGGATAGCTGCATGACGAGAGTGAGCCCAGACTTCAAAGATTTCTTTCGCCATTTCTTCAATGTCTACTATTTCATCATGATCAAAAGGTAATGTTTGATTACGTAAGATTTCTTTGATTGCATCTATACGTAAATCTGTCAAAAGTGTAGGCGCCTTAATATGTGCCAAGGAAGCCTCATCCGCTTCTGTCATATCTTGAACTGCCAACGGACAATATTTTGCCTTGTTTGCTTTGAATAATTCTCCCATAATTTTCTCCACTCGAACAGGTGCATGAATATTCATAGATTCTAAATGTGACGCTAGGGCGTCGTTTGCACTACTAATCACATTGCTAGTTCTCCATATCGTATTATCCAAGTCAAACGTCACAACTCTTACTTCGCTCTTTGCTGAGAATGAGAATGTTGAAGAATCTTGCGATTCTGTATCACCTGAAACATACATTTCTTCCCACCTATTCATATCTTCTTCTGATGTTGTTGTTTGGGCGTTGAGTAACCAATATTGATTTGTTCTTCTTGGGATGCGTTTAAGTATGGATGAGTGCAAACGAGTTGTCGTGAAACAGTATGCTGTTGAAAGTAGCATAAAAACAAAAAAGATCACTGATGAAACCATATATGTAATACAGATAAAATTTCAGCATGTATTTCTCAGTCACGAATTACACTGAGTTGAACGAATGTACAGAGTATCTACATGGACTCCATGATTGGAGGAAGGACTGACGAGTGACGGAGTGTAATTTTTTCTGAGATTTTCTTTGAAACGATCTACAAAGTGGCTCAAGATAGTACGTACTTTAGGACATCTTGTTCATAATGCTAATTAAAATGATCATCATTAGAAAATTCAATATCAAAAACCTGAGCAAGTAAATATTATTTGAGAAGTGTTCTTCGTTAGATTGAATCCTTGGTACATGATGAAGATTCTGGTACTATAATTTGAGAAACAGTTTCCCTCCCGATCCCAATCCGACGACGATAAAAATAGAAAAATGACCACAAGAAGCACTTATCCGCGTGTCTCATTTTTTCGTGTGCACTGTGCACTGTGCACTGTGAACAACCAGCCACCACCCTGCACCTGCAACCTGCACCCTGTACCATCCTCACTGAAAACCTAAAGGACTGTAAGAAGCCTGTAGGTACGATATCTCTCTACAGTAGCTAGCGGTATCCTGTATCCTGTGTGACCTTGAAAAGGTAACTTTTGATACGAGAAACGAATTGGCAAGTTGGTTAGGTAGTCTCAAGTCCTATTGAATCTTTGTCCTTTTGATGAAAGCGATTGACGAATGCACTCCTTTACGTACTCAAATTAACTCGAGGCTTAGATACAATAACCAAATGCAATCCAGGGTTCGATTTCCAGTTTCAAGTACCTCTTCCCATGAGGGGTTAGGGGATTTACATGATCCTACTAGAAAGTATGCGTTACAGGAGAGATTGAAACACATTGTGCTTTTAGAATTGAAAGAGAATGGTGGTCGAGAGTATCATAATATGACCCTTCGAGGTTTGGTAAGTTATTATTATATATAAAAATCAATGGATTCAAACTTGATATATGTTCAAACCTTTCTGGTGCTGATAGTCATTGATTCTCTTCCATCACAAAGTATGATTATGTGATAAAAGCAATTACTAGTCAGGGCAGAATTGTTGGAAAATTAGATACTAATGCAGAAGTGTCTAGATATCAGAACCAACAAGCTAGTGCCAGAACACTGGTCGGTCCTGGTATAAATGTATCTCCCACACAACACATAGAAAGACCTTCACTATCGAGCATTCCTGAGAAATCACTAACCTTACCTGCCGTACCATCTCTGAAGAGCACAGTGTCAAAACCGTCTGCGCGTTCTATCCTTTCTGAGGAACACGAGCAAAATGGTGTTACTGGGACGGCAACTGTTACCTATCGTGAAAGGCTTGGTGGTTATTTGCATCCTAGAGATATGCGACGATTGGTCACACCCTTTTCTAGTAGCAACGAACCTGAATTGATGGTGAGACGACATGTGATGCTTTTGAATTTTGATCCACTTCGTGCGATTGTTTTGCGAGATCGTCTTCTTGTTTTGGTACCAGATGGTGCAGATAGTATTCTATTAAATTTGGAACGACATGTGAGAGGAGGGATTGATGATATGGAGAAAAGGGTCTTTGGTGAAGATCCTACTATGCATGGTTCTGCCGAAGGGTTTAGTAGTCATGATAATTTTACGTCTGATGAGTTTGATGAGAATCTTGATCAATCCGTTATCGAAGAAAAAGATGAAACATCGATTGTTGAAGGTATTGAAGTACTTCAATACGAAAAAAGTGAACAAAGAGGAGCAAGTAGGAGAGATGAACGTGGTGGTGCTGCTTCTTTGGATACCAATAATAGAGGTAACCTTTCTGGAAATGACGTTGATGAAGAAGATAACTATATTATCAATGCCGAAGTTAAAGGTTATGATAATGACGATGAAATGGGCAAGGATAATTTGGAAAAGGGTGATCGAGCTGACGGCGATGAAGCATCCACAACAACGGTCTATTCTGGATTGGATGCCAATAATGAATGGGATGAACTACAAGGCAGAAAGTGGATTAAACTTCCCTTTGAGTTGCAATGCGTTGACTCGGTCCTCTCCTCAGTTGTGAAGATGTTGTCTTCCGATTCAATGTCATTACGAAAAAAGATTTTCAGAGTAATGGAAGAGATGAGGGGAGATGCATCAAACAATGTTCCGGGAGATCATGTTCAAGAACAACTTCGAATCCTTAAAGATAATGTTAGGGAAATGGAAAGTAGAGTTCAAGGTTTCGTCCGCGCTATGAATTTGATACTTGACGAAGAAGAGGATATGGCATTGATGAATCTTTCACGTTTAATTAGTCACCCAGAAAGATTCATCCAACCAGTGTCGCAACAAGTGTTGAATGAAGAATCGGATGAACCCGAACTTATTCTTGAAGTATATTTGCAACAGGCAAACGGAGAAGTAAATGCTTTGAATTTATTGAAGGGGAATATAATCAATACCGAAGAATTAGTTAGTTTGCAAATGGATACAGTGCGAAACAGACTACTATATATTAATACAGTCGTCAGTGTCATTACTTTGAGTGTTACATGTGCCTCGTTAGTGGGGTCGTTTTTGGGAATGAATTTAACGAATCACCTTGAAACGGATGATAAAGCATTCAGAGAAGTTGTCACAGGTACCATCGTTGGCACAATATCGCTCTTAGTCGTTGTATTGGTGGCGATATCGAAGACAGGTGTGATGCCAGCAAATCCTCGTAAAGTCTTATATTCAAAGCAAAGGGTAGATGTGGATGTTCGCTAGATCTATTGTAAGAAATTATGAATAAAGTGTAAAAGTATTTTCTTGTTCCAACCATATCCTCTGTCTTCGTAAGATAACAATGCGACATGCAGAGGGAGCTTTCCATTCTTTCTAACCGAAAGTATCTGTGGGTATGCTTGAACTATCAGTCTAACAGCATCCAAGTTACTCTGTGACACAAAGAAATGTAACAAATGTGTTTCCATGACAAAAAATATTCGATTTAGTATTAGTAGCTGACTAGTATTACTAGGTACTACTACAGCCAGCAGTAGTAGTGGAGTGGCAGTCATACTACTACTACTTAGTACAAAGTTCAACCACCTGATACTTTTCCAAACCACAATAATAATTAGTATTCTTCTTATTCATGTACTAAGTAGTAGTACTTTGTGATTCATCATACGTAACCACCAGGACAACCACCGTTGTTATAGAAATTCCCCGCTGCGACACACAATGGAGAATCTGCCACATTAATGGATTCACAGCAACCTCTAAACATTCTGGTAAGGCAAACAGTAGTGCATGGAAATGTTGGTGGACTAACAACAGCACCAGTACACAATGCATCGAATACTTCCTGACATGGATCAGGGATAGGAGTGACAGTGGGTGTAGCAGAGGGGACTTCAGAGGGGGCTTCAGACATGGTGGAACCCATTCCTCCTCCTTTTGGAAGTTTTCCTTTTGGAAGTTTGTTCTTCTTGCCCTTCTTCTTCAAGAATCTGCCCTGTTCAGCATTCACTGTTGGTGTGGCGAGGAGGAGAAGAATGAATGAGTTAGAAATTATGAGTTAGGAACGAGTGGTGCACCAGCAGGCACCAGAGTGACGAACAATGGTACTGGTGAAATGAGTCAAAGTCCAAGTTCTTGTGCTGCGTGGTCATGATGATGATGATGGTCCTCACTCGTCTATCTGCTTATGAATAAGAAGAAGAACCTTGTCTGCCGTCTGAGAATGGTCAGAATTGAATGTCATCCAGCCTCGATCCGACCAGCACGAATTGACCATGTTATTCTTTTCGGCGCCACCACATGATATTGATGTCCATCAGCA
>Ga0213868_10003935_pt1 | contig 13707 bp, 12 predicted proteins | sample PICome_9_FD_160087 | JGI IMG/M metagenome (GOLD analysis project Ga0213868, IMG submission 160087) | Coastal seawater microbial communities near Pivers Island, North Carolina, United States - PICO127 | ecosystem: Environmental > Aquatic > Marine > Coastal | place: USA: North Carolina...
TCATTAGAGTTAATAAGTAATCTTTTAAGAAATTAAATCTTGGTCTTGTGAAAACAAACTTTCTTATTAAAAAAACACAAAAAAAAGAACCAAACAAATAACTAATTGTGTTCGAAAAATAAAAAGGAATATTTAGATTAATTAATATATAGTAAATAATAATATCTAAAGCAAAACCAAGCCCCATTACTAAAGCATATTTTAAATTCAAATTAAAAATTAATTTCTTCGTCCAAAATATAGAGAGGTCTTCCTTTTGCTTCTTCAAAGATATTAGAAATATATTGTCCAATTATTCCAAGAATAAAAATATTGATACCTCCAAAAAAACTAATAGCTAAGATTATAGATACAAATCCAGGAATAAAAAGCTGTGTAAATAGTTTCAATCCAACTAAAAAAATAATCAACAATAAACTAAAGAAACAGATAAAAAAACCAAAGGCCATAACTAACTTCAAAGGTCTTGAAGAAAATGATAGTAAAGCAGTAAATGCAAACTCTACCATTTTCATTAGGGGGTATTTTGTTTCTCCTGCAAATCTTTTTTCTCTTTTATACATATAAGGAAATGATTTAAAACCAACCCAAGGAATCATGCCTCTCAAAAAACGATGTTTTTCTGGCATTTTAACAAGATATCCAACAACTCTTTTAGTAATAATTCTAAAATCACCCGTATCTACAGGAATCTCAACACTTGAAAAATTATTTAGTATTCTGTAAAAGAAAGTAGCAGTGATTTTTTTGAAAATAGACTCTCCGTCTCTTTGTACTCTTTGGCCATAGACTACATCAACCTGATTTTTTATAAGTGCTTCATACATATGAAATATTAATTCTGGTGGATCTTGTAGGTCAGCATCGATAATTGCAACATAGTCCCCTTTAGAAAAGTCTAGACCGGCAGAGACAGCTATTTGATGACCAAAATTTCTTGAAAATGATAAGATTTTTATATATTTGTTTGATAGAGAGAATTTTTTTAAGATATCTAACGTTTTATCCTGTGATCCATCATTTATGAATATTAAATTAGTATCTAAAACAGGTTTAAATTTAGTCTTAAGATTTTTTAACCTAACTAAAGTTTCTTTCAGTGTGTCCTCTTCATTAAAAGCAGGAATAATAATATCTATTGTTTTCATTAGTATATTATTTCACATCCTTATAGAAAATATTTTTATTTTTTTCTCTTAAAAAATTTAAAACTTTTAATCTTGTTATTGGATTTGGATGCAAGTTGTTTAAATTTTTATTTTTATAATCTTCATTTAACCAACTATTTTTTGCAACTTCATACCGATTAAAATGGTATTTAAATTGTGATGATGAAGTTGGCTCAGTATATATAGAAAAAATAATAAATATTAAAAATATTGATCCAATTAAATACAAATAGAAAGCTGTAAAGTTCTTATATGACAAATATATAAAAAATAATACAAAAATACCAATCCAATAAAAATTAATAAAAGTGACATATCTAGATGCTGTTGCATGGTCAACACCTAAGAATAATCTTCCAAAAGAGTTAATTAGAGTTATTAGTAATACATTTAAACAAATCAAAATGAAAAAAAAAGTAAAAGAATTTTTAAGTTTAGGCTCCTTAAAAAACAAATAGATAAAATAAATAAAAAAAACTAAGCTTGATAATGATAAAAAAATATTAGTAAAATTATTATGATTTCCAATATTTCCTAAAAGAACTAATTGATAGTATATAAAGTTAATAAAGTCGCTTAAAGAATTAATACTCAATCTATCTGAATAATAAAAATTATAATCTTTAAAGAAAAATAGAATCGCAATTGCTCCTGCAATAATTAAAAGGAATGTATAAAGATAGTTTTTTTTAACAAAATTATTGTTAAAAATTGAATAAATTATTAAAAAGAAGAAAATTAAAAAACCAGGGGCCATTGAAAATGTTGAAAGTACAGCAAAAATTATTGAAAAAAAGAAATATTTATTTTTATTAAAATTTGATGAACTGTTTATAAATTTATAAAAATTTATGAGTGCCAGAAAATTAAAACAACAAATAAAAAAAACTTGATTATTAAATCCTCTAACAAAATTTTCTGATTGATCAGGAGAGAAAAGAAGAATTACTGATAGAGAAAGTAAAAAAACCTTAGGAGCGTAATTAGATTTTTTATTCAACTTTATTGTTGTTTCTTCCTTCTGACCATTATTAATTTTAAAAAATAACTTATAAAGCTCATATGTCGTTATGAGAAGAATAAAGAAGATTGAAGCTCTTGGGATATAACCTAAAGCATTAAAAAATTTATAATCAATAATAAATAAAATATTTGTAACAACAGTTCTGTGTTCATTATTCTGTGAAAATAAAAAAGATAAATAATTATTATTTTTAATTGCAGAGATAAATCTATTAATTACATCGTATTCATCCCATTGAGGGATTATGATGAAGTTTGAAAATGTTAGAAAAATTGTTTGAATAGAAATAAATACTGCTATGCAAATATATAATATACTTAACGATTTCATTTACTTTAGTGAGTAATCTTCTCTTTTAAGCGAAAAATTTTTATTGTAAGCAGGGTCATTTTCTAATGTTTTTCCCCAAATTGATTTCATAGTTTCTGCTGCTAAATTATGTGCTTTTATTTTTTCTAGGCTATCGTTAAGACCTCTTGAAAATGATTCATGATGATATAATATCGCAAATGGTGTCCACAAAATTCTATATCCTTTTTTCAAAACTCTCAAACATAAATCTATGTCATTGAATTCTATTGGTAACTCTTCATTCATTCCTTTTACTTTGATATAAATATCTTTTTTAATCAATAAACATGCTCCGGTAACAGCTGAAAAATTTTGAGTAAGCCTTGCACGATTCATATAACCCCAATCATCTTTGTTAAATCTTTTATGAATATGTCCAGCAACCCCACCAATGCCCAAAATAACTCCAGCATGCTGAACTTTACCATTGGTATATAATAACTTTGCTCCAACAATGCCTATACCTTTCCTTAATGAATGAGACATCATCTCTGATAACCAATTAGTTGATATAACCTCTGTATCATTATTAAGCATACACATATAATCACCTTTAATATGTTTTATAGCAAAATTATGCATTGCTGAAAAATTAAAATTTTTGTCATAATTAATAACTTTAATTTTTTTATTTTTACTAATTTTGGAAAAATATTTTAATGATTGAGGATTATTACTTTGATTATTTATTATTATAATTTCATAATTTTTATAATCAGTTTTTTTTAAAATACTTTCAATAAGCACTCCAAGAACTTCATGATTATTCTTTGTTGGAATAACTATACTAACAAGAGGAAGCTTTAATGGAAACGAGTGATAATTTCTGAAACATGAGGTAGGTAATATTTCAACTTTAACTTTTTCATTTCTTCTTTGAAAATGATTTTCAAGTGCTTTTTTTCCAGCTTCCATACAATAATTTTTCTCATCATGCTTAAAAGCTGTACTTCCCTCAATTGCTCTCCAATGATAAAGAATTTTAGAAATATGAACTATCTCTTTATCTTTTACTTTTTCAATTGCACGTAGTGCTAGGTCATAGTCTTGAGATCCTTCAAATCCAACATTAAAACCTTTTAAACTTTTTACAAGCTCAGAGGTATAAATTGTCATATGACAGAACGTATTTTGAGATAACAATAAATCATAATTCCAATCAGGTTTAAAGTATGGTTGGAATCTATTATTATTTTTATCAATCTTATCCTCGTCTGAATAAAAAACTTTTGCTTTTGGATTTTCATTTATGGATTTAACAACTTCAAATAATGCATTTTTTGGTAATAAATCATCATGGTCTAAAAAGGTAATATATTCTCCTGAAGATATCTTTATCCCTTCATTGGAAGCTTCTGAGATATGAAGATTTCCCTTATTTATTTTAAGCTTTATTCTTTTATCGTATATTTCATATTTATTTAACAAAGATGCAATACCTTTATCATCAGAAAAGTCATCAATAATGCACAACTCAAAATTCTTGTAGGATTGGTTGATGACACTATCAATTGCTTGTTTTAAAAATCTAATAGGAGGCTTATAAACTGGAAGTATAATTGATATTAGCGGTTGAATCTTCAAATCATTAATATCATCTTTTAAAACAGTTTGTTCGTATTTTTTTATCCAATCTTCATATGTTCTTTTAGAGTCATTATTTGAAATTTGACGATTAAAAAAATCAGCAAAAATAAATTTTATAATTTTTTTAACAAAATTGAAAAAGCCATACTTTTTTAAATAATGGAATAGATTAGGATGTTTAATACCAAACTTTAACAAAACTATAGTATTTTTAAGAATGTTAGTGAAAGCTCTAATTGGCAGTGTACACCTATACGAAAAAGAGCTCTTAATGCCAAAAATTATGTTATCGAGGTTACTAATATGGTTATCTTTTTCAATAATCAAGGAACGTAATTTAGCATTTTCAAGCTTTATCATTTGATAATCATTTATCTCTTGTTTTATATTTTTGATAGGTTTTCTTTGATTTTTCATTTAAAAAAATTTAATTTAGATTTAGCTAAAAAAATCTGCATCTCTAAAACAACATGCAGCATTGTCTTTTTCAGAAATGAGTGGGGATTCTATTCCCCAGTCAATATTTAAAAATTTATCCTTCCATAAAATACTCCTGTCAAATTCAGGAAAATAAAAATCAGTCGTTTTGTATAAAAGTTGAGCGGAATCAGATAAAGTTAAAAAACCATGAGCAAAGCCCTCAGGAATCCAGAGTTGCTTTTTATTATCTTCTGATAATAATTCGCTAACCCATTTTCCAAAAGTTGGTGATTTTTTTCTTAAGTCAACAGCAACATCAAGAACTTCTCCAGATACAACTCGAACAAGCTTCCCTTGTGGTCTTTGAACCTGGTAGTGAAGTCCTCGCAAGACATTTTTTTTTGATTTACTATGGTTATCTTGAACAAATTTAACTTTTAAGCCGATAGCCTCATCAAAAAAAAATTATTAAAACTTTCATAGAAAAAACCTCTGTCATCCTCAAAAACTTTTGGAATAATTATTTTGACCTCAGGAATATATGTCGATATTATTTCTATTTTAGTTGCCTCTTTTAGCCTTAAGGTACTTATATAACATTATATATATTACAGATAAAGAGATAATTAACAAAATTACAATAATTACATTATTAAATAAAATAAATGTAAATAAAAATGGTGTAAGCCAAAAAATAGCCAATAATAAAGTTGCAAACGAATTTGATTTTTTTATCTTTAGGATATCATTTAAATATCTATAAAATAAAGTATGCAAGTGCTGATCATCAGCATCCAATGGGCTAATATTTATTCGTATTTTTCTAATATATGAAAAAAGAAGTTCATAACAAGGATAAAAAAGAATTAACACTGCCAACCAGCTCATCAAATAAGGATGTTTACCAAAGAAATAAATAGTCAAGATACCGTTAATGAATCCAAATAGGTAGGCACCAAAATCACCAGCAAAAATTTTTCCCGAAGGAAAATTAAAAAACAAAAATATAATTAAAGGTATTAAAGGGATAAATAGTACATTTATCATTTCAAAGTCATTTACGCTATAGGATAAAAAAATCAATGATAATAACTGAAATAATGCAGTAAACCCAAATAAGCCATTAAGGCCGTCAATCAAATTCATACCGTTCATCAAAACAATCAATGCAAAAGTATAAAAAATAAAATTGAAATAATCTTCAGAGAATAAATTATTTAAAAAAGGGAATTCAATTGATGGAAAATTTATATCAACAAAAATAAAAAAGATTGCACAGCTTAAGATCATACTTAACAAACGAATTTTTGGTGATGTATCGTGAAATAAATCTTCTTTAAAACTTACTAAAACAATAGGTATAGATGAAATAATAATTGATTTGATTAGGAAATCATCAAGTAAACCAAACAAAAAACAAAGTATTAGGAATAGATATATAAGACTCCCTCCAAGTCTGGCAGTCTCATCTTCGTGAACTTTTTGAAGATTATTATATTTTATTAATTTAAAAAATTTAAAAATAGGTAACCAAAAAAAGGAAAATAAAATAAATAAAAAAAGGGTAAAAAAAACAGGTATTTGTAATGCTAAAAAAAACTGTATAAAACTCGATATTAAACTATTCATCATTCATTTTCATTTAGAATTTTTTTAAAGATTTCTTATGTATATTTAAATTTTTTTTAGATAAATATTTTGTGCAATAGCCCTAAGGTGATAATTAATTACCTGCATTTGATTTTTAATCTTAACATTTAATAATGAATAATAACTTAAAATATTTTACAACCTCAAGAAAAAAATCGAAAAGAATTTAATTATTACTTACTGTTTTTTTTCTTGGTATATTTTTTAAAAAAAAAATTTACCTTTATGAAATGCGTTTTATTAAAAACTTTATCAACAATGATAATTTTTTTAAAAGATGTTGAATTTCTAAGGATTAATAGGAAAATTGTACTATGATATGATTTTATACAAAATATGCTCAAACAGAACATAGCATCTAATTCCATAACGCCAAAAATAAATTAGGTACTAGTTCTTATTATAATAATCTAAAAAATAAACAAAAGTATTTTAATTTATGAAAAATATATTTAAGAGTTCTAAAAGAAAAAAATTTATTTTTTGCCTAATTTTACTCATTCTTCTCTATTGCATATTTTTTTATAACAAAAAATTATGGATATTTAGCCATAGTTATTTTTTGAATTTAAAAAATACTTTTCAATCTAAAGAATCTTATATAGAAAGTAATGAGATGAAACCAGAAAGACTTGAAAATGATACTCAATCAGAAGAAGAAAGAAGGTCATCTGGTTATGATTTAAGGACCGCACTTTACACTTTAAAAGTATATGATTTTTGGAAGGGCAAAAGAAGTAAGACGCCTTGGGAACCAGGTTCAAAATATGAACATATTGCCATTTTGAAAGAGAATAGTGACTTAATTGAAATACTTGGTATTAACCTGAAAGGTGAAGTATTTACTAATCAAATTAATATGTCCACTCGGCAATTTAATGAAAAATTAGTATTAAAAATTGATAACTTAAAAAGACCTTATGATATATTAATTACACAAAATAAGGATATATATATTTCATATTCTATCCAGAATGAGAGCAAGATAAAACTAAGAATTGATAAAATTAATTTTCAAAATGATATTAAATCCCACACTATAGAAACAGTATTTGAAACTGAATTTATTCAATTTCCTGAACATATTAATCCCTCATTAAGCTTGGGCGGTAAGATGATTGAATATGATAATGAGAACCTGTTAGTAGCAATTGGTGATATTAATCTTTATAATGATTTTGCAATGTCTGATGCAATTAAAGATATTAACTCTAATTTAGGCTCAACCTTTTTACTTGATTTAAATAATTTAAAAATAAAAAAATATACATCTGGTCATCGAAATCCTGAAGGCCTTACTTTCAATAATAAAAAAAATAAGATTTACCTTACGGAACACGGCCCACAAGGTGGGGATGAAGTTAATACACTTGAAAGAGGAAATAATTATGGTTGGCCATTTGTCTCTTATGGGACAAATTATACTAATGAAGAAAATCATAATATTAGAAAATATTCAGGAATTCATAAAATAAATAACTTCACCCAACCTTTGTATTCATTTACCCCTTCTATTGGAATAAAATCAATTGAACAATTCCCAAAGCATTCAGAAGAATTTCCTAAATGGTCTAATGATTTTTTAGTATGTTCAAGCTATGGATTATATCGAATGGTAATTGATGAAACCGAGTCAAGGTTGATCGTTTCAGAAAGATTAGGTGCTTTTAGATCTTTTGGTCTTGATAATGAAAAAGATTTGTTACATGGTTGTAGAGATATAGCTCTAACAAGCAAGGGTGTTATTATTTCCAATAATCTAAGCTTAATATTTAATTCAAAATTGATTAAATAAAAAAAGTATTTTATTTTTTTATTAATTAATATATACCAATAAAAACCTCAATACACCATCTGACTCTATAGTTATCTTATAAGTTTAACTAAATACTTTCCATAATCATTTTTAAGCAGTGGTTTTGCTAATTGTTCTAATTTTTCTTTATCAATCCAGTTCTGTCGATAAGCTATCTCTTCAGGACATGCTACCTTGAGCCCCTGTCGGCTTTCAATAGTACGCACAAACTGACTTGCATCAAGAAGTGAATCATGCGTTCCAGTATCTAGCCAAGTATATCCCCTGTCTAAAATCTCTATGCTTAAACTATTATCCTTTAAATAAAGTTTATTAAGATCAGTAATTTCTAGTTCACCACGTTTTGATGGTTTAAGCCTTTTAACATAATCTACCACCTTGCTATCATAAAAATAAAGACCGGTTACAGCAAATTTTGACTTTGGTTTCATGGGTTTTTCTTCGATAGAAATTACTTGATGTTTATCATTAAATTCTGCCACTCCATATCGCTCAGGATCATTAACATGATAGGCAAAAACGGATGCTCCCTCTCTACGTTTATCAGCAGAATCTAATACATGTTTTAATTTATGGCCATAAAAAATATTATCTCCCAAAATAAGTGCGGATGGATCTTCGCCGATAAAATCCTCACCTAACAGAAACGCTTGGGCTAAGCCGTCCGGACTAGGTTGGACTTTGTACTGAAAATTAACACCCCACTGTGAACCGTCACCCAATAGTGACTCAAATCTAGGTGTGTCTTCCGGTGAAGAGATGATTAAAATGTCTCTAATCCCGCCTAACATCAAAGTCGTTACTGGGTAATAGATCATCGGTTTATCATAGACCGGTAGTAGTTGTTTAGAGATGATTTTTGTTACTGGATAAAGTCGTGTTCCTGAACCACCTGCTAGAATAATACCCTTCCGCTGCATATTACTTTTCCTCCAAAATGATCTGACTCAAACATTCTTGCCAGTCATACAAATCTAAATTAAATTTTTGTTTTATCTTAACATTACTCAACATACTATTCACAGGTCGTTTGGTTTTGGTAGGGAATTCATGTGTTTGAATTGTATATAAATTTTCTAAATTAAACTGAGGGTTCGTTTGACTAATAATTTTTTTTGCAAACTCATACCAAGAACAGGACCCATCAGAGACTAGGTGATAGATGCCTGTATTATTTTCAGAGATTTGTGGGATGAGATGTTTTATTTGCTCGGCAATAAATTGGTTTGAGGTTGGTACACCAAATTGATCTGTTACCACTTTTAATTCATCACGCTCTTGACTCAATTTCTTCATGGTAAGGTAGAAGTTATGACCTATGTTGGAATACACCCAGCTAGTTCTAAAAATGTAGATTTGTCCACCCACTTCCTGAATCGCGTCCTCACCAGCCAATTTAGACTGCCCATAAACACCTAGCGGATTAGTTAGGTCCGTTTCAAGATAAGCCCCTTTTTTCTCCCCATCAAATACATAGTCGGTCGAAAAGTGAATGAGTGGTATATTGTATTCTCGGGCTTTCTCTGCCATGATGCGGGGTGCGTCCCGGTTAATCTGAAACGCCAAATCCGGCTCGTCCTCGGCCTGGTCGACCTGGGTGTAGGCCGCGGGGTTAATAATGAGTTCCGGTTGGTAGCGGTCTATCACTTGTTTTATTTGATCTGGATTGGTCAGGTCACAGTCTTGTCGGGTTAGGCCGATCAGTTCATGGTCAGTTAACTTACGCAACAGGGCGTGTCCCACCTGACCGTTGATGCCGGTAGTTAGGATCTTCATGAATAGTTTTTATTGAGCCACATCTTATACTCACCTGACTGCACGTGATCAACCCATTCCTGGTTGTCAAGGTACCACTGCACGGTCTTGCGAATACCAGTTTTGAAGGTCTCCTCCGGCTTCCAACCGAGTTCATTGGAGATTTTAGTCGCATCAATAGCATATCTGCGATCATGTCCTGGCCGATCTTTGACGAAAGTGATCTGCTCGCGATATGACTTACCTTCTTCACGGGGCTTCAACTCATCCAACAAATCACACAGGATATGTACGACTTCAATATTCGACATCTCATTCCAACCTCCAATGTTGTAGGTCTCACCAATAACACCCTTCTCTAAGACGGAGGTAATTCCCTTACAGTGATCCACCACGTAGAGCCAGTCACGCACCTGCTGCCCATCCCCATAGATCGGCAAGTCTTGGCCTTGGAGGGCCTTTAAGATACATAGCGGGATCAGTTTTTCTGGAAAATGATAAGGACCATAATTATTTGAACAGTTGGTTGTTAATACAGGCAAGCCATAAGTATGGTGCCAAGCTCGAACTAAATGATCGGAGGCTCCTTTGGAGGCGCTATATGGACTGTTCGGCTCATATTGATTGGTCTCTTTAAAGGCTGGATCAGCTGAACCTAACGTTCCATAAACTTCGTCAGTCGAGACATGCAAAAATCGGAACTTTTTTTGATTATCCTCCCTCAAGGTATCAAAGTATGATCGAGCTTCTTCGAGTAAACGATAAGTCCCAATGATGTTGGTCTGAATAAAGTCATCGGGTCCGTGGATGGATCTGTCCACATGGCTCTCCGCAGCAAAGTTTACAATCTTACTCGGTTGATGATCTCTTAAAAGCTGTGCAACAAGTATTGAGTCGCCAATATCACCTTGAACAAAAAAATAGTTGGGATGATTTTCAACCGACTTCAAATTCTCCAGATTGCCGGCATAAGTGAGCTTATCGAGTGCGATGACTTTTTCATTTTTTTCCGAAATCCAATTTAGTACATAGTTTGAGCCAATGAATCCTGCAGCCCCAGTCACAATAATAGTCATTCTTTTAAACTCAATCCTTCCTCAATTAAATCACACAAAATGTGGCCAATTAAAATATGCATCTCTTGGATTCTTGCTGTTGAGTTTGATGAAACAATAATTGATTGCTCAACAAGGTTTTTGGCCGTACCACCAGCCTTGCCTAATAGACCAATAGTTTTAACGCCTTTAATTTTTGCAAGTTCAAAAGCCTTTAAAACATTCTTACTATTACCAGAAGTTGTAATACCAACCAAAACATCACCTTTAGAACCAAGCGCTTCAATCTGTCTTGAAAAGATATGTTCGTATCCATAATCATTGACGATACATGTCATTACAGCTGAATCTGCAGTTAGAGCAATTGACTTTAGAGGTTTTCTTTCATTTACAAATCGTCCCACAAGTTCACCAGCCAAATGTTGACTATCTGAAGCACTCCCACCATTTCCGCACCAAAAAATAGTCCCACCCTTTTCCAGGCAGCTTATGAGTACGTTAGCTACCTTTTCAATTGATTCATCAAGTTGCGAAATTGAATCAAGAACATCATTATGCTCTTGAATATGTTTGCTGATTAATTCTTTCATATTTTTATCAATTTTAATCTAAATTAAAAATATCTCTGGTAAAAACTTTATCATTAACTGAGCTTAATAAATTATCTATTCTATTAGCTAAGATAACTTCAGATTGCTTTGAAAATTCTTCAAAATCATTTTCTACCTCAAACTCATTGAAACTTTCATCTTCAACTAATGGCTCGTAAATAATTACTTTAATTCCTTTTAATGCTATCAGTTTTATGACATCTTGTATGCTTGACTCTCTAAAGTTATCAGATCCCTCTTTCATCACTAAGCGATATATACCGACAACTTTTGGTTTCATTTCAATTATTTTGCCAGCAATAAACTTTTTTCTTAACCCATTAGATTCAATAATTGCCTCCATTAGTTTTTGAGGGGTATTTTTGTAATTGGTCAACAATTGTTTAGTGTCTTTTGGTAAGCAATAACCTCCATAACCAAAAGATGGATTGTTATAGCCAGAACCAATTCTTGGATCAAGGCTAAGTGAATTTATAATATTTTTAGTTATCAAGTCTTTTGTTTGTGCGAACGAATCCAACTCATTAAAGAATGCTACTCGCATCGCTAAATAAGTGTTTGAAAAAAGTTTAGCTGACTCTGCTTCAGCCGCGCTGATATGAAGAACATCGACATCCTTTTTCATTGCGCCATCTTTAAATATTGATTCGATGAGCTTAAACTTTTTCCCCAAACCACCGATAATAATTCTCGTTGGATTAAGATTATCATTTAATGCCTTACCCTCTCTGAGAAATTCGGGGACAAAATAAATATCATTTGTTTGGTATTTTTCAATCATTTGATCAGTGAAGCCTACTGGAACAGTTGATCTTATTATGATTGTTATTTTTGGGTTTTTACTAAAGGCATTTTCGATTGATTTTTCAACCGAATCTGTATTAAAACAATGGGTTGTTTCATCATAGTTTGTTGGCGTTGAAATTAATACAATATCTGAATTCTTATAAATTTCATTAGAGGGAAGCGTTGCTTTTAAATCTAGTGTTTCGTTTGCTATGAAACTATTTATGAGCTTGTCAGCCAGAGGAGACTTTCTTTTATTGATAAGGTTAACTTTATCAATGTCTATATCAACAGCCGTAACAATATTTTTTTGGGCCAACATTACAGCATTACTTAATCCTACATACCCTAATCCAACAACTACTATTTTAATTTTCTTCATACTTTTCTTTGCAAAATAAACTAAGTTTTATAAAATGGATTCCCAATTTTTTATTAATTTGAATTGAGAAAAAGATATGTAAATTAGATATTTACCTGAAATAGTATGATTAAACTAATTAGTAAATGACTTAATTTTTATTTTGAGCACCAAGGCAGTTATCTAAAACTGATTTTTCTCTAGTTGCTCCTTAATTCTTAACTTTTCTTTTTTAAATTTTCTAATCTTTAGATCAGGCACATAATTTTTAAAACTCAAATCGATGATTTCATCTAACTCTTTATGTCTGCTTTTCAATTGCTTTATATCCATAAAACACCTCCGAAAATTGATTAAAGAATATTATTTAAACTTTTTTATTGGCTCCTGATAATTTTCTATCACATTTATACTTTATACCCATTTTTTTAATATTTCTACCTTTTAATTTTAAAAAAACCCTGAACAAAAAATTTAATTGATTGTCTTGTATAGTAGTAAATTAAAAGGAAATAGGTAAAAGATATATTTTTTATAGAGGGTATTTGACTTATAATTATCATTTAATATTTATGTAATGGAAATTCATGAAAGCACTTGTTAAAAGCCATGCAAAAGAGGGTATTTGGTTAGAAGACGTAGCTGAACCAAAGGTTGGAAATAATGACGTGCTCATTAAAATACACAAAACCGCAATATGTGGCACAGATGTGCATATTTATAATTGGGACGATTGGGCAAAGAAAACAATTCCGGTTCCAATGACAACAGGCCATGAATATGCCGGAGAAATTGTAAAACTGGGTTCAAATGTAACTGACTTAGAAGTTGGTGATATTGTTTCAGGCGAGGGACATATCACATGTGGTCGTTGCCGAAATTGTTTAGCAGGAAAACCTCACCTATGTCCATTTACTATCGGGGTAGGTGTGAATCGAACAGGTGCGTTTGCGGAATACCTGTCGGTCCCATCAAAAGTGGTTTTTAAACCTAGTAAAGAAATATCAACTGATCTTCTATCAGTCTTTGATCCTTATGGTAATGCGGTTCATACAGCCTTGTCTTTCAATATGGTAGGTGAGGATGTTTTAATAACAGGTGCTGGGCCTATTGGAATTATGG
>Ga0213868_10003938_pt1 | contig 13704 bp, 10 predicted proteins | sample PICome_9_FD_160087 | JGI IMG/M metagenome (GOLD analysis project Ga0213868, IMG submission 160087) | Coastal seawater microbial communities near Pivers Island, North Carolina, United States - PICO127 | ecosystem: Environmental > Aquatic > Marine > Coastal | place: USA: North Carolina...
AGCCCCGAATTGCATGTGTATAGTGCTACAACTCACGAAATCAAGCCCCAATCCCCGTTCTTTTGCATTTCCTATCTTCTCATAATGTATTTAGCGTGTTGTGATGGTTCTTAAGTGTCGGAAGAGGTGTGGTGTGATTTTGAAGTGATGAGTGTGTTGTTGACCGTTGTAGTTTTTTTGTGTGCGAGTTCTCGTGCATTTTTTGAAATTTTTGCGGGTGCCACACGAAAATAGTAATGACCGACGTTCCATGAGATCTGAGATCCCACTTCTCAATTTTTTTGTGAACTTTTCATGTTACAAGTTACCATGGGATTCTGTTTGCTTTCCACCATAAAAAATCAAGTCATCTTCCTCATAAACTAGTCTACAATTCAATTGAAAAATGGATTTTCCTTACGTCTAAGTAGTACTAACAAGTTCGGCAGGAGCGGAAGTCCATCCCAAAAAAGTTGTCCTATGATGACTCTAATTAGAATTCAATGGTCTTTTAAAATTTATTTCAAACCTAATTGAAATTATTCCTATATCGATACTTCTATTTTGAATCAGCACTGACATTGAAAAAATCAACGGGCTCAATCCAACTATGCTCTGGTCTTCTTGTGTGCCAGAAATCCTTGTATTCATCTTCGCACTCACTATCGGATGCATCCTCAACTCCTCCAATGATTATTGAGGACTGACGTTTCTTCTTCTTCTTTTTTTCAATTTTCTTGGCGCTTTTCGTAGGATTTAATGGAGTCGTTTCATTGAGATAATGATAGTCCTGATCCTTTGCTTCAGGAGCACGATTTTCATTGAAGCAATTATTGAACACTACATTTTTGAAAATGGGCGTATGTTTCGATGAAAATTCATTCATCGATTCATCTTCGTCCGGAGATGAAGAGGAAGGAGGAGATGATGAAAGTGACATTCGAATATCCTTCTGGTTGTCTGTAGATTTGGAATAGACTTTGTTGCTGCCTGGAAACCTTTCGACTTCTTGTTCCTCGTTTTCATCATCATGATAGCTATTCATAAACGATCTCGGATTAAGCATAACTTTATACAATCTTCCATCTGGGCCTTGCAACAACTGATACTCCGGAGCACGTTGACGTCTGTTAGCAGAATGTAACTTACGGCGTTCTTCTTGTTTCTTCCGCTGCAGAAGCTGCTCGTACGCATGGTGTAACGCGGCTTGTCTCTTATTTCTCTCCATCTCCTCCTCTTGTTCCCTCCGCCTTCTCTCTAGTTCCTTGCGATATAAAATTTCAGCCTGTCTCTTCCTTTCGATCTCCTCCTCAAGAGCACGTTGCCTTCTCACCCTTTCGAGTTCTTGCAAATATGCCTGTTCTTGTAGGGCCGCCTGATAGCGACGACGCCTTTCTGCTTCTGCTGCAAGATATCTACGACGATGGTAAAGTTCCTCTTGGGGGATGTAGAATGAAGTAGGAGTAAATAATTCAAATGGTGTGTACATGTTTTAGAAATGTGTGAATTATGTGTCTTTTTTTCTATTTTTATGACTTTTTCTTGAGATTTGGAAGCGACTGGAATTGTGAGAAGGAAATCTTGGTGCTTCGGGGAATTTCGAAGAGACCTTGGGTTTTAGGATATTAATGTTTTATCACATGTGTCACGTTTCACGTCACAATTGCACTGATCTTAATAATGCGGCAAAGAAGAGGCATTTTGCTGATGAAGAAAACGAACGAACAAATGGATTTCATAATTCTATAGCCGCATCAAGATAACCAAATCCATAACGAGGATTACTGTGATCGTTTCGAGAAATCTGAGTTTGAACGATGGAACTAAGAACTACTAATGCGAGGTTTAAAAAAATTCGATATTAAGATTCTGTGTATGATAGCATAGCTCCACCAGATGATATATCGTTCGATTGGGCATTTAAGACTTGTGGCGCTAACATACCAAATCGAAAGAGTTGGTCGGATCGTTTCTGATTACTAATATTTGAGACAATATCAATATTTGTCAAAATTATACTTGGCGTTTCTTCGGGGGAAAGAAATACACCTTTGATCGCACACCAAAGATCTTCATTCCCATTAACATGACGAACCAAGAACACTTTATCAAACACAAAAATGATAAGGTTCCATAACCCTTGCATCGGAAATAGTACTGTCTTTGCTACTTCTATGCTGTAGCTTGCATTGTAAACTGACATACTTGCAATTGCAAAAGACCAAGTAAGCAAAAATGCCAAGATGTACATAAATGCATGTATGAACAACACGCGCACGTATTGGAGCTCTTTTAAAACTTCAAAGTCCCTCCGACCTTCGTCGTTCAAGTCATTCGTCACTTCTTCTGCTATTGCAATTTTGATTTTCTGTCTGTTTTCGAGTGCACTCCTAAAAGTCAAAAGAAGAGATAAATCCGAGTCATGAGAAATCTGACTCAATACATACAGGAAAAGAAGGAATCAGCGCTTTAAACGTACCAAATGATAATGATCATGGCTCCAACGATTAATACCAAGCTCACAATAACCCATATGATTACGATCTTTAAAGAAAACACTGAGTACTGTCCATTCCAGATACAATCATTCCACGTTTCACAACTAGAAGGGTACGGAGCGATTGTGCAAAACGAATCATTTGAAATAGGTGATATAAAGTCTTGTGATAGATAGTAGCTTGGAATAAAGATCGCGACGAACAAGGAATAAATGTAAAACATTGGCTCGATTGATCTCTTAATTTTGTCAGCGTTCATTTGGAATGCAACTCTGCATACAAAATACCAGCTAAGACATGTATAAAGAGCCCCGCCACCACCCATACCGAAACCAATGCAAAAGCCTTGAATCTGACAACTCACGTGGTTGCCTAACATGGGCCCCTTGAACTCATAAACATTATCCGAAGGCATCATAATGGTTCCCACAGCTATGAACACAGACGCCATAACATCAAATACACTCATAATTGCCATCATACGATGGTAAGTGGTCCCAAGTTTCTCCGGTGATTTGAAAATTAAATTTAAAATCACGAAAGAACAGCAGGTGGATAGTAAACCCGTGACTAAGGGAACGACAAATCCTGCCATTGTCATACTAAACGGGACATCCTTGTTGTGATCTACCATTTTTACCAACGAGCCTCTATCTCTGGGAACTGAGTATTGTAGCAGAATTGCATTATCTTTCTAGAGATAAGTAGTCTAGATGTACTAAGTAAAGTAGATACTCTGAAACGGGAACGGGAACTAAGAACTACGGGCATTCTCTTGCACTTTGCACATAAGAATACGTCAGAGACAGACGGAAAAGAGAACCCTATATGCGGGCATGTGACGCTTTTTTTGTAAACAAATTATGAAACCGGAAACCACAATATTTACTAAATCAAAGAGCATATCAACATAACTACTTCTAACAAGAGGAGGTCGTTGTCTCGATAACATTTGCCGACGAATAGAACTATTGTTGGTTTTCATTAGCGGGATCACAATAATAATCTGATCTATCATCTATCAATCCTTTGTACTAGAGGAACATGGAATTAGAGTTGCAAGTTGCACTAATCTATGTATTTTTAGAGATACATTCGATTGCTTGTAATATCCTCATTCTACTTCAGCGTACACAGACGTCACACACCTCTTTTCCACTATCATTTCATTTGTATAAATATATGCTCACTACATTCAATATTTACTTACACCCATCATCTTTCTCGTAAACCAATAATATGGATAACATCTGAGAGAAAGAGACACTAATGACTATCCTGTGGGTAGTATTAGACCTGACAAACTTCATTTCCGCAGTGGAGCTATTACTATCTGATTAAATACTGCTACAACCCACCATAAGATGTGATTGATGAGTGAGTATTGATTTTCTGCCCCCCTAGAAGGGCTTTTGTTTCTGAAGAAGCGACCCCAGAATTGGATCTTTTCATGTTACTGCCACCAACAGAAGACATTGGAGTAATATGAGTATGAGATCTGGCTCCGGGATTGCCACGAGAGAGAGATGTGACAGCTCCAATAGTAGCAGAATACGATCGACTTTTGTCTGCCAATCCATGATTTGCTCCACCATGACTACCAACTCTTGGAAGTCCTTGCCCTTGACCTGCCTCTAATCCAATGATAATGGCATCCCGATCTAATGTGATAGGCCTTCGAGTGATGAATTGACTGACACTCTCATTCTGAGTCTGGAATTTATTGTGTGTGATGGAATGTTTTTTCAAAACAAAAACGGCTGTGAGGGCAGGTATCCATTCGAGCAGTATGTATCCAATCATATTGGCCGACAATTTTGAGGAACAAGAGTAAGTGAAAAGAAACGATTGAGTCCAACCATTGCTACTTGGACTCTTATGTTCACATACATTTTCCCAGCTGCTATTCCCATGTATAGTATCCATGGCTGCTATGGCTCCAATAAATGCTCTTCCCAAGAATCCAAGTGAACAAACGAATGTCAAACAAATCATTTTCAATCCTAAATGTTTTGCACTTGCATTAACAAATTTACTTTCATTTGTCGTTGTCATGAAAAGAATAGAACCAGTAGCATTCCATATTGTTTTCTTGAGAGCAAACATAACCCTCCCTCCAAAGAAAATCAGAGCAATCCATAATACTGAAAACCAAATGGAGAAATATACGTTCAAAATGATTTGTAAGGTAGAACTATCCAAGACGGGTATGATACAATTCATCACAATGAAAAAGAAGTATGCACCATACCCATATCTATATATGCGTTCCAATCTAGAATGGATCTTCCCATGAGCAGGCACAAGATTTTTCTGTTGTCTAGGATTTGCTTCTTTGCTTTGTTGGTTACTACTTTGGGAGTGTATATTGTAATTTGATTGTGTTTGGGAAGATGAGTAAAATTGCTGCTGGGATTCTTGTCCACCAGTATGGTCTTTCGTTGAAGTAGTGCCCGTGTTTAGCGTTGCCGATAAAGTAGAAACAATTCCATGGTAAAAGAGTACGAGTCCTGCATATGTAATGGCAAAACTTTGAAATGGCAAGGTATGCGCGACTATGGATGTTATTTCATAATTTTGCTGCAAAGTTGCTTGATCAGTTGTGGTGGCCGCAGCAGTATCATTATTACGAGTATCTTGGGATGGTTCCATTGTATGACTGTGATAGTAAGCATAGTATTCCAATAAAATACAAACCCACCGCATGACTTGTGAAACAGTGAGAAACATGATAATGTAGTTCCTCATGTTCTCTCCCAACGATGCATATTGATTGGCATTACCGCTGCCACTAGCGCTATTTTGATTGGTATTAACGCTGGCTATACTTTCATCCGCAGAAGCATAAAGTGCTAGTGGCGGTGAGTAGTCTTCACGTCCTCCATGTCGACCGGACCTTGTTCCCTTTTGAAAGTTAGGATTACTACCAGATTGTGCCACCACTCTATTCGTATTGTGAGAGTGCGAAGACGTGTTTAAGATGCTCGAAGAGTAGGATCGAGACGTTTGCCGAAACAAACTGAAATAAGTGTACAGCGACGATAGACCGTATAGACTTAGGGTGAAACACAGAATCTGAACATCTTCCGATGATAATAAACTCGAATTCATCTCCTTAATTATATCAATCTAATGTGGATTTTGTATGTTACAGTGAGGCGGGAGTGTGCCTTTCAAGTTAAGTTAACTCAGACTCTTCTCCATCAGCCATCAGCCTTTTTAATGCCGTGTTGTCGTTGGATATTGGATGTCATTGGGCTTACACATCTTGCCATGATGACGTCATAAAGCCTCACAAATGCTACAATCTACGTTACACTAGTAAGTAAATAAATAACAACCTTACCAATACGCAATACAGTGATGAATATAGAAAAACGTATTTATTATACTGAATCACATTCAATTTATGGGGGATGTGTCTTTTTGCTATTGAGATCCCCGGCGGCGGCCGCTGCTAACATATAAAATTCTAAAATGTGTAAAATAACTGCATTTACACTCACATCATATCATATCATCTGCCTCATTGTTTTCTATCGATAACCAATACGTTTGAAGTTTACCCTTACCTTTCACTTCCACTTCCTCATATCTAGGCTCAAACCAATCTGAGTGACCTGCATCGAGAAGATAATTAGCCGTGGTTTGTGAAATTTGGATCATTTCAGGTTTCGATGTAGTTTCCATTCGAGAAGCAGTATTGATGGTATCACCAAACAATTCAAATCGTGACTTTTTACCCCGAAGAACTCCAGCTGTCACTGGACCAGAATTAACTCCAAATCGCATACTTAGATTGCCTGTATTCATTCCACAGGTGTTATCAAGCTCTTGAAAGACGCGTTTCAATACTAATCTGCATTCATGTGCAAATCGGCACATTATAACAGCGTGATCAGGCCGGTATTCAGGTATTCCTGTAACTGCAATATAGCAATCACCAATGGTTCCAAGTTTGAACACACCCAATTGTTCTGAGATCTTATCGAATTCAAAATATAGCGATTCAAGAAAATGAAACACGTCCTCTGGTTCACGATCAGAACTCCACTTTGTGAACCCAACAACATCCGCAAACATGACCGATGTTTCAGAAAATAAGTCTGCAATAGGAGGAGTACCAAATTTAAGCGGACCTGTCGGTGTATCGACGTTCAATTCTTGAGAAGGCTTTCTGTTCGTGCTACTGAGTTGTCGTCGTAAAAACCGTTTGAACTGCTCCATCTTTGTAACATCGACTTCTACAGGACTGAGATCCGAGGTACTACTGTCTCTTCTAAACGGGTCCTTATCTTTATGCTGAGGTTCAGAGGAGGTAACTTCAAACTTTTTATTTACATGTTCCGATTGATAATAAAGTCTTTCCTTCACAGTGATAGGAAACAAACTGTCGACGATTTGCCCTGATTTCTTGGCAAGAGTTAAGATCTTATCTTTTTGAAGCATTTGTAATCGGTCATATGCTAGAAATACGGCAGACACAAAAATGAAAATTCCAAGCAAAGACACGACATAGGTCATCGGGTTGTCCGTAAGATGGAGATTCTGCATTTTAAGAGATGGATAGAGCCGGATCTTGAAAGTAATTAAATTATCGACATTTGCCAGACCCGATATGGTGCCTTGGGCTACGTTGAGACTGATTTCTTCTTGATATTCATCAAAAGAAGGGTCATGTAAATCACCTTCTGAAAAGGTAATGTCTTCTCCTCCAAGTATGTCAAAGGTCCATAGCTGCCGGGAAACTCCATTATCGGGATCTAAGTTCATACTTGCGCTTGATTCCAAAACAACGGTAAGTCCTTCGTAGTCTTCTGTTAAGACAGTTTCAAAGATTGCCTCCCATGTAAATACAATACTGATACTACCGACAACTTCATCATCGTCAAACTGAGAAAAGACTGGATAAAAAAGGATACCACTCGGGTTCATTGCTTCTGGATGCTGTACAAGATGTAAAAGTGCGGTCAGCGTGGGTACCTTATACAGCATCATGTCATCTAAGGCACGCATTCTATTTTCCTCTGAGTGTAAGTTGAACATTATGGCTTTCCGATTATCCTCTGCTGGATATATTTGATAGACGGGAATCATAACACCAGGAAAGGGTGAGTTTGGTTGTATGCCAGGATCATCAACAACAACACCATTTTCTCTCCTATAAATCGTGTAGTTACTTTCGAGCTCGCTAACTCCGAGCAAATCACCCTTTTGAGCAGCATGAGCCTCAAAATCGCCTCTATTTTCGTTGGTAATGATTGGGTTGAATGATAATCCTATGCTTTCAGCGACAGCGAGTTGTCCTTTTGCAAGCTTTTCAAAATCGTACATAGTTGCATTAGGCCACATCTTTTGTGGTCCAAAAACAGACGTATACATGGCAGATAGTGTCATGGCGGAGTAAACTTTGTTCTGAAGACTTCTCCGTACAATATTTTCAAATGCTTCCGTTATATCATCATACTGTTGCTGAAAGTCTTTCACTTCGTTTCTGCGAGAAAATAAATATGTCAAGCTGCAGATCAAAATGGCAGCAGAGAAAAGGGTCATTCCAGTGAAAGACCTAAGACACAACAAGGACTGTGTTTGTTTCTTTTCCAGAATCTCGTCACCCAAATGATCATGATCTTCATGTCGTTTTCTCCGTTGACTAATGGGATCTAGAGTTGCATTTAACTTGCTCTCATGGGAATTAGAGAAAGAACTATCTTTGCTGGTTCGCCGGGTCATGGCGGCATATCGAACCACTAAATCACCACTGCCTTTGAAAGAACAACTACTGCGATCTAAATGTGAACTTGAACTTTCATCAAATCTTGCGTGACGAGGAGTACCATCATCGATATCGATGTTATTATCACTGTAGGGTTGTTTTAACTCCATGATGCTGAGATTCCTGTATCTCTCTCTCTCATTCTCTTTGAAAATGGCGAATGGTGACCTGATACTCTGATAGCCTGATGCCTGATACCTGATAGCGATCAGCTGACTGCGAAGCTAAAATACCTGAAACCTAAACCTCAGACATTGCTACTCACGAAGATAGGAGAAAAACTAGTAGAAAACGGAGGAATGTGGCAGCCATGACAACTGAAAGTTATAAGCAATGGCATACAGTTTTATTTTAATTTTTATGTAGCTTCTTCTTGGTGTTGTACAACTTTAATTTGTAAAGAAAGAAGAAAGCAGTCATTAGAAAGATGATTATGGCTGGACGTTCCTTCTGCATCACGGGATATGACGTCATTTAACGCTCGACACTCTGAACGGAGAAGCAAGTACGTACTTTCACCCCCGCACTCTAAAAATAGAAACCTTGTGCCGTGTGCTGATTAGCTAGTGCTGATCACCGTTTGGACGTTAGATGTTATTAGATATCACTCGCACAGTTTAGAAAGATAGAAAAATACTTTTAGTTATAAAAACATATCAGTATGAAATCACAATCTGTTCCCCATGCAATTTTACTATTGCTCTATGTCGTTCATTTAGCTACTCTCGTGCAAGTGCATGGTTTTTCTCTGACGTGCACAACTACCCAAAGTACTGCTCCTAATAGCAGCAGCAGCCACTTAAGAAGACATGGGTCCTTTGATAGGATGTTACGTCCTCATGCTACCATTGGTACTACTCGCAGTCATGACATGTTATTGCATTCGTCTACTCAGGAAGATGATATTAGTGAAGATAATGCGAATACCAAAAGATCCGATGTAAAATCTGTTGTCAGGCGCATCAGGGACTCTATAACTTCCAAAGAACGAAGTAGAAAAGATTTGAAAATCGGAATTGCTGGATTCTACGATCGTTCGTCAAAACTATGGGAAGAAGTGTGGGGTGAACATATGCATCATGGATATTATATCCCTGCCAATAGGACAGATCACGTTCAGGCCCAGATTGATTTGATTGATGAAGTACTGAAATGGGCAGATGTGTCTTCTGTTAAGAAGTGTGTCGATGTAGGTTGCGGCATTGGAGGAAGTAGTAGACATATTGCTAGAAAGTATGGATGTACTGCGAATGGGATCACACTTAGTCCATATCAAGCCAATAGAGGAAATGAATTGGCCAAAGATCAAGGATTAGAAGATTCTTGTTCCTTTCAAGTGGCAGATGCATTAGACCAGCCTTTTGATGATAATACCTTTGATTTGGTCTGGTCATTGGAATCTGGAGAACACATGCCAGATAAGACTCAATTTGTGAATGAATTATTCCGTGTGGCTACTCCTGGCGGAAGAATCATCATTGTCACTTGGTGTCATCGTGATTTAAACCCTGGAGAAACATCCTTGACGAAGAAGGAGCTCAAGTTACTGGCCAAGATAAACAGAGCATATTATCTACCCAAATGGTGTTCTGGAGACGATTATGTGAGATTGTTAGAATCTAAGGGCGCTGTGGACATTAAAAGAGATGATTGGTCTTATATCATTGCTCCTTTTTGGAAGGCCGTGATTCGTTCTAGTTTGAATATCAAATCCTTGATTGGTTTGCTTCGAAGTGGATTTAGTACTCAACGTGGTGCCTATGCAATGTTTCTCATGTTGAAGGGTTTCAACAAAGGTTTGATCAAGTTTGCCTTGATTACTTGTACCAAACCAGAAACGGGTCAGTAGATACTGAAGAGATGCTGAGGAATATCATGATGTCTGCCGTTGAAGGGTTTGATCACAGTTTGATTATTAGCAAATAACTATATAGAAAATAATATCATACAATTGAATGATGGTTTCGTTCCAGAGTGTGTGAGGGGGATGGTTTCATGTTATCGAGTACTGAAAGTATAATAAGTAGTTTCAATCATGGACGACCATATTTTTGGCGCGAATCGCTTACCTCGTTTACTAAGAGTCTTGACCAAGGAAGGCAACACCTGGTTGCGTTTGTATCATCCCTCGTCGTTGTACACTCTGTAGCTCATTGTGAAATTTTATTTAGAAAAGAAACAAGATGTCTGACATTGAAGAATCTCCCATTGAAACCTACAATGATGTAGAACCTGAGTTCACTGGTGATGCTGCCACCACGGAAGTTAAGCTTTTTGGAAAGTGGAGTTTTGATGATATCGAAGTTCGTGATATTTCTCTTGAGGTGAGTATTCCAGTGTTTTTTTTACTTCAATCAGGGAACATGTAAATGTTAAGGCCGATTGACAAAGACAGCAAGAGATGGAAAGAGAGTTAGAGAGGATGATGGAGTGTTTCAGAAGGATCAATATCGTTTTATGTTTTCGTTATCATTAGCTTATGTTGTGAGACTTCGATGTATGTGCATCCTATGCCACGTAACGAAAAGGATTCAAATGGACTCTTAGGGAAGGAAAGATTAGGACATGTTTCACATCCACTTTGAAGAGTGTGTGTATGTATCATCTTAACACTGATGACTGACCCTTTCCATTCCTTGTAACCTACCACTACTAAAACAGGATTACATTGCCTGCAAGGGAGATCATGCCACATACCTCCCACACACTGCTGGCCGTTACCAAATGAAACGTTTCCGTAAGGCCTCTTGCCCCATCGTTGAGCGTCTTGCCTGTTGCCTCATGAGAAAGGGTCGTAACTCTGGAAAGAAAATCATGGCCACTCGCATCGTTCAACACACTCTTGAAATCATCCACCTTCTTACCGACCAGAACCCTATCCAAATTGTAGTCGATGCCGTCATCAACTCTGGACCTCGTGAAGATTCCACCCGTGTTGGAGGTGCTGGAGTTGTAAGACGTCAGGCCGTGGACATGTCTCCTTTCCGTAGGGTAAACTATGCTTTGTACCTGATTGCCACTGGTGCTCGTGAGGCTAGTTTCCGAAACCTCAAGACCATGTCTGAGTGTTTGGCAGAGGAGTTGATCAATGCTGCTCGTGGATCTTCCAACTCTTATGCTATCAAGAAGAAGGATGAGATTGAGCGTGTTTCCAAGAGCAACCGTTAATGCATTCTTCTTCAGACGTATAAAAAAAGTAAATAAATATAACATCATGGAACATGGATTTCTTTGAGTATAGTATTGTAGAATGCTCTACAAGAGCTAGAGGTGCAGTGACTATCTCATTAGAGAGATCCTTTACAAATGTTTTGAAACACGCAATGTTGTACATATGTATTCATCTGTGGTTGCAAAAATGGCGCCAAAGTCGTTTGCAGTCAAGCTGTCTCATCATCGTCAAAAGAGAGAGCGAGAGGCCTAAAATACTGAAGTAGATTACTTAACTTACGTAGCTATCTCTCATTTCAGTTCTTCCATTGCAAGTGGTGGAGAAACAAAACACTCATTTTTTACATCGAACCGTTAAGTAACACTGGTACATACGCGATTGTAAAACGAATCAACCAAGAATGCCAAATAAAAAGAAAAAGGAAAATCGTAAAAAGAACGTTCGAGTCGCAACGATTGATATTCAAGGCTCTTCTTTGCCACAGCAAATTCTCCCACTTTCTTCGGCACCGACGAATCCCGAAGCACAAGACTCGCTACCTAAGACTTCCGTTTCTCTGCAGGGGGTAGGCCGGTTATCTCAAGTGATTGCTTCCAATCGCAATCCTTCGGTTAAGGATATTATCGATACTATCACAAACGCTAAGGACCCGACACCATTCATAAATGCACAACTCAAAGCTGCTGGTTTTCACTTAAGTGAGAAGGGGAATAATTGGGTTAGAAACACAACCACCGGAAACTCAAGTTCTGTGATGGAAATCTCTCATAACTCTTTCATCCCCAAGTCAAAAGAAGAATGTAGTCTCACTTCAAAATCAAAGGATTCAAAAACTACCAGTGCACCGACTACTACGTCCACCAAAACTGCCTTTACTGCTGCATCTAGTAATAAAAAGAGTACAGATGGGCAAACGCAATCAGTAAATTCAAAGTCATGCGTCACTAATAATACGATGATGTGTCATCCTACCAACACATCCTATTCTCGTTACAATCCTGAACATGACAAGAATCATGATGATGTCCATGATGAGGATGATGATGACGATAATGACGATGATGAAGACGACGAAGATCATGTGGTGGGTGTATGTCTGCACTGTGGAATGTCGCCACCTCTTTCTTCTTCATTGGTTGATCTTCAAACCAATTTAGATCTAGTTGTTCCATGTTCTGCTACTACAAGCACAACGTACAATGGTAAAGATAACAGTTTGGCAAATGATTCAAATAATCACAAGGATGGAGACAACCAAAATTTAGGGACTGCACCTGGAATACAAGTCTCATGTGACGAATGTCATTCGTTCATCTGCACGGCATGTCACTGGTGTCACGAATATCAAGCTAATCATGAAATAAGAGTATGCGACAGATGCGATGCATTCTATTGCAAAGGATGCGATGAAATGGATCAATGTGAAGATTGCGGAGAAGTCGTGTGTGATGGATGTGGGGCGCTTTGTAGTTGCAAGTTTTGCGGATGTGGATTGTGTGGGGATTGTGCCACAGCTTGTGGAAGGTAAGTGGATAAACTTTACCAGTGAAAAAACAAACAGATTTTGATCGACAGGCTAAAACTTTGTGCATACAAACTCACCATCTTTTTCTTTTATCTAAACTAGATGTGGAATTGTACTTTGCGCAAGAGATGCCAAATTTGCTGTGGAATGTGATACCTGTAAAATGTCGTACTGCCTCGTATGTTTGGCAAGTGGTACAAAAGATCCATGTGTTAGATGTGGCCATCGAACTAGTAAGAGAGTAGAGCAATTGGTGCACCTGAGGCTGAAATCTATATACAAAGCCTTCAAACAGAGTAGTACAGGGAGCAGTAATATTGGTTCAACGTCATCGGTGATCAAGAATGGCGACCAAGATGGTGGAGTGAACGGCAATTCTAACAAGAAAAAAGATGATGATAGTGTTCTAATTCATAAGGAAGGTGTAGGATCTGTCCTTCAGGTAGCAGCCGCTGCAGCCGCTGCCGCATCTGCTTTACAGACGTCAACGAATGGTTCGAATTCTTCAGGTAACTCCAACTTACCTCTCAATGATAAAGGGGAACTCGACCTTCCCCACGGAATCAATCCGGCAAGAATGGGTTTAACAAACAATTTATTCCCATCGACATCTCAAAAAGCCACCAAAAAGAACGAATCTGATAAATTTGCAGCGAAAACAACAGCTGAGGCAGATGCAGCCGCCGCTGCACTTTTGGCTGAGTTGGAAGAGGAAATGCAAAACGCAGAAGCTACTACAAATTCTAAAAAAAGT
>Ga0213868_10003939_pt1 | contig 13701 bp, 9 predicted proteins | sample PICome_9_FD_160087 | JGI IMG/M metagenome (GOLD analysis project Ga0213868, IMG submission 160087) | Coastal seawater microbial communities near Pivers Island, North Carolina, United States - PICO127 | ecosystem: Environmental > Aquatic > Marine > Coastal | place: USA: North Carolina | collected...
ATCGTTTAGTGTCTATCAAAGTTATCGAAGGTTGTTAGAGGAAACAGAATCGGGAAAGCATGGTAGAAAGAGAAAATCCTCTCGTAAATGATCATGGACGTTTGAATCACTTTTTGGAACAATGTCTATATTTTTTGATACTTTGCTAGGGTTTCTGCTGTTCTAAAGTTGTTGTAATACGTGAAAAGATATGCCGTTTAATATACTCTTAAGTTTGAATGCTGATTGTAACAACAAAGTTTCCTCTTCCAATCTCACTCATTGTAAACAATTTTTGAAAATGGTATCAATCATCAATCATTTTTTTTAAAGCTAGAAAGAAATCCCAGTAACAACCCCAAAAAATGCGTGGCGAGATCGGCGTCAAAACTTCACAAACAGCTGGTGTCAAGACTATTGGGTACAGAGTGTTCCGGGTTCTGCCGAAACACAACTCCACAAAGCCAACCACCATTCATTTATTTTACATATAACGCTATTCAAATCGTCTTAGAGACACATAATGAGGCTTCCATTCATCATCGCTGTTCTCGTTAATGCTAATGTGACATCAGCTTTTTCAATTGTGCGAACTCCAAGGACAGAATCAGCCATGACAACAATGTCACTGGCATTATCAACACTAGATTCCAAAACGACAAATCCTCCCAATATTCGAGTATCTCAGTCGATAGATGATGAAGACATGGAGGTAAGATTTATTGAGATGGCTTAAAGGAACTTTCTTTCTGAGTAAATCATTTCTAAACATGAAAACTTTTGCATTCTATGGCCGTTGTCCTTCTTTTTCTTAAATGTACTTTTTCAATGATATACACAGGAAGTACGACAAGAACTGATCGAAAAATATCTAGCTTTTGGCAAGAGCTTAGATATTGCTGAATCAGAAGTAGATAAATTCCTTAGAGACCCGGATCGCAGCCGTCAGTTCTTAGATATGAGACGTTACAATAAAGCACAAAAAGATGCAATGCTGGGTTTTGAATCACCTTTAATGTTTCTGGCAGCATTTAGCTTAGGAATGATTGGAAATTACTTTTTTCATTTCCTTGATCTAAATGCCTTATGGTAGATGATAGGTCTTACTTCTATAGTGTTTCATACTACTTATATACTAATTTTCCAATGGTACCACGTCTGTTCGACTGGTTTTGCATTTTTTATTGCAAATACGAGCAAAAGAGTCGAAAATACATGGTTGTTTCAAGAACATACAGTACTGATATAGAATACAATGAATATAATCGATTAATGCATTTCTATCATTCCTATCATTTATACTTTTAAAGTAGTTCGTTTTCCTGTGACCGAAACCAATACAGAAGTTCTCTAGTCAGCGAAATCATCTCAGCTGCAACTATTTCGTTGAAACGAATGGCATTCGTTCCCAGTCGAAGGAATAATGATTGAATATTGCTAATGTCCTGAAGTCTTTCCAGTAAAGACCACGGCAGCTTGTAATCAGAGACTAATATATTTCCAAGGGTCGGAGATCTATGAGCAAGAATCTGAAGAAAACATGCTTCTCGTCTCATGTGAAGAGCGTACAAATAACGATGAAGCGGATTTTCTACATTCAAATCACGACCAAATATGGGCAAAGAACTTAAAATGGGATTAGGTGAATGATGCCATTTCAACTTTTTCAAGTTGTCAAGCTTTTTGGGGTTCAATCTCTCGAGCCTCCAATCAGACTATAACATAAAAGGTGCTAATCATGAGCGCAGAGACATACTTCATGCCATATAATATCTCAATATGAACTTACCCAGTTCCAGTATCCTGTAGGTGCCACTAACTTAGACTTATCACATGCATCAACAAATCCAATGCTCTCCAGTATATCATCAATCAGATCCAAAGCACAAGATATAGTAGACGTTGGATCAACGTTTCTTCGTCGTTGAAGCATCTCCGAATGCTTCTCAACCAATACAGGCAGCGGCAAAAAACTTGCGATCAGGCCTACCAATGGCACAGGTAAAGTCATTGTGCGAACCATAACCTGCTTCGTTTCTGAAATTTGAGATAATATGGATTCGTCGTGCGTGTGGTTGCTAGTTACACTAACTCTTCGTCCTTCACTATTTGCAGAAATAGACGCGCGATTTTCGTTGAATAACTTCCACATTTTAATAAACATAAAACTTCTTTGACACGCTTCATGCTTTCTCATGAAATATAACTGTGCATCAATCGTCAGAATAGGCACCATAGTGGACATATTGACATTACGTTCAGCGAATGAGACAGCTGATCGACCATGATTATCTTTAATAGAAAGTTCAGCCCCATGAGTCATGAGAGCTATTGCAATATCAGAGTGACCATGTTTGCAAGCTAACATCAATGCTGTCGACTGTTTCGACGTCGATTCGTTGACTCTGCAACCGATCCGAAGTAAAATTTGGACCACATCTAAATGCCCCCTTCTAGCAGCAAGAATCAAAGCGTTCATACCATCCTGATTTTTGCACTCGATATCAGCATTGTAGGATATCAACATTTTCACAATATTTGCATGTCCTTCTTGAGATGCCCGCATGAGTGCAGTTGTACCCGTTAGAGTTTTTTGATTTATGAAAGCTCCCTTTTCAAGAAGAATCTTAACGATATCATAGTTGCCAAAGTGACTGGCTTCGATGAGTGCCGATGAATGTCCATTAGATTCACATGGATTTGCTCCGTGCTCTAACAGAGCAATAATGACGTCTAAATCACCTTTCTGAGCAGCTAAGATTAGCGGCGTCACTCCGTTACGATTTCGATAAACAGGATTAGCACCATACTGGATCAGCTTCAATGCTGCTGCTTTGCAACTATTTTTTATGGCCTCATGGAGTGCAGAATTTTTATCTTTCCCAAAGAAAGAACTATCCTGTATACTTTCATTACTTTTTCGATGCAAACTTGAGACTTCATGTTTCGTATTTAGTTGACCATCTTGGAGATCTCGTATATTTAGTACGTCAAATGTAATACTTCGAGGAGATTGATTTATTCCAGGATAAACTTTATGATATATTATGGACCGAGCAAATGCAGCTGCAGTATCGTGATTTTCAACATTATATTCCGTCACAGGGACTGCTAGACTTAATGGTGGACTCGGAATTCTAGGCGAAAATTCTGAATGATCCAGAATCAGCCCCCTTTTCCATTGACCTAAAGATCCTGATTGTAAATACCTTTCTCCACAATCATGACATGGAAGATAGCTGTTATTTTCCATTGAATTGACGCTAATGAGGTCATGCTCATCTTCTGACGATAAACATCTGCACCACTCAGGTCTTGGGATATATGTTTCTGCTCCGCCATCTTTCAGGAATTCTGAAAGGGATGGCGCAATTGGATTTCGAGTCATGTCCTGATCTCCCATTGTTATGTAACAAGTCTTGATATATCTTACTTGTCTTTAGATACAAGGTTCTGGACTCTCTTCCTTTGTTCTGATGACAAATAAAATTCAAAACCAAAAGAAATCCTAAAGAAAAATGAGAACGATGCAATTATTTCAAACAAAAGGCGAAGGATAGTCCTACCAAAGATCTTTGAAAGAGTGAGTAAATGAGGCCAGGATGGAACGCAACCTCGACCCGTCATTTCTAATTTTAGACATATCTATTAGGCAGAAGTAACTCTTACAACCGCTTGTTTTGTTGCCAAACTAAACCCTAAATACTCATATCTCCATCCGAATCGTTTACAAGCTTCTCGCCATGCTCTGAATTCATCTTGCCTCCACGTTGGATGGCTTGTATAATCTGCGAAAACAAACACAGTTCCAGCCACTACTCTGCTATGCATACCCTCAAGAATATCTAAGGTAGAGCTATACATCAAGACATCAATGTTCACAAACGCTAATGGTTGAAACTCATCTGTTGATGATTCAAGAAATCGCGGAATAGAATCTCTAAACAAACCTCGATGAAAGTATACCTCACCGTCGACATTTGGTATATTGCCATTTGTTGAAAAAGAACCAACTGGCAAATCATTCCAAGGAAGCGGTAAACCAGTGAAAGTATCAAAACCATGTAGCTTGGTATCCAAGGGAAGAAATTCTTGAATGATTCTCATCGACCTTCCAGTTGCCACACCAAATTCACACAAAAGACCATTTTGATTCATCACGAGATCCATAGCAGCCTCAATACCTATCTTAAGCATATCCCTAGTTCCAAGGTATAAATTTAATTCTTCGTTTGGAGTGCGCCTAGTATGAAATCTAACGTATCCCCAACTATCGACTAAGCATGCGTATTTGGCCTCTGCTCTTCGTAAAGATTCCATAATTTCCTCCGCTTCTTCTGCCTCTCCTAACCTTTCTAAAGCAACTGCTAAATGAAACCATACCATACCATTATCTTGAATAGCCAGTGACTTTTTATATGATGCAACGGCTTCTTTCAAACTTCCACCAGAAGATTCAATACATATACCAAGTCCATCAAATGCTTCAGCAGGAGGCTGTGAGGATATAGTGGTTGCCTCTTTGTATAACCTAAGAGCAGCTCTAGGATCACTCAGAGCATCATGTGACAAATATCCCAACCTCATACATGCATATGTAAGGTAACTTTTCAGTGTAGACTCTTTGGACGACTGTGCCTTTTTAGAAGAGTCACTATCATGGATTTGTTCCAACTCACTAACATGACTAAATTCCGAGGAGTCCAATAGACACTGATACAAGGTTGCTGATTCATGGTACAAGGCATGTGCTGTACGTGGCATACCTGCATTTTCGAGGGATGCTGCATACCGCAAGGCTCGATCTGCTTCTGCAGTGGGTAAGTTGAGAGATGGTGATGCTCTGGTCGTGCCAGCGATTAATGCCATTGAATAAGATGCATCAGGATATAGTGCTAGAAACACACATGATATTAAGAAATACTTGTTTTTCATCATTAGACAAGCATTTAGATACATCTGTCAAAGTGTCAAGGCTAAGCAACCAGCAACTTGCACGTATCAACTGCATCAAGGTTCAAGGTTCAAGCTATGGGGGGAATTGGACTTTTAACATCGGTTACTGTTCTTAAAAACATAGTTCCAGTACACTAAAACTGAAAAATCACCGTTATTTTTCTTTTCTCCGTCGGAAACCGTTTTCCGCCGAGAGATTGACAACGATGAACGTGAAAACGAATGAAAATTCATTTACAGTGGTGCAGTTCGGGATCAACGCTCAACAGGAGAGTGCCATTCGATTAACGAATACATAGAATAGATATTATAACCATACGCACATAAAATCAAAATGAGAACAAATGGATTCGAAAAGCCTTGGAATGGGATGCAAATAACGACATGGTTACTGCTACCAATATTACTCATTCACTTTCTCATGTGTCTTACCCCAACCTTACCCAAGGCATTATCTGCACCATTGACCATTGCTTACATTATATCCGCATTTGCAGCCATGCGTTATGGGTACATCACGACCAAAACAGACGCAATTGATCATCTTCTCTACAAACACAAATATGGAGCTGCCCACCCCTCTGCGACTTCACAAAGTTCTTCCTCCAACGTGGAGGAAGCTGACACGAAATATTGCTGGGTTTGTCAAACAAATGTTTATAATCAGTCCATGCACTGTAAATATTGTGATAAGTGTGTGGGTGTCTTTGATCACCACTGTATGTGGTTAAATACTTGTATTGGTGCTGAGAATTACAGAGATTTTTTCCGTACGGTCGTTTGGACCTTTGTCTTTGTTTCAATTCATGTTGGTACGATTGCCACACAGTTGGGTCTTTACTTTGTGGATAATCGTACAATCAGAAGGCTTGCAAGTGAATGGTTCAATGCAGATGTCGATATCGTATTGGTGGGTATTAATATAGGGATGTTAGTGTTTACGGCATCTACGGCCTTTATGGTGTTGCAACTGTTAGTCTTTCACATTGGACTTCAGAGAGAAGGTGTAACCACCTATCAATATATCATAAGAGATACAGCTGAAAAGAGAGATAAGAGCATTTTTGTGAATAAAGTGAGGCAGAGAAGAATTGAAGAGTTGGAAAAAAGTGGAAGTGCAGGAGAAGCCTTTGTTTTGAAAATGGGAGCTTTGGCATGCTGTACATCTTGCGATCCTGTCCGTCGCTTGGTGCTACAAGAGATGGAGCATCAAGATACTCTAAATTCTATGGAAGGACGTCATTCTTCTGCAGGCAATGTTAAAATTGAACGAAGTTATTCAGACGCCAGTAGTAAAGATGAGTTGAAGGACAATCCAGGTGAAAAACATTTGAATACTTTATAAAAGATAATATATATATTTTTTGAACAGTTGCGCTGAAAGGTTTTAAAAATTTGGATATTGTTTCCGACTGACATGATGAGTCGAAACGGAGAAACTGATATTGAAAGTAATGATGACGACGACGAAGAAGAATATTCACAAGACTTTGAAGATGACTTGAACGATAGTGGCTTACTTTCTGTTGCCAGTTCTTCAAGTCAAGATATTTTGAGTCCTCCTCCAATTCAAAGAATTTCTGACAATTTTGATCGGATCGGTATACTTGAGGAAGAAGAGGGCGGTAATCACCCCTTCGAGATTCCACACACAGAGGAACACACAAAGGAAAGTGAAGCGAAACAATTCAAAAGAGAGTTTGAAGTCTTTCGATCAAAAGCTGAAGAAATTGAAAACTCGAATTCTCATGAAAGCAATGGAAAGGGGCAAATCATCAAAATAGAAGATCATAAAGACGATATCGTGGTTGAAGACCTAACTCTTCGAAAAGATACTATCAAAAATGAGAGAGGTTTAGATCATACCAATATTCCGAACAAGATCAACTTCATTGTTCATCATGATGAGCAAATGAATAAAAACGGGAAAAAACCTCAACCTTTGAGACGGAGAATAGGATATTCCAAGTCTAGAATCGAATACTTATCTCGACCAAGACGAAAGCAGCTACCGGAATCGATGAGTATTCCATCAAGAGTGTCCACAAAGTCAAGTTGGAACGATTTTATCGAAAGGCAAGAATACATGGAGAGCCAAAGGCGCATGAAACAAGATCATAGAAGAAAAGAACGAGATTACCAGGACAAAGTCGATAAGCTCCGGTGCCCAGTTTGTTCTACAGAGCAAACTTTTAAAGAGTATATCGATTCCAAAACAAGTTGTCAATGCGGTGCTCAGTATAAAAAAGTTACGTTTCACCTTCGGAAGTTTGAAGCGAGAATGTTCAAGTCGAGAATTAGAAAACAAAAGCAAATTCAATCAGTTTTAGATGAACGCAAAGCTATTATTGCTAAAGGAAATCGCACTATCAACCAAAAGATAAAAGACGCTACTAAAGTACGCGGGGAAGACTTTATTAATCGAATGAAGCAAGACCAGTTGAAACGAACTAAGAAAGATAAAGAAAAAAGTCGGAGAGAACGAAACTGAAGCATAAATACTTATCCCCTATTGATACTTTTAATTTCGAGTGACTTTTATTCTCCAAAGAGTCTCTTATTATTGAAAACCATGTAGTCACCATCCTTTTTCTTTTTTGATGAGGACATCAATTTTCTAGCAGAGGCCATAAACTTGGACGTTGATTTTAATTTCTTAGATGTCGATTTGTGTGGAGTCATCGTGTTTTTCCTATCTGAAAGAGGGGCTCTTCTCTTTCCATAGTCACCTGTCCTCAGTGGAGTTGAGCAAGAGATATCTCCAGCTGAAGCTTGGTTGATCAACTCATTGGTGACAACAGGCGAGGCATCATCATCAACATTGGGCAAAAAATCATCAGGCAAAAAAACATCCTCATCGAAAGATTCATCGACACCAGCAGCTTCCTGAATTGGCTGATGCTTCGGAGATTTCTGTCGGACTCCTTCCATATCGGATGTACCGTACGAAAGTCTATTGTCTGACGCCCACGTGCTGCCAGTAGAAACCATCGATGTACTTTCCGTGGCAACGGTGCTAGAATCTGTGCTTGCTCTTAAATCCATAACTAGCCGTTTTAACTCTTCGTTTTCAGTCTTCAGTATTGCAATTTGATTCTGGAACTCACGAGATTCCTCCAAGGTCACATCTTGATCTTCGCGTAAACTATCCAGTTGGAATTCAAGATCTTCTTTTTCTGAATATAACCTTTGTACAGTATTCTCAAGTTTCTTTAGTGCAACGTCTTCGACTGCAGAAATATCCTCATCAATTTTATACATTTTTTCTCTTAATGCTTCAATTTCTTTATTTTTCTCATCTATAGTGAGCTCAAGTTTCGCAATGGAGTCAGAGGCCATTTTTTCGATACTCTCAAGTTTTTGGGCATTTTCTTGTGCAGATTTCTGACTTATTTCACACTCAGAATGAAGCTCTTGATTTTCTTTTTCTAGCACTTGGCAGTTTTGTTGAATGTTGATCAACGTAGATATCTGCTGCTTCAAGACATCGCATTTCTCTTCAAGTAACTCTTTTTCTTTAGTGATGCTTAGGATAATTTCCTGAATATTAGCGGTCTCTTCGTCGTGTTTCGCTTTCATTTGCTGCTGCTCTTCAGTAGTGCATTGAAGTTTCACATTTAAGATATCAGAACTCTTCTTACTGTCTTCTAGTTCTCTTGTAATATCATCTAATTCTACTCCCTTCAATGTCAATTGGCTTTGCGTCTCATCGCATCTATTCTGCAGTTGAAGAATTTCATCAGTGAGACGAGACGCCTGAGATTCAGTGTCTCGTTTCAATTGATTCAGCAACGACTCGTAATTTGAAATTTGCAACTTCAAGCTATCAATAATATCGTCTTTTTCTTGGACGTTCTCTGATAATAACCTCGTTTTTTCTTCACTTGCTTTCAGAGCTTCGGAAAGTCGACAAATTTCCTTTTGAAGATTCTTTTGTTCACTCTCCATTCCAAACAAAGCTTCCAAATGTTTTCTTTGGGATTCTTCTTTTGAAGAACGTAGATCACTTACAGTAGATGCGTGACTTTCAGACATAGACTTCATGAGCATTTCAGACATTTCTAATTTCTTCTGAAGGCCAATCACTTCTTCTGATACATCCATTTGACTTATCTGTTGAGACTCCAATGCATTCTGTAAATGTTCTTTTTCCTCAACTAAGCGATCAAGATCATTTCGCAAAGCATTGACATTCGATGCATGTAATGTGGCTTCGATTTCATATTGTTTGATAGTAGACTCGAGTTTTTCTTTCTGCTCTTGAGAATGTTGAAGTTTAATGATATTTTGTTCGAGTGCGTATTTTGATTCGTCAATGGCTTTCTTTAGCTCATTGATTTCACCAACCAACTCCTTTTCAATACTGTTAGAATCTTCAGATAACTTTTCATAATCGATGATACCTTGTTCCTTCTCTTTCAACAAGTGCTGATTCTCAAGAAGTTGCCTTTTGACTGTATCCATAATAGAGTTCTGAGTTAAAATCTCTTCATTGAGCTCCTTGATTTTAGTCTCCATATCGGTAATGCGAAATTGAAATTCCTCTTCAGTCTTTTCATGGTCCTTTTTGACAATCTCGATTTCTTTTTCATTCTCAGCCATTAAACTTTTGATTCTGTTTTGTAACTCAACAACTTTGGTTTTTTCGCATTCCAGATCCTGTAACGCGCTTTGGAGATGAGCGTTTTTACTTTCAGAATCATTTGATGAACTGTTCACGCGGTCATTCAGGGCTGCAATGAGATCATCTCTTTCCTTGATACCATTATTAGATTCTTCGAGTTCTTTTTTCAAATATTCAATTTTACTCTCAAAGTCTCGTCCTTTCTGCTCGAGTAATTCTTCTATTTCACTAAGAGTATCGTCCTTTTCTTTCAAGGTAGCATGTGCGGTTGAAATCTCTTGAGTAAGATTATGAATATACTCTTGCAGTTCACTCATATTCTTTTCTAATTCTACTTTCTTCTCTGTAGATAACCCTAGTTCAGAAGTAAGGCTCTTTATCAGTTCTTCACTTTTATTCGACTTGCCTTTCTCAATTTCATATTCTTGACTCTTGATTTCCAGTTGATCCTGAAGATCATGCATTTCTTTTTCCAAGATATCAACCTCATTCATTATAGAGTCAATTTCTTGCTGCGTCTCATTAGACGACTCTGTTAAGTCAGCAACCTTACTTTCTAGATCTAATTTTTCAGCAAGAAGCCGATCTACAGTTTCTTCAAGGGATGAATTACGTTCCTCTAGTGCGACAATGTCGACATCATCGGATGCATATTTCATTTTTTCCTCCAACGCATCTTGAGCTTCTTCATAAGCAACTCTCCACTTAATCGCATCTTCTGAAGGAGCGTCTAAACGCTGTTGTAGAGACTTAATTTCCATTTTGAGCATCTCAACTTGTTCGCTTTCAGTAACATCTACATGAAAAGATGAATGTTAAATCAATGTTTGAAATACAGAACGCATAAGTAGTCTAAAAAAATACCACTCACCTTTATTTTTTCTCTCTACATTTTCTAGGCGTCTTTCCTTAAGCTTCCGCGAAAAACTTTCTTCTTGAAGTTTACGTTTCAGTGTGTTACATAAATTCCTTTCTTCTTCTAGAACGCGTTGAAGCTCATCAATCTTTTTCTCTTTACGCTTATTTTGGCGCTTCAGAGAAAGTAGTGTATCTTGATCACTTGAGGAGCAGTTATCAAATCCCACAGTACTGTTTCCTTTGAGCTCAGATTGCAATCTCGCCAATTCAGCCTGTAAGGCTGCAACCGTACCACAAGTGTCTTCATTGAGAACTGCATTGTTCTTCACCAATTTTGCTCTTTGAGCAAATTGAAGAGTACTATGGGTTTCGCTCTGAGCATATGCCGATGGCGAAACTGTAGCAACTAAACATGTTTTTGAGTTACCTCCCCATGTATCTTTAAGTAAAAAGGTAAGTTTTGAGTTTCGAAAGGGAATGTGCCTGGACTTCCCGTGCTCGCGATCTACTAACTTATTAATAACCTCTCCTAAACAGAGAAGAGATTTATTGATCATTGATGCTTCTTTCAGTCTATTTCCAGTCGTTCCTTTTGTATAGCAGATACAGATGAGATACTTAATAAAAACAAATCAAGAAGGCTTTGAAAAGACATGTAACTCACCTGTGGTCTTCTGTCGTTCGGATCCCGCTAGATCCACGAGAGTGAATTTAGAACTGCGTACTTTTCGAAGACCGTCTTCATCAACATGTTCCGTCCTCACAGAAAGCACAAACATAGCATGCGATCTGGATGATGTCCTGTTCATATTTGTAGAAGCAACATGGCGATTTGCCAGCGCCGCTGACATCAATGCTTCTGCTTCAGCAGTATTTTGGAGGTCAACCTCTTTCAGGCCTTCTATGTAAACTCCCCCACCTCTAACATTCTCTCTGACCTGTAAATTATTATCAAGGGTTTCGGGGGATAACAAGTCGTATACACGTTCGTTGAATATTTCAACGAATGAACCTCTAAAGGTAGTTTTGCTAGATGTACCTGGATTATCACCAACGTTTTGAGCTTGAGCTTGTGAAAATCTGCTAAAGATATCACGAAGAGACCTCTGAACGATTCCTACTCCATTATGGTCACCCCTAGAGAATTGACAAAAGAATAGATAAGTTTTCTTATCATTTTGAATGGAATTTCTCATTTCGTTTCAAGATACGGCGCTTACCTTACACCGCTTCCAAAGACAGTGTGAGTCTTTCCACTTCCTGTTTGACCATATGCGACTATGGTTCCATTGTAGCCCTCCACAACTGCGTCAACAATTCCTTTCACACTATTATAAACCTCCGATTGGGTGGAGTGTTCACCATGGACTGCGTCAAACGTGAATTGCTTACCAATTTCTGAATTCCTACTATCTGATGCGCTATTTATAACAATTGATCCTCCATTTTCTTTGTTTTCTCCATTAAAATTAATTTCTCCATTAGCATTTGCTTCAACGGAGAGAACATTAGAGCGCCCACAAGATCCGTGCTCTGTGAGTTCTGCATTATTCAGCGGTCTTACGCGAACAAGCACTCTCACATTTCCCGTTGCCGATGAAGACATTTTATGATTAAAAAACCTTTGATTTTGTTCTTTTGTTTTGTTCGTTGTGTTAACGCGATCTTCCTAGAAGAAGCTTTATTCTTGGACTTGAGGAAAATGTGAGCGAGATTTCAGTGATTTTTTCCGTTGACCAAAATTCTGTGCCAATTCTTGCCGTATCGGATTGTGAATTCAAGCAAAGCTCGAAAAAACCGCAAGCGTCTCTCGGAGTCTCGAATCATCATGTCAGGAATTTGGGAATTAAGTAAGTAGGAATGCATTATGGTGAGGACACTACAAGACAATCTCTTATTTGTCAAGAAATTTACAAAATGAATAAAACACCATGCGTTTGAGGTTCACCGTCAACCGTCACGCTCGGAAATTGATACCCTTTTATTTGATAGAAAAGCTCGACAGGTGAAAATTAACCGAGAATATAACATGTAACGTGCAATCCTCCTCAGTTTTTGCGTTTCAGACTTCAAAATCGTGCCATGAAGTTACTTATCAACGTGTGGTACTACTGTAATTTCAATAGAAACTTGGGATGATAACAAAACAAAAATCCAAAGATACAACAATTGTGAGCCTTCGGTGATCGGACTCCTGGAATGATTCTAGTTTTTAACTCAACCGCTTTCACCCGAAAAGTAACGATACTATTAGTCAAATAGCAGTCTCGATTAATCACACGAGGTTTCATAACAAATGATTAAAACTTCTTGTGTTAGTTTCTTTATGAATGCATGTACCCCTTTTCTTTGGGTACCATCGTATTTGATCACAATCAAAACGAGTCAAACTGCAGAACCATTGTTATTTGAACTTTAAACTTTGAGTCCAGCGAAAATTCCTTCCTCACGTTCTTCATCCCACTTTTCAGTCCAAATCGAAGGGCAGATACTTACGGCCTTCTGTCTCATATTCTTGCATCCATCTTCATCTCCAGTATTCTTCACACATAGAAGCCACTCATTGTATCTAGCCCAGCAGTGATTTGCCTGGTTCTGGGTGGGAAACCTAGGGTCACGTTCGGTAGTTTTGACATTCTTCACCACCTCCATGGTCTGCTTCTGCTCATCATTGAGCTCGAGATCCTTACCGAAAATTGTCTAATAAAGAAGATTGTATGAGTCAAAGATGTGACATAATCCACAGGTAGTTTCATCAGATTTTCAATCAGTGGGTATAGCACGTACCTTGTTAAGCTTGGTGGTGGTCATATTAGATATATATCTTCTGAGGAATAAGGACGGGAAATCGGGTTAGGAGGAAAACGCTTACAAATAAAAACGAAAGAACATCACCACGTGCCCTCGGACTATACTGAATTAAACATATGTCATATTCACATATTGAATAAAGATGGAAAGGAACGACGAATCAAGGATCCTCTGAGATCAGGCAGGAAGAATAAATTTGAAGGTGCGCTTCGGATATTTCTGTCTCCATTTTGAAAATAAACTTTTACATCAAAGGTGCCTTCTTAGATCTCTTTGATTTCTCTTTCGAATACATGGTCAAAAGTGAAATGACGGGCCTTGTAGAATGCGGTGCAAGTGTGTACTTACCAACAAGTTAGTTCAATGAACGTGTACCAATCTCTCCGAGGCAGCGTGGGCGTTGGAAATTGGAAACAGAAGTAGGGGGGGACTGAGCCTGACAGAAAGGGTCTGAGGTAGGAGGAGCGAGTGGA
>Ga0213868_10003941_pt1 | contig 13697 bp, 22 predicted proteins | sample PICome_9_FD_160087 | JGI IMG/M metagenome (GOLD analysis project Ga0213868, IMG submission 160087) | Coastal seawater microbial communities near Pivers Island, North Carolina, United States - PICO127 | ecosystem: Environmental > Aquatic > Marine > Coastal | place: USA: North Carolina...
GAACACTGCAATATTCGCAATGTCGTGTGACAACCAAGTCCACCATAAACCGCCTGTAGCAACCCATTGGGCAATCCGCCAATAGTTCTTATTACCTTCAGTCACAGGTTTTGTTTCATCGTACCATTGACCGAAGTATTTATGAATTGCAAACCAGATCACATATGCAAAAGCAGCTGCTACGCCATAACCCATAATAGATTTCATCAACATTTTTTCTAAAACAAATGTAGAAGCAAATACTGATAATACTAAGAATGATGTTGAAACTGGCACACCTAATCGTGTTAAGGCAACTAAAATTGCTGGTGCAGCTGCATGATACCATTGTACTTCTTGCCACGGAATCTTGTTTAGTCGTCCGTAACTGATGTCTCCACCATTTACACTCCAACCATACCACAAAGTTGCAAGTAATACTGCACTTGCTGCTCCCCATAATATTTTATAGTTAAATCTCTCATTGTTTGATGCCATCCATGTACCGAGAGTCTGTACTGAATCATTTGCTATAACTGCATAGGCAGCAAGCAGGAAGCCTATAAGACTCCACATAGTGAGTAGTTCCATTTCTTTCTCCTTTTGCTTGACGGCTTTACCCCGTCGCTCGCATTAAAAAAGGCAAAGTCTTTACCGCCCTGCCTTAAAATTATTTATTAAGGATTTTAAAAGTTTGTGTAACAGCTATGTAAAACTTAACTAGTTTCAATCATTTCTTTTAGTTTTTCATAAGATTCTTTATTTCTAGCAGTAAAGGATACCGTTATTTTAGTATCCTTTAATTCCAAAACTTTACACGTTAAATTATTTTCTTGTAACATATGTGCAAAATCTCTAAGTTTTAAATGACTTGATATGTCCTTTACGACTTCGTACATTCAAGCCTCCCGTATAGTTCCCGATAAGCTTTATTTATAGTAACTAGTGCCTTAAGAGGCACTAGCATATTGTACTGCTGATTCAGCAGCTTTTACTTTACGTGTTTGGTTATATCCAAACCACTGATTATAAAGACGATTTTCTGCATTTCGTCCTTGTTGGTGATCAGTGTAATATGTTACTGAGTTAAATGCTTGCCACCAAGTACCAGCACCAAGTTCTGCACCAGGCTGTGACTCAAGTGCATCAAAGCACATTTTAGCACCACGAGAAAGGTCTTCATATGAGGTAATAACTTTTTCTTTTCCTTCGGTTGTGCTATGTGGAGCAATATCATTATAAAAGTTAAGAAGGTCTTCAACTTTAAAACGCTTAGAACCTAAGAACTGAGCCATTTCTTTATACTTCTCAAATTTCTCATGGGCAATACCCAGTTGTTCTTTTACCATTTCTGGATTGAAGACAGAACGATGACCAACTTTTACAGACTTATCAGCTTTCTGACTAAGGCTTAATGTAAGAGTATTGTTGCAAACAACACGAATTGGTGTAAACCGAACATCGATTGCTTTTCCGTACTGGTGTGGATTTGAGAAAAGCATATATGAATCAACTTGATCTTCCTTACCGAATACATCAAATGATTCTTTTACTTTAGCCAAAGCCCATACAATCTGTCCATTCTTTAATGAACCAGCTGTATGCATTTCCATATCTCCAGCCATTACATAATCTGAAAAGAAATTAAACGCTTCAGAGTTTTGTACTGGATTCCAGTTTTCTCCAACATTTGTTAGAATCGTATTATCACTAGTACGAATAAGAGCTTGTTGTCCTGTAGGTACTTGTTCTCCACCAACATTTATATATGCGTCAACTTTTTCAACTTCCCAGTCAAGCCCAGCTTTTTGCTGCATCTGTGCAGGTGTTAGATCATTACTTACTGGTACTCCAAGACCGTGCCAAGGTAGTGCTCCAGCGTATGCCATTGTTTCTACTTCATGTGCCATTATATATCTCCTTATGCCACTAATTCACGAATCATTTTATTTAATACTTTAAGCTGCACTTCTTCAGAGTAGCAGCTAAATGTTGGTGAGACACGAATACCGTTCTCGCCTAGGAATTCAATCATTTCTTTTACTTTGTGAGTCATCATAGTTATCTCCGATTCTTTTTCATTTAATATGTAAACATTATATATTATTAATTATACCTTGTAAACCCCTAAAATGCATTTTATTAATTTTTTTTTTATAAATAGTATCAACTATGATGTAAATGAGAGAATCCTTATGCCAAGTAAGTCCAGACTTTTTAGCCAGTTAATAGCAGGTAGTGGTCAAATTAAAGCCGACCGACTTTCAGATGATATATCTACAATTGAACAAGTGACTTCAACTGAAGATTTAACTGCAGTAGGCAATACTGTCGGCGATCAGAGAGTTATTAATAATAACCTTTATATATGGAATGGTTCAGGCTGGTATAGAATAGCACTTATCAATGCGAGCCCAACTTGGGATTCAGGCGGTCAGCCAGCAGTAACTTATGTGTTAGATGCAGATAGCCCCCAAGATGCTACAGTTATTACTCTTGCTGCTAGTGATCCGGATGGTCTTCCTATTTCTTATAATTATATAACTTCTGGTCAAATGGATTCAATGGCTACTATTAGTCAAGATTCATCGGTATTTACTATTACACCTAAGACCGTTGCACAGGTAGGAGAAGGTGTTGAACTAACTGGTAGTATTACTTTCAGAGCTAGTGATGGTGTAAATATTTTACCTCAAGTTTCTAGTTTCACTCTTGAATTTATCACTGCTATAGAAAACAGTAGATATACAAGTTTATTAGCAACAGCGGTAGATACATCAAATAATAGTAGTTTTACAGATTCTTCAACAAATGCATTAACACTTGGGCCTATAAATGGACCTACATCAAGTTCATTTAGCCCTTATCGCAGCGGGGGTTATTCTACTTCTATACCTAATGGTGATGCTAACAATTTAGTGATAGCAGATGATGCTTCGTTTGACATTTATGATGGAGATTTTACTGTTGAAGCGTGGTTATATCCAACCTCATTTAACGCTTCTCAAAACCATTGGGTATCAAAAGGAGGTAATACTACAAGAGAGTGGTCTTTTACTTTAAATTCAACTGCGATTACAGCCTATTGGACAACTGGTGGAACAAGCTCAACTGACTCGACTGTAACCGTTAGCGCTACTAATTCAATTAAAGAATGGATGCATATATGCATTAAAAAGTCTGGAAGCACTTTAACAATTTATAAAAATGGTGTTTCATTAGGTACTGGCACTTTTACCTCTATATATAATGGCTCTGGTACAGTTAAAGTTGGTAGACTGATGGACTTTACCGGCATCAGTCATTCTTTTAACGGCTATATTTCAGATTTAAGAATTGTAAAGGGTACTGCTATTACGCCGCCTTCTGGTGGCCCATCAGCACGATTAGAGGCGGTTACAAATACTTCGCTACTCACTTGCCACCTACCCTACATTGCTGATGGATCAAGTAACAATCATACAATCACAGTAAACGGTAGTGTTTCTACAAAACCATTTAGCCCATATGATTATCTTTCATACGATTCAACAACACACGGTGGTTCAATTTATTTTGCTACCAGTGGTTCTACTGGAACCACTGCTGGATCGGGACAATATGTTCAAAGTGCATTATCCTCTGAACTAACACTTAATACTAACGATTTTACCATAGATTGTTGGGTATATGGTATTAGTAAAGCCCGTAATTATCCAAGAGTATTACAAATTGGCCCACAGAACGTTACGTGGGGATCAAGTCAATTGGCGATATTATACAAACACAATGATGATAATGATTCTATAACTTTAGCAATGAATGGCATTGGAGGCAATGGAATGCTAATTGCTAGTGGCCCAATAAATGATAATCAATGGTATCATGTAGCCGTTACTAGATCAGGAAGTACATTTACTATGTATATCAATGGTGAATCTGTTGGAACATACACAAGTACAGGAAGCGCAACAGGAACAGGGAATAAAGCAATTTTAATTGGTAGTAGTAGCTCTGGTGATAGTGACTTTAATGGGTACATTTCTGATTTGCGTGTTTTTAATGGTACAGTTGTATATACAGGAAACTTTACACCACCAACGGAACCAGTTAGTTCTTCGACCGCAGCGGTTCATGTAATTGGAACAGACGCTTCGATCATAGATAAATCTCAGACTAACAACCTAAAACTTTTTGGAAACACAACTGGTTCAACCGCTCAGGCTAAGTTTGCTAGTTCTAAATCGATGTATTTTGATGCGGTTGGTGATTACATATCTATTCCAGTTGATGAAGTATATGGTTTTGGTACATATGATTGGACTATTGAGACTTGGTTGTACTGTACAAAAACTGGTGGATTTAACGCAATATTTGACACAAGAGTGGGTACGGGTACGCAGGCGGGTAATTTTGGCATTGGTATGTATAATACAGGAAGAGTACAACTATTCTCAGGTGGCATCTTTTATTATCCAACCGACACTTTAAGTTTTAATACTTGGCAACATTTAGCTGTAGTTAAAAACTCTGGAACAACGACAATGTACTTCAACGGCACTGCTGCAAGTTCAACATATTCAGACTCCAGAGATTACGGCTCAAGTCAACCTGTTCAGATTGGTAAGGACGATACAACTTCAAATTACTTTGGAGGGTATATGCAAGATTTTCGTATTTCTAAAGGACTTGCTCGCTACACCGCAAACTTTACACCACCAACAGCGCCACTAGAAGGTTAATAATTAGAGAGGTTAGATTTTTAAAAAATGATTGATCCGATTACAGCAATTAGTGCTGCAACGGCTGCTTTCAATGGAGTGAAAAAACTTGTCGCAGCAGGACGAGAAATAGAGGATGTAGTTGGTCAATTAGGAAAGTGGTATGGAGCCGCAGCAGATTTAAATAGAGCAGAGTCTCAGAGAAAGAATCCACCAATCTTCACTAAACTATTTAGTGGTGGTTCGGTTGAGCAAGAGGCTCTTGAAATACTTATACACAAAAAGAAACTTGAAGAACAGGAAAAGCAGCTTCAAGATTTATTAAATATTCGTTTTGGTTTTGGTACTTGGAAAGAAATGGTTGAACTAAGACGTTCAATTAAAAAAGAACGTGAAGAAACCATTTATAGGCAACAAGAGAAAAGAGCAGCCTTTTTTGAAGGTTTACTTCTTATATTTTTAATAATATTAGGATTTGGAATTGTGGGTGGTGGAACATTCTTAACTGGGCTTGGTGCTGGTTGGTGGTAATCTGGCCACTGGTTTTTACTACACTTACAATGATCTATATTGATAATCAACCACCATCAACCTTAGTACGAATATGTGTTTATCAACATCCAGAGAAATCGTGGATGAAAGAAAGGCATTGGATATGGGATTGGCAAGATTGTCCGATAGGCGTAATTAGAAATTAAGACATATTAACTATTGTATTATAACCTTCTTCTATATTACTTGCTTCTATTAATATATTAGCGTATTCATTAAAATTGTCATTGTCAATTTGATCTTTAATCCAGCCTAGCATAATTTCTTCAGTTATGTTTTCTTCTAATATATAATCACCGGTATTTCGTATGTGAAGTTTATAAACTTTTGTGAAATTTGCAATTTCTGGGCCATCGACCGATTGTTTTACAGTAAACAATACCCATATATGACTTATAGCATTTAAAAGAGTTTCAAACCCTGTATGCCATTCAAGTTCTTTTCTGTACTTTACTATACTTTTCTCAATAATCATTACCAACTTTCTCCTTTTTTGACACCATCCCTATACTCTCCTACCCAGGCATCTAATATTGGATGATTATCTGCAGTTTTTGATTGGAAAATGTCTAATTGAGCAGAATCTTGATGGACATAGAATACATTTGCAAAAGGTGATCCAGCACTATCATTTAACTCTACCATGTCCTACCCCAAGTACCTTTTATATTATATTCCCCAAGATTTCCAATTTGTCCTGTAGCTAAAGGTGGTGGCTCAATTATAGCTACAGCATCTGGCTGCAGATCATTAATTTGAATTATACTGGTGTAATCTGAATCCATAGTTGCAAAAAATACATTTGCAAAAGGAGATCCAGCGCTATCATTTAATTCTGCCACTATTCAACCTTCATAAAAAACCCTAGAGGTGCACTAGTGGACGAGCTTACTGACGTCCCTAAGTAGATATACTTGTCAGATCCTATAGTCATTGTATCTCCAAAATTGCCTTGCATAGGTAGTGTATAATAAATAGGACAATATTTTGAAAGGTTATATAGGGTTCCTGGTACGTAAAAACTTGCATCCAGTAAAAGAGGAAATAGTGGAATGTGTTTTGTTCCTGCAGCATCCAAATAATAGTTAGATGGTGCCATCATTGGATTTCCTACAATATCATCAGCCCATTCGTACATTGCTCTTACATCCATCCAAGCAGAGTGATTATAAAAATTATAAGATTTTATCGTATGATAATTGTTATTAGGCCAATCAAACTTAGATGCAGCACCAGTTGCAGTTCCTGTAGATGTTCCGTCATCAATCTTCGCTTGACCTGAAAAGTCTTCATTTTCAATACCCCAGGAAACATTTTTATAGGCTGTATTTGTTGCTCCATTATAAACCATTTCAGCCATATTTGTAATATTAAAATCAGCAGATGATTGACCTGAAGTATAACCATAATGAACGTCATTAAATGGTATTTGAGCAGATCCAGATAATCTAAAATATATAGCTGACGGAGATGTTCTCCCGGTAGTTGCTTCCCATTTATGATGCATTCCAGTTTTATCAACTTCAATATACCCTTGTATTATAGGTGTATTTTTCCACCCATATCCGGCTTGAATAATGTACTTTTGATTTGCAAAAACGTGAAGTGATGTATTAGAACCACTAGTTCCAGGATGATATGTATTATACGGTTTATAGGATGTACTAGTACCATTATATCCATGACATTCTAATTCTTCTGTGCTTTCATATGCCATTAAAGGGAATATCCCTAAACCACCTGAAGCAGTGGATCTAAAATCAGAATTATATACGCCAGAGTTTGTGTGATTACCATTCTGTTTTAACGAAACAGCCTTTTTTACGCCACTAACGGCCGTAGTGTTATAGATTCTATATTTTTGATCATTTTGACCAGGCGTTGCATCACTAGAAATTGTATCTCTTGAATCTAATGTCCAACCCGTAGATGTATTACCTTCAATAGTGTTATTGCTAGAAGACCCATCATCAAATTCATGATTGGAAATACTACCAGAGGTAATTGCTCTTGTTATATCTCTTATAACTCCATTGCTTTTAATGCCAGATGCGGGCGTATATTTTATATACATTTATATTTTCCTAACTAAATTTTAATACCATATGGAGATTAGCTCCAGCAGTGGTTCCACCGACAGAAGTTATATCTACTGTAATATAGTCTCCAGATACAAAAGATACACTTGGTGTAGTAGTTGCACTAGTTGTCCCATCAGTAATAGTAATAGTAGTAGCTGATGAACCGTTTTTATTTATTCTAAGACCTAAATCATTTCCAACTGGACCGACTTCAATATTAGCAATTATTTCATTTAATGTTGTAGCTGATGACATATATAATTTTGCAGATCCGTTTTGAGGATATAAAATTCCATTATATCTGTAATCTTTTTCAATTCCTCCACCAGCCGCAAATGCAGAAGTTCCAGCAGAATCTTCAAATTTGATTTTTCCAGGATTAGCAGCATCTTCCTTAATTACAACACCACCAATGTGTAAAGTACCACCAGAAAGATACATATCTTTCCATTTATGCGTAGGGCTTCCTAAATTATATGAACTGTCTGCACTTGGAATAATATTTTGATCAACTGCAGTTAGATCAATTGCTGATCTAATTGACGAATAAGTTGCCATTCTAAAACCTTTGTTTGTTTATTTTTATATATTTATATAGAAAAACACTTTAAACACCAAAACTTTCACCGCAACCACAAGAAGCTGTGGCATTTGGATTTACAACTTTTAAATAAGAACCACCAAGTTCCTCTACATAATCCACAGTACAACCGAAAACAAACATCTCAGCTAATGGATCTAACCATAAATTTTCTACTGTAGGTTCTTTGTCTGTAGTACCCCATTCGTACTGAAACCCAGCGCATCCGCCACCCTTTACGGTCAAGGATACATTGGGTTTCCCTATTCTTTTAAGATATTCTTTAGCGGTTTCCGTTACTTGGATCATCAAAATACTTATTTAACATTTCTAACATATCATGGTATTTTGCTACTTCTTCCATTTCGGTCTCAATAGCTTCCATAATGTCTGGATGCTCTCCCACACCCACAGGGTTGTGAAGATATACTTCTATATTGGCCACATGCTTGTCAATATGACCTTGAGCGTGTGATCTAAAAGCTTTAATTAAAATTGGTCTCATACTCATTTTACTCTCCATTATATGATTATGCCAGTCTGGGTGGATATCGTGTATCATTCTGCTAACGGGTTATCTAGTGCTTCTTGTAAAGTTTCTCTAATATCTTTATCCAATATTCTCATATCTTCATCTATTCTTGACTCGGTTTGTCTCATAGTATCACGAACATCTTTTTCGGATTCTCTTATAGTAGATTCAACTTCACGGATGCTCTTAGTAACATCTTTTTGCAACTGATTCATTTCATTTCTAATACCTTCAAGTACATCATCTATACTTGATTGTGTGTCTTTAATTCTATTTTCAGATAATTCTAATTGCGTATTAATATTATCACGCATATCTGCCATTGTATTCTGATTTTCAGCTAAAGCAATCCGTTGTCTTTCTTGTGAAGTATCCAGTTGAGTTGCTATATCACCACGAATATTAGACATTGTGGTTTGATTATCTTTCAGTGTTGTTCTTAATCTTTCTTCAAATGTATCAAGTTTTGTATATACATCATTTTTCAGATTTCTAACTGTAGTATCCATAGTCGTCATCTGATCATCTACACGTATCTTAACATTGTTTGTTTTAGTTTCAATAGCTGCAATTAAAACTTCAAGTCTATTAATATCGGCTTTAATATCAACTTTAATGTCTTGTGTATAACTTATTGCATCTTCGAGTTTTTGTAATTGTAGAGCATTTGCCGATTGAATTTCATCTATATCAATATTTTGGATAATTTCTTTCATATCCATATAATCTTTATAGATTTCAAATCCACCCCAGGCAGCACCACCAAGAGTGGATAGTGCTGTAAGAACAGCAACCATTTTACCACCAGAAAATTTTAATCCGCCAAACTCGATTTCTGCCATCTAAACACCTAGTTAAATGTTTGCATTAATGCTGGTCCAAATTCGGACCCAGCCCATAGAATTGCAAGCATTGCAAATAATCCTATAACTACCCATTTCATTTTAAAATCATCCACTACCATCTTAATAGCAACTAGTTCATTTCCTAGAACACGTATTGCCATTTCAAACTTACCTTCGGGCTCATCCACCATTTTTATCTCCTAATTCTCAAACTGCAGTTCTCTTAACTGTTGCAGTTCTCTTTCAAGTTTCATAACTTCTAATTTCTTTTTTCTTAACTCAAGTTCATAAAGATCATTACAATTTATTCTTTCTTTAGGTCCGCCAATCGGTATAACTATTCTACCATATACTCCGACATCTCCAGCTCTGCCGGTACCATAGTCTTGACTAAAAGGATCATCTTCTCTCTGTATAATCCCCGTAACACCAAATTCAAAAGAAGATGCCGATCCTATTGAATTAGTACAATCCAAATCGCCAGCCTTAATTCTATCATTACCATAACCTTGAGATGCATTAGGTATGGCTAAATTCAAAGAAGAAGAATCCGCATGAGCAACTCCACTTAAAAACAATAATATAATAAAAAATAATCTCACATTTAATCTCTCTTTATTCTGGAACATATCCTAGAAGATACTCCAGTAGATTTCACTTCACCTTTCACGAGTTTAGATTCAGTACAAATAAACTCGATTTTTATTCTATCTCTATTTCTCACATAAATATCTATAGTTTTAGTTTCAAGATAATTTACAATAACTAATTGATTTTCAGTTGCAAACTGTACTTTATTCCACTCTTTATCATAAACATCTATTTTATAAAATCTAACATCATCACGCCTATTAAATAATTTAACGCTAGTTTTAGATAAACCTGAAACATATGATTGATCAAAAACTGGATATGTTGGAGTCATCTCATGTGAATAAACTGGGCTTACAAATAATGTAAGAAATAATATAATATATTTCATAATAAACTTTTCTAATCAATTATTGAGCAATGCATTCTGCAACAACGATTGCAGTATATTCTCCTTGCGGCATAGATGTGTCAACACCATATGTTGCAGTTGAAGATACATTAATCCAAACAGAACCAGCAACTGTTAAATCATAATCTGTTGTGCTACCGTAAGTTACTTTTGCTGCTTCATAGCCAGACATACTAGTATCGCTCATAGATTCTACTGAAGTAGAACCAGTCCACTCAACCGTATCACTTAAACTTGGGCTTGAAGAAAAGCTTGTTGGTGTGGTAATTCTTGCTAGATAGTAACCGGCTTGTGAAGTATCAAATCTAATTTTCGGTAAAACACCACCATCAGAAGATGATGTACTTAGTTTATAGGGTTGCGGTGTTCCATATACGCCATCAACTTCAGTTGATACTGAGCACTTAGATTCTACGGTACCTGTAATTGGGACATTCTCAGCAAAGGCAGCACTTGTCATCCCTAAAACAGCACTTACAGTTAAAATTATTTTGAACATTTTTTTTTGTCCCTACGTTTATTATTTTCTATTACTATTTATTCATATTGTGATCTAACTATTCTACGATGTAGTGTATCAGATGCAAAATTTCTTAGTGCTCGATTATTATCAGCTAATTGATTAGATTCTAATTTAATAGTTTCCTCATATATCCCGCCTGGTATATTTACAATGTAATATTGATTTAAGCCTTGCTCTTGTATACTATACGCTTCCATCAAATCCATCTGTCCGCTATATTTATCAAGCATTTCACTATTAGTATCTAAACTGTTTTCTTCTTCGCTTTCAGTATTTTCGGTAGTTTCAAATTCTTCTTTAATTTCTATTTCATTATCTAATATATTCTGAACTTCTTCATTATCATATGGATTTTCTATTTCTGTTTCAATAGGATTTAAAAGTGCTTGTTCTGCTAATAGTGCAGCTAAAGCTTCTGCATATCCAGGACAACTTGGATCACTTAAGACTACGGCACATGGATCAAATTGATAACTATATATTACCGTAGGATCTTTTACACTACCATTACCCTCGATCGCTATTTCTCCGTCACCAAAACGTGTTCCAGAAATTCTATCTATAGGTACGACTTTATTTATTGTGCCCCCAGGTCCCCCACTCCAGTCATCAGTATTAGAAAAAATATATCCGTTAGACAGGGTGTCTTCATTACGAATATGTACTTTCATATCATCTTCTATTACTTTTTCTGTGGTATATCTATAGATCATTCCATTCACAATAAGACCCGTTTCACTCGGCAGAATACTACTCATATTCCAATTTAAACCATTGGCTGCTGCATTGTTTGTAGTACCTGATATTATACTATTAGAGTAGGAGGAGGAGCAGGAGACTACCCAAACCACCAATGCCCCAAAGAGTCTTCTTATCTGCATCATCCATTTCTTTCTTAAAATTACTTCCTGGCTGCATATCTTTATTTTCTTGCCAAGCAGCCTTTGCTGATTCACCTATCATTCCATCAAATGGGCATGGTGTTCCAGCTTGCATCATTGCATCAAAGACACGTTTATCTTGACACATTACAGATACTGCAGCAACTTTCATTCCCATATCATATAAAGTTTTTGCATTCTTTAATTTTTCGCAATTCATATCTCTTACTGTACTACCAGCTGAAATACCAAGTATCTGTGTTTGTACAGCTCCAGCAACACCTACAGTACATAGATCAGAATTAGTTGCGCTAATAGAAGGCGATACTGCTGTTGGTGGTGGTGAATATACGGTTGTTTTAGAATCTATATTAGAGTCAACTGTACTGCTACTTGTAGATTCCGTCACAATAGGCTCTGCAAAAGCAGTAGTTCCTATCATTAATAAAATAAATAATATTACATAATGTTTCACAATGTTACACTCCAAATCATTAAATACTTTTCTATTTATCTGTGTAAATACATAGAGCTTGTTGACCAGGCGGAAAATGCCCATCTTTTCCGCCTACTTCAAAAGCAAGCAATTCACGTTGACCAAAACAATCATACATAGATTCATAAGTATTGTATTTTACAACAAAAGGTTCTGTATTATACAAATATATAAAAACTAGTGTCCACACTATAGATCCTCTTTTTTCCTATCCCAAGGTTGAGGGCCTCCATATGGCACCCATTCAGCTCCTGCTATAATTAAACATGACATCGGGGGACCATTACTATTTGGAAAAGATAATACAACTGCAAGTGTGCCAGTATTTTGATTTAAGAATATCTGAGCAGCAGATGTAAATGTTTTTCCATCTTTCGATGCAATAGTACCATTGCCGTGAAGTAACAATGCATTTTTATATTGTATCATTACATTCATGACATCAGGAGACGGATCACATGGTACATTAATCTGAATCATATCAGCGTGTACTGGTGCACAAGCAGTTATAAATCCTAATGCTAATAATAGTTTTTTCATGATATGCCCTTTCTTAATAGAAAAGGGGGGCTAACCATGACCCCCCACGCACCTATTAAGCAGTGAACCTATTCTGTCATAGACAGTAGTATTTAGCTTAGAAATTAAAGCTAGCACCTACGGCTGGAGTCCATTCTTCTGCATCAAGATTGTATGATGTTTCAGCAAAAAGATTTAGACCACCAAATTCAGCAGCAACTTGTCCGCCTACATTTTGAGCCATTTCTTCATCATCACCATTAACAAATGCAGTAAGACCAGAGTAAGAAGCAGATGCTTCATAAGCAAACTCTTCGGCCGCATAAGTTACTACTGCACCAATTCCAGCACCTTGAATTTCAGCACCCACATCGGCACCATAAGCCATTTCTTCAGTATCCATATTATAATCAATTGCTACACCAATATCAATAGCACTTACTTCGGCAGAATAACCAAGCTGAACATTCTCTAATTCTGTTAAGTCTGTTTTATAATCTGTTACTGCTGCCATGAAAGAAGCGTTACCAATTGATACGATAATACTTTCAGATGATGCTGGATCTGCAAGTGTGTCATCACCTACAACTTCAAGACCCGCGCCTGGAAATAAATCTCCTTGGTCACCAAGAGAAACCGAAATACCATTTACTGCAGTACCTAGAGACCATGCATCAAGAGCAACTGTTCCACCATCTACCATTTCAAGACCAACTGATCCAAATGCGCCTACATCAGGTTCATTAGCGCCGAAGCTTAATGCTACCGTATTTTTTCCGACCCAATCGTCAGATGTGTTTTGAGTTGCTTCTAGTTTTACGGAACCAGAAACATCTGCAGCATATGCACTACCTGCTAAAGCAAACACTGCACAAGAAGTAAGAAGAAAATTCTTCATTTTTTATTTCCCTATTTTTTAATTGTTGTTTAATATGCCACATTTTCTGTTGCTAGGTAAGTGGCCAACCCCCTGTGTTAGGCAGCTAGTGCGTAACCAGATGGTGCG